>Ga0196978_1000676_pt1 | contig 16817 bp, 14 predicted proteins | sample S3v_2013CmetaG_FD_155491 | JGI IMG/M metagenome (GOLD analysis project Ga0196978, IMG submission 155491) | Soil microbial communities from Anza Borrego desert, Southern California, United States - S3+v_20-13C | ecosystem: Environmental > Terrestrial > Soil > Desert | place: USA: California... | reverse complement strand
CTCGCTCAGTCTCGCGATGACCGCTTGCGGCGTGCGCGCCGGAACGAGCACGCCGTACCAAGAGCTCGCCTCGTATCCCTCGAGCCCGGCCTCGGCGACCGTCGGCACCTCCGGCGCCACGATGCTTCGCTTCGCGCCGGACACGGCGAGCATGCGCAGCCGCCCCTGTTTGACCGGTGAGAGCGATGCGCCGACCGACGCGAACGTAAGCTGCGTCTCGCCGGTCATCGTGGCAATGGCCGAGGGTCCGCCGCCCTTGTAGGGCACGTGAACGATGCGCGCGCCGCTCATCGACTCGAACAGCGCCATCGCGAGATGCGTGAAGCTGCCGCTGCCGGCGGACGCGTAGTTGAGCTCGTTCGGACGGCGCCGCGCCAGCGCGATCACGTCTTTCACCGATTTGACCGGCAGCGACGGGTGCACCGTGAGCGCCAGCGGACCGTAACCGATCAGCGTCACGGGTTTGAGGTCCCGCTGCACGTCGAAAGGAAGCTTGGCGAAGAGTGACGGCATGGCGACCGTCGGGTTGGCGACCAGCACGGTGTACCCATCCGCCGGACTCTTGGCCACTGTGTCCGCCGCGAGCATCGACGCCGCGCCGGGACGGTTGTCGACGAGGACCTGCTGGCCGAGCGCTTCGGAGAGCCGTTGCGCCACGACGCGCGCCGAGATGTCGGTCGCGCCGCCGGCGGCGAAGCCGACGACGATTCGCACGGGCCGAACCGGATACGACTGCGCCTGAGCGGCGCCGGCGAGCACCACGAGCGCGGCGAGCGTCGTCAGCAGCGAGCGTCGTTTCTTGTCCACGGTTTGCTCCTGCAACAGATCGGCTCAGTGTAACGCTCAGAGCATATAATCACTCGCATGCTTGACCGCATTACCCACAATCCGAACGTTCTTTCAGGCCGCGCCACACTGCGGGGCTTGCGGATTTCTGTTGCCCACGTCGTAAACCTCGTTGCTAACGGAATGACGCCGGCAGAAATTGTTGCCGACCATCCGGACCTCGAAGAAGAAGACGTTCGCCAGGCGCTTGCCTATGCCGCGGCAATCGCTGACGATCAGATTCACCCCATGCCAGCAGGGAAGTGATGCGTTTCCTCGCTGACGCGGGGATTTCGCCCAGAACGATCGAATTTCTGCGCCAGCGCGGCCACGATGCGGTTCATGTCCGCGAGCTGGCGATGCAGCGCGCAACCGATCAGCAGGTCATTGAAAAGGCACAAGCGAACGATCGTGTCCTGCTTACATTCGACCTCGACTTCGGAGCCATTCTTGCACTCGGAATTCTGGATCGCCCAAGCACAGTGATTTTCCGACTGACGGACGAGCGAGCTGATTCAGTAAACCAGCGGTTCGAAGTCGTGCTGTCCGAGCAGGCTGCGGCGCTCCAGTCGGGCGCGCTGATCCTCGTCGAAGACGCCCGGTATCGAATGCGATTGCTGCCCATTCGCTGACTCGTCACACTTATTTCGTTTCCGCGAACACCTCCATCGCGACGTTATGCGCATCGAGTGAAGCAGGGGTGCCGCAGTACATCGCGACAGGCGGTGGGCTGCGCCCACCCTGCGCGACTGGATTCCCGCCTACGCGGGAATGACGGCGTACCCCGCCTTCGCGGGAATGACCGCCGCCTAAGCCGCCGCCTGCACTGCCTGTGGCTCCAACGCCGCGTTTACCGCGTCGTCCACCGTCTCCAGCCACACGAACTCGAGCTTCTCGCGTGCTTCCTGCGGGACTTCCTCGAATTCCTTGCGGTTGCGCGAGGGCAGCATCACGCGCGTGATCCCGGCGCGCATCGCCGCGAGCACCTTCTCCTTCACACCGCCGATCGGCAGCACGAGGCCGCGCAGGCTGATCTCGCCGGTCATCGCGGTGTCGCTGCGCACCGGCCGCTGCGTGAAGAGCGACGCGAGCGCGAGGAACATCGCGACGCCGGCGCTCGGGCCGTCCTTGGGTGTGGCGCCGGCAGGCACGTGCACGTGGATGTCGGATTTCTCCAGCACCGTCGAATCGATCCCGAGCTTCGCCGCCCGCGCTTTCGCGAGCGAGAGCGCCGCCTGCGCGCTTTCCTTCATGACTTCGCCGAGCTGACCCGTCAGGATGAGCTTGCCGCTGCCCGGCATGCGCGTCGCCTCGATGAACAGGATGTCGCCGCCCACCGGCGTCCACGCGAGCCCCGTCGCCACGCCCGGGACGCTGGTGCGCATCGCGATCTCGGACTCGAACTTCATCGGGCCGAGGATCTCGTGCAGGTCCTTCGGCTCGATCTTCGCCTGCTGGATCTGTCCTTCGGCGATCCGCACGGCGATATGCCTCATGACCGAGCCGACCTCGCGCTCGAGATTGCGAACGCCCGCCTCACGCGTGTAGTCGCTGACGATCGCGCGCAGCGCGTCTTCGGTGATATCGGCCTGCTGCGCGGTGAGGCCGTTCGCCGATAGCTGCCGGTCGACGAGATAGCGCTTCGCGATCTCCAGCTTCTCCTGCTCCGTGTAACCGGCGAGCTGGATGATCTCCATGCGATCGCGCAGCGGCCCGGGAATCGTGTCGAGCACGTTCGCCGTGCAGATGAACATGACGGTCGAGAGGTCGTACGGCACCGCGAGATAGTTGTCGCGGAACGTCGAGTTCTGCTCGGGGTCGAGCACTTCGAGCAGCGCCGACGACGGATCGCCGTGGAAGCCGCCCATGCCGAGCTTGTCCACCTCGTCGAGCATCATCACCGCATGCTTGGTGCCCGCCTTGCGGATCCCCTGAATGATGTTCCCCGGGAGCGCGCCGATGTACGTGCGGCGGTGGCCGCGGATCTCCGCTTCGTCGTGCACGCCGCCGAGCGACACGCGCACGAACTCGCGGCCGGTCGCACGCGCGATGCTCTGGCCGAGTGAAGTCTTGCCCACGCCGGGCGGACCGACGAAGCACAGGATCGGGCTCTTGCCGGAGGGATTGAGCTTGCGCACCGCGAGGTACTCGAGGATGCGCCGCTTGATCTTGTCCAGCCCGTAGTGGTCCGCGTCGAGGATGCGCCGCGCCTCCGCGATGTCGATGTCTTTGCCTTCCGCCGGCTTCCACGGAAGCTCCGTCAGCCACTCGAGGTACGTACGCACCATCGAGTACTCGCCCGCCGCTTCGGGCATACGCTCCAGGCGCTTCAATTCCTTGCGCGCCTGTTTCTCGACCTCTTCGGGCATGCCGGCTTCCGCGATCGCCTTCTCGAGCTCTTCCAGCTCCGCCTTGCCCTCGTCCTCGTCGCCGAGCTCCTTCTGAATCGCTTTCATGCGCTCGCGCAGGAGATGCTCGCGGTTGTGCGATTCGATCGATTCCTTGGTGCGCTCGTCGATCTCGCGCGAGAGCTGGACCACCGCGATGCGCTTGGCAAGGTGCTCGAGCAGCTTGTCGAGCCGCGTCTTGAGATCGAACGTCTCCAGCAGCGCCTGCTTTTCAGCGGGCGTTGCGTCCATCAGGCCCGACACGAGGTCGGCGAGCTGCGCGGCGCCTTCCATGTTCTGGAGCGCCGTCACCATCTCTTCGGGCACCTGCGGCAGCAGGCGCAGGATCTCGATCGCGCGCTGCTTGAGCGTGAGACCGCGCGCTTCGATCTCCTGATCGGTGGTCTCGACCTGCGGAATGCGGATCACGCGCGCGACCGGGAAGTCGTAGCCATCGAGGAACTGGAGCACGCGGAAGCGCTCCTCGCCTTGCGCGACGAGGTGGTGCGAGCCGTCCGGCCCCGTGACGTAACGCAGCACGTTGGCCGTCGTGCCGACCCAGTGCATGTCTTCCGGACGCGGGTCGTCGATCTCCGGTTTCACCTGAAGCAGCACGCCGACCGGACGCTGCAGCCGCGCGGCTTCCTGCGCGGCGGCGCGCGATTTCGCGCGGCCGATCGTGATCGGCATGATCACGCCCGGGAACATGACGAGATTGCGCACCGGCAGGATGATGAGCGCATCGTCCGGCAGCGGGCGCGAACCGGTCTTTTCCGGCGTCTGCGCGGCGGCGGCCGCTTGCGGCTCGGGCGCGGTCATTGCGCCTTCGAGCGCACGCGTCTCGTCCGGTGCTTCGGTGGAGCCGAGGTCCTTGATCGCTTCCGTGTTCATGTCTTAGTGAATCTTCCGCAGGTTGAGGATGAGACAGCCGTTCGCCACTTCCCGTTGCAGTACTTCGAACGCCATTGCGGGCAACTGGATGCGCCGCTCGAAATAGCCGTAGGGAATCTCGAGGCGACGGACTTCCCGGGCGCGCGCGCCGAACGGAATCTCGCAGCTCGCGCGTACGACGATGCTGCTCGAATCGAGCAGCACTTCGACGCGCTCCGCGGGCACACCGGGCAGCGCGACCACGATCAGATAGCTCTCCTCGTCTTCGAACACGTTCACGGGCGGCTCCCACGTGGTGCGGGTGCCGCGCGGCGCGCTCAAACGGAAGAACTGCCGGTGCAGGCGCTCGGCCTGCTCCAGCATCTGGCACGCTTCCGCCCACATCCAGGCGGAGGGATCACGAGTCGTCATCGTCGTGTATATGGGGTTTATCTTGACGATTTAAAGCAAGGCTCAGACCGGCGAGCGGCGCCGTTGCTTTGGGTGCTATGTTCCGGATATGACGTCGAATCCCCGCATTGCAATCCTTGGTATTCATCTCGAAAGCAACGCTTTCGCGCCGGTCACGACGGAAGCGGATTTCCGCGCGTCGTGCTATTTCGAGGGCGAGGCGATGCTTGCGGAAGCAGCGAAGCCCGCGCCGGCAATGCCGGCGGAAATTCCGGGATTCGTGGAGGCGATGAACGCGAGCGGCGCATGGGAGCCGGTGCCGATCGTCATCACCGCGACCGAGCCGGGCGGTGCCGCCGACGCGGCGTTCATCGACAAAGTGCTCGCGCGCATGCGCTCGATGCTGGCTGAAGCAGGGCCGCTGGACGGCATTTACGTCAGCAATCACGGTGCGATGGTTTCGACGGCCGACAGCGATCCCGACGGCGCGCTGTACGCGCTCGCGCGCGAGTTCGCCGGCCCCGAGCTTCCGGTCGTCGCAACGGTCGATCTGCACGCGAACATCTCGCAGCGCATGGTGGATAGCGCCGACGTGATCATCTCCTATCGCACGAACCCGCACGTCGATCGCAAGGAGCGTGGCGCCGAAGCCGCGCCGATCCTGCGGCGGCTGTTGGCCGGCGAGCGCTTCGAGAAGACGTTCATACCGATGCCAATCGCGGCGCCGACCGTGACGCTGCTCACCGCGCGTGGCGCATACGCCGACATGATCGTCGAAGGCCAGCGTCACATCGGGCCCGATCTGCCGGTGGTGTCGGTGCTCGGAGGTTTTGCGTTCGCGGACGCGCCGGAAGCCGGCATTTCGATCCTCACCTACGGCCGCGGCGAGAAACCGAAGCAGCTCGCGCTGGATCTGGCGAAATTCGCGTGGAAAGAACGCGACCGCTTCAAGGTGAAGCTGACATCGCTCGAAGACGCGATCGCGCGAATGGTCGCAGCGGGACGTGAGAAACGCGCGACGGCGGTGTGTCTCGCCGATGTCGCGGACAATCCCGGCGGCGGCGGACGCGGCAACACGACGGACATTCTTACGGGGCTCCTGAACGCGCGCGCCGAGAACGCGCTGCTCGGCAACTTCGTCGATCCCGCTGCAGCCGAGCGCTGCCACGCGGCCGGCGCCGGCGCGAAGCTCCGCATCGTGCTGAACGCAGGTCGCGCCGACGCGCACGCGAAAGAAATCCCGGTCGATCTCGAAGTGCTGGCACTCTCCGACGGGCGCGTCGCCGGCCGCCGCGGGATCTACAAAGGCCGCACGGCGCTGATGGGCAAGACTGCGGCGGTGCGCATCGGCGGACTGACCATGGTCGTGTGCTCGCGCCGCATCCAGTGCGCCGATCCGGCGTTCTTCGAGCACCTCGGCCTCGACGTCGGCAGCTTCAGCTCGCTCACGGTGAAATCGCGCGGCCACTTCCGCGCGGGCTTTGACGAGTGGTATCCGGATGCGTCGATCTTCGAAGTCGATGCGGCGGGCCTTACCTCGCCGCTGCTCGAGCGCTTCCCGTGGAAAGCGCTGCGGCGGCCCGTCTGGCCGCTCGACGCGGAGACCTCGTGGTATCCGCCGCGCCTCGAAGACCTCTGATCGTCAACCGGCGCGTTCCTAGCGTGGGTCAATGACCCACCGCACGCCGACGCGTTCGCAAAAGCGGCTGCGTTGGGCGCGGCCTTTTCGCTCCTGAGCCGGCGCCGCTGCGTGTCGCTGCAGCGGTGACACCCTGCGCTCCTCGACAAGGGCAGCGGCTGCGGAACTCACGCACTCGTTCTATTCTTTCCGCCGCGATCGACGCGGCAAGACTCTGCCAGTAGCACCGCTGGAGTGGTTCGACAGTCCTCGCCGAAACCCCGCCCTTGTCTGCAGTGCTCGGGCGCCGTCTAAGTCGCGAAAAGGCCGCGCCCAACGCAGCGATAGCAGTTTTGTTTCTGGCTCCCGCGTACGCCGGGACCGGGGCTTCAACGCGGCGGAGGTGAGCCGACGCGCCGATTTGAGCCGCAGTCGTCGAAGCGGGCCGTTCGTGTGCGGGTGGTCGTGTGTTGACCGCCCGCCGCGAACGGGGTTTCCCGCTTCGAGGACGCGATTTGCGGCTCCATGAGGCGTGGCGGCTCGCCTCCGCCGCGCCGGTGCGCTACAGCGCACCTTACGAGTTGAAGCGAGTTACCACGGCTGCGGCGGGATGTTCGCTGCCTGCACGACTTTCGCCCACTTGCGTGTCTCGTCGCGTATGAAGCCCGCGAAACCCTCCGGCGTGCTGCCGACAGGCTCCGAGCCCATCGCGATCAGCTTCTCCTGAACGTCCGGCAGCTTGAGGATGCGCACGATCTCGGCGTGGAGCTTGTTACGATCTCGCGCGGCGTTGCGGCGGGCGCGACGATGCCGACGGAATTCGTCGCTTCGTAGCCGGGCACGCCGGCTTCCGCGATGGTCGGCACCTGCGGTATGGCGCGCGAGCGCTGGCGCGTCGAAACCGCGATCAGGCGCAGCCGCCCCGCTTTCGCATGCGGCGTCACGACCGGCATCGGCCCGAATAGCATTGCGACATGCCCGGCAACCCCGTCGATTACTGCAGGCGCCGAACCTTTGTACGGGATGTGTGCGATGTCGACCTTCGCCAGCGACTTCAAGAGCTCCATCGCCATGTGCGTGGTCGAGCCGATGCCGGCGGAGCTGTAGTTGAGCTGTCCCGGTTTCGACCTCGCCAACGCGATTACTTCCTTCAACGTCTTCACCGGCAGCGACGGATGCACGACCAGCACGTTCGTGGTGGCGCTCGTCTGGGTGATCGGCGCGAACGCCTGCAGGAAGTCGTACGGCAGGTTCCGGTAGATGCTCGGATGAACCGTGTGACTGCCCGTGAACATGAGCAGCGTGTAGCCGTCCGGCGGCGATTTCGAAACGAGTTCGGTGCCGATGATGCCCTGCGCGCCCGGGCGGTTGTCGATGATCCACGCGCGTCCCATGCTCTCCTGGAACTTGACCGCGATGATGCGCGCCACGACATCCGTCGAGCCGCCGGGCGGATACGCATCGATCACGCGTATCGGTTTCGCCGGATACGCTGCCGCGGCCGAAGACGTCTGCGCGCGTGCCTCCGCGAACACGAAGGACAGCGCGCACGCGACGAGCGTCGTCAGCATCCGGTTCTTTGCGCTCATCAGTTCACCGTCGCACCCGAAATTTTTACGACCTGCGCCCATCGCTTCACCTCCTCGCGCACGATGCGCCCGAGCTCTTCCGGCGTGGTCGGCGCGGGCTGCGCGCCGAGTGATGCGAGCCGCTCGCCGACGTCCGGCGCCTTCAGCACCGTCGTGATCTCGCTTTGCAGCTTGCCGACCGCCGCGGCGGGCGTGCCCACCGGCCCGAAGATGCCGTACCAGGACGTCACGTTGTAACCGGGAACGCCCGACTCGCTGACCGTCGGCACGTTCGGCAGGAGCGGCGAGCGCGTGGTGCTCGTCACCGCGATCGGCCGCAGGCGCCCGGCCTGCACATAACCGAGGACGGACGGAAAACCCGCGGATACGACCTGGATCTGGCCGGCGACCACGTCGGTGACGGCCGGCGCCGCGCCCTTGTAGCCGACGAACACCATCTTCACTTTGGCCATCGTGTTGAGGAGCTCGATCGACAGATGATTCGGCGAGCCCGGATTCGCGCCGAAGTTGAGCTCGCCCGGCCGCGCTTTCGCCAGCGCCACCAGCTCACGGATGTTCTTCACCGGCAGCGACGGGTGCACCACGATCAGGCTCGGGAACGTCGCCATCTGCGTGATCGGCTGCAGGTCTTTCGCCATGTCGTACGGGAGCTTGCGGTAGAGCGTCATGCCGATCGCGTGGGGCACGCCGGCGACGAGCAGCATGTAACCGTTCGGCGGGGCTTTCGCGACCAGATCGGCGCCGATATGCCCGCCGCCGCCGGCGCGGTTCTCGACGAGGAACGGCTGACCGAGGCGTTCGGTGAGCTTCTGGCCGACGATGCGCGCGAGCACGTCCGTCGAGCCGCCGGGCGAGAACGGATCGACGACGCGCACCGGCCGGTTCGGATACTCCTGGGCTGTCGCCGTCACTGACAGTGTCAGCAGGAGCGACAGGCAAACCGCGCGAGGGCTATCCATGAGGGGCCTCCTCAAATCGGGGTCGGAGTACGTTTTCCGAATATTGTCGGAATGCGATCGCAAATTCCACGAAAATCCATTCCGACCCCGATTTGGAGGAGACGCCGTGCCGACCGAGCTCAACCACTACTCCGCGATCGAGACTGCTGCAGCGATCGCACAGGGCAAGCACAGCGCCGTCGCGTTCGCGGAAGCCTGCCTCGCGCGCATCGAAGCGCGCGACCGCGAGGTGCAGGCGTGGGAGCACATCGATCGCGCATACGTGCTCGAGCAAGCACGCGCGCGCGACCGAGAGCGGCCGCGCGGCCCGCTGCACGGCGTGCCCGTCGGCGTGAAGGACATCATCGATACGTTCGACATGCCCAGCGGGTACGGCTCGCCGATTTACGCGGGGCACCGTCCGCGCGCGGACGCCGCGTGTGTTGCGCTGCTGCGCGAAGCCGGCGCCGTGATCATGGGCAAGACGGTGACGGTCGAGCTCGCGGCATTCCATTACGCGCGCACGCGCAATCCGCACAATCTCGCGCACACGCCGGCGGGTTCTTCGAGCGGCTCCGGCGCGGCCGTCGCGGATTTCATGGTGCCGGTGGCGCTCGGGACGCAGACCGGCGGTTCGACGATCCGGCCCGCAGCGTTCTGCGGCACCGTCGGCTACAAGCCCACGTTCAACCTGATCAACCGTGCCGGTGTGAAGCCGCTGGCGGAGTCGCAGGACACCGTGGGCCTGCTCGGACGCACCGTCGCGGACATGGGGCTCATGCTGTCGGTGCTCACCGGTTGCGCCGCGCCGGCGGCGGAGGGCGTTCGCGCGCCGCGCATCGCGGTCTGTCGCATGAACGCGTGGCCGGCCCTCAACCCCGATATGGCGAAGGCTATGGAGACGGCCGCCGCCGGACTTGCGCGCGCGGGCGCAAACGTGGACGACGTGACGCTGCCGCCGCCTTTCGCGGACTCACTGGTCGCGCAGCGGCAGGTGAACGACTACGAGTCGTGGCGCGCGCTCAGTTACGAGCGCATTCACCATTTCGAGAAATTGAGCACGACGGTGCAGGCGCGTCTGCAGGAAGCGGCGTCGTGCACCTACGCGCAGTACCGCCAGGCGCAGGACGTGATCTCGAAATGCCGCGCGCTGCTCGACGAGATGTTCGGCCGCTACGACGTGCTGGTCACGCCGAGCAGCATCGGTGAAGCGCCGGAGGGCTACACGAACACCGGCGACTCCAACTACATCCGCATCTGGACGAGCTTCCACACGCCCACGCTCAATCTGCCGCTCTTTCGCGGAGACAAAGGCCTGCCGATGGGCTTGCAGGTGATCGGACCGGTGCGCGAGGATCGGCGGACACTCGGCTTCGCCGAGTGGATTTACCGCGCGCTCACGTAGTGATCAGTCGATCTTGGCGCCCGATTTGCGCACGATGTCGCCCCACTTCACCTGCTCGCGCTTGACGAACTGGGCGAACTGCTCGGGCGTGCCGGTGGCGCACGTCGCGCCCTGACTGTCGAGCGCGGCTTTCACTTTCGGTGACGCGCACGCGCGCGCGATCTCCTGATTGAGCTTCAGCACGATCGGCCGCGGGAGCCCCGCCGGCGCGATCATCGCCGTCCATGTCGTGATCACGTAGCCCTTCACGCCGGCCTCGGACATCGTCGGCAGATCCGGGAACACTGCAGAGCGTGCGGGACCCGTCACCGCCAGCGCGCGAACGCGATTCGTGTTCACGAACGGCGCGATCGATGACTGATTGTCGAAAATCACGTCGATCTGACCGGCGATGAGGTCCTGCAGTCCCTGCGCGATCGCCTTGTAAGGCACGTGCACCATGCGCGTTCCGGTCATCTGCTTGAAGAGCTCGCCGGAAAGATGCAGCGTGGTGCCGTTGCCCGATGATGCGAACGAGAGCTTATCCGGGTTCGCGCGCGCATGGGCGATCAGATCCTTCACCGACTTCACCGGCAGCGGCAGGCGCACCGCGAGCACGTTCTGGTTCGACGTGAACTGCCCGATCAGCGTGAGGTCCCGCTCGACGCTGTACGGCAGCTTCGGGAAGAGCGTCGGGTTGATCGCGAGATAGACCATGTTGCCGTAGCCCAGCGTGTAGCCGTCGGGCCGCGCCTGCGTGAGCGTTTGCACGCCGATCAGACCGCCGGAGCTCGGGCGATTGTCGATCACGAACTGCTGCTTCAACTGTTGCGACAGCTCGTTGGTGAGCAGCCGCGCGGAAATGTCCGCGCCGCCGCCTGCGGCGGAAGGCACGATGTAGCGGATTGGACGCTCCGGATACGTGTCGACCGATGCGGCTGAAGCCCACGCAGCCGTCATTGCGAGGAACAGTGTGACGAAGCAATCCCGAGGCGCTCGAACACCGGACGTTCGCAACGAGATTGCCACGTCGCCTTTGCCGGCTCCTCGCAATGACCACGGGGTCTCGCCTTTGCCGGCTCCTCTCAATGACCGCGGGCGCTCGCCTTTGCCGGCTCCCCGGAATGAGATTTCGGTGTCCCTAAACATGGGTGACGAATTTCGTGACGAGGTAGCCATCGAACGTTTCCGTCCCGCCTTCGCTGCCGATCCCGCTTTCCTTGATGCCGCCGAACGGCGTTTCCGCGAGCGCGCTGCCGAAGTGGTTGATGTTGACCATGCCCGCCTCGATTGCGTTCGAGGCGTAGGTCGCTGTCTTCAGCGACTCGGTGAAGATGTACGAGGACAGCCCGTACGGCAGGCTGTTCGCGCGGCGGATGGCGTCCTCGGGATCGTCGAACTTCACCAGCGGCGCGATCGGCCCGAACGGCTCTTCGGTCATGAGCTTTGCGTTGTCCGGCAGGCCCAGCACCACCGTCGGCGGGAAAAAGAACCCGGAGGCGTAGCCCTCGGTCTTCAGGCGCGAGCCACCCATCACGACTTCGCCGCCGCGCGCGTGCACGTCGGCCATGAAGGCGTCCATCGCTTCGAGACGGCGGGCGTGCGCGAGCGGCCCCATCTGCGTCGTCTTCTCCAGTCCGCTGCCGAGCTTGGTGGAGCCGATCACCTCGATGAATTTGGCGGCGAACTTGTCATACACCTTGCTCTGCACGAAGAACCGCGACGGCGAGACGCACACCTGCCCCGCGTTACGTGTCTTGAACTTGGCGAGCATGGTCGCGGCCTGTTCGACGTTCGCATCGTCGAAGACGATCGCCGGCGAATGCCCGCCGAGCTCCATCGTCACGCGCTTCATGTGCGCGCCGGCCATCGAGGCGAGCTGCTTGCCGACCGGGATCGAGCCCGTGAACGAGACCTTGCGCACGATCGGCGACTTGATCAGGTACTCGGATATTTCACCCGGCACGCCCCACACGAGGTTCAGACACCCCGCCGGAAGCCCCGCGTCGTGGAACAGCCGCGCCAGCGCGACGACCGCGCTCGGCGCCGTCTCGGGGCCCTTGAGGATCAGCGTGCAGCCCGCACCCAGCGCCGCGACCATCTTGCGGATCGCCTGATTGAACGGGAAATTCCACGGCGTGAAGGCGGCGCACACGCCCACCGGCTCGCGCAGCACGAGCTGGCGCACGTCGTGGCGCCGCGGCGCGACGACGCGGCCGTAGATGCGCCGGCATTCCTCGGCGTGCCAGTCCGCGTGCTCGGAACAGACCTGCACCTCGCCGACGGCTTCGGCGAGCGGCTTGCCCTGGTCGAGCGTGATGTTGCGGCCGATCGACTCCGCGCGCTCGCGCGCGAGCTCCCCCACTTTGCGCAGCACCGCCGCACGCTCGAGCGGCGAAGTCTTCTTCCAGGTCTCGAACGCGCGCTGCGCGGCCGCGAGCGCGCGATCGAGGTCTTCGCGCGTCGCGTGCGGGAGCTGCGCGAGCGTCTCGCCCGTTGCCGGATTGATCACCGGTTCGGTCTTGCGGCCTTCGGCTTCGATGAATTTGCCGTCGATGTAGAGGGCGAGTTTTTCGTACACGTGAATTCCTTTCAGAAGGGGCGTGCTGCAGGGGATTGCCTATTATAGAAGCGGTGCGCTGAAACGCCGCTGAAACAAAACGGGAGGTCTCCGACACTCGCGGGATACGCGCGCTGCCTAGACTCACGCAGGCGCCCCCGAGACAAGGAGACCCACCGTATGGCCCGCTACCGCAATGCGCTTCCGCAGCTTGGCGACAAGCTCTTCGTCACCGACGGCGGCATCGAGACCACGCTCATGTTCCACGAGCGCATCGACCTGCCGTATTTCGCAGCGTTCGACGTGCTGAACCGTCCCGGCGGCTGGATGACGCTCTGCCGCTACTACGAGCAGTATGCGCAGCTCGCGCGCGATTACGAGCTCGGTCTCGTGCTCGACAGCCCGACGTGGCGGGCGAGCGCGGACTGGGGCGCGCGGCTCGGCTACGATGCCGTGCAGCTCGCGGACGCGAACCGCCGGTCGATCCAGATGCTCGTGCAGTTGCGGCGCGCGCTCGAGACGCCGCACACCCCGATGGTCGTGAGCGGCGCCCTGGGTCCGCGCGGCGACGGTTACATTGTGGATCGCCGCATGAGCGCGCGGCAGGCTTATGGCTATCACGCCGCACAGGTTGCGGCCTTCGCGGCCGCCGATGCCGACATGGTTGCGGCGTATACGATCAACTATGCCGACGAGGCGATCGGCATCGTGAACGCCGCGTACAAGCACGCGATGCCGGTGGCGATCTCGTTCACGGTGGAGACCGACGGCAGGCTGCCCTCAGGCGAGACGCTCGCGCAGGCGATCGATGCGACCGACAGCGAGACCGACGGCTATGCCGCGTATTACATGATCAACTGCGCGCATCCGACGCATTTCGAGCACGTGCTGCGCGACGACGCCGCGTGGGCGTGGACGGCCCGGCTGCGCGGCGTGCGCGCGAACGCCTCGACGCGCAGCCATGCGCAGCTCGATGCGGCGACGGATCTCGACATGGGCGATCCGGAGAAGCTCGCCCGTCAGTACGAGGCGCTGCGGGAAGTGGTGCCCGGGCTTACCGTCGTCGGCGGCTGCTGCGGGACGGACCGGCGTCACATCGAGCGCATCGCGCGCGCGTTCAGCGCTTGCGCTTTGGCGGCTGCTTGAGCGCACGGAAGATCGGTCCCCATATGGGATGACCGGCTTCCGCGGGTGACAGGTCGAACGACGGATCGATCTTGAGCGCCCGCCGGAACTCGTTCCGGCATTGCGTGCGGCGACTGGCCGAGCAGTCGATGAAGGCAAGGTACTTGTGCGCCGCGACCTGGTCGTCGCTATCGAGCTTCGTCTTCAGCGCTGCGCGCAGGAGCTTCGCCGCTTCACGATGGTTGCCGTCGTCGTACGCGGTGATGCCGGCCTGCACCTGCGGGCTGTAGCGCGGCGCCGGCGGTTCTGGCGTCACGACGGCCGGCTTCTCCTCCGGCTCCGCCTGCGGCTCCGGCGCCATCTCCTGCCGCGCCGGAGCGGAGTCCGGCGCGGGCTTCGCCGCCGGCTCCGATTTCCAGAGCGGCTGGTCCGCGCAGCCCGCAAATGCCGCGACAGCGAGGACCAGTGCGGCCAGCGCGGATTTCACGTGCCGTCCTTACTCGAGCTTGATGTTCGCCGCGCGGATCACCTTCGCGTACTTCGCGATCTCGCGCTTCAGCAGCGATGCCAGCTCTTCAGGACTGCTCGCGACGGCGTCCAGCGCCTCCCGTGGATAGAACGTCTTGATCTCCGGCGTCTCCAGCGCCTTCTTGATCTCGGCGTTCAGCTTGTCGATGATCGGCCGCGGCGTGCCCTTGGGAAAGAACATCGCGTACCAGTTGTCCGACTCGAAGCCCGGATACATCGAGCTCATGGTCGGCAGATCGGGCAGCGCAGACGAACGCTTCGGCGTCGTAACGGCCAGGCCGCGCGCCTTGCCGCTCTTGATGTGCGGCATGATGGAAGGCGCGGTGCCGAAGATGTAATCGATCTCGCCGGAGATCAGCGCGATGACGGCCGGGCCACCGCCGCGATAGGTGAGCACCGTCGTCTTCAATCCCATCATCTGGTTGAACATCTCGGCAGTGAGGTGCGCAGTGCTGCCCGCGGAATTGCCGCCGGCATTCATCTGCCCGGGCCGCGCTTTGGCAAGCGCGATGAGATCTTTCGCGGACTTGGCCGGCACGCTCGGATGCACCGTCAGCACGAGCGGAGTCGAGGAAATCCAGCTCACGGGCTGAAGATCAGTGAGCACGTTGAACTTCATGCGCTTCTCGTACAGCGTCACCACCACCGAAATGCTGCCGGAGGTGAACAGGATGGTGTTTCCGTCAGGCGGGGAATCGACCGCAAGCTGACCGGCGATGAGACCGCCGGCGCCGGTGCGGTTATCGATGATGAAATTCTGCCCCATGCTCTTCTGGAAGGCAGCGGACAGGAGCCGCGCCTGGATGTCGGTGCCGCCGCCGGGCGGAAACGGAACCAGGATGCGTACCGGTTTGTCGGGCCACTGCTGCGCAGCGGCGGGAACGGCGCTTACGAGAGAAACTGCGGCGAGCGCCGCGAGTACGACTGCCTGTGGTCGCATCCTGACCTCCTCGTTGTAGTGTCCCTCCCCGGACGGCGCACATCGTAGCACCTGCCCCGATTAAAATTGCAAGATGAATTACGCGATCGAGGCGCGCTCGTTTCCCATCCTGTGCCTGTGCTGCCACAACTTCTGGGTGCTGAAGGACCTCGACTCCGGCGCGACGATCGCGGAGTTGCACGGGCTAGCATTCGACCCGGCGACCGGCCGCACGCTGCCGATCGGATACACGCGAGAGCACCGGCTGCGGTTGTTCGTGTATGCGCACGACGCTGCGTATGCCACCGAGGCCGGCGCGCCGGTGTACACGACGCGCATGCACAGCAGGAGCCGCTCGCAGATGGTCTATCGCGAAGCCGACGCGAAGGCGCGGTGGGACGCCGCGGTGCGCGCGGTGCCGGCGCTCAACGCGCTCGATCTCGGTTATCCGCCGCTCGGGTTCAGCCTGCTCACCGGGACGGTGAACAGCAACTCGGCGTATCGCACGTTCGGCGAGATCATGGGCGTGCCGGTGCACACTTTCACGCGCGCATACGGACCGGGGTTACGCTGTGGCCTGATCGACCGCGGCCGCCTGGACGAGCTGCGGTTTTCCTAGGGCGCGCCGGGCGCACCGGCACCATGCGGTGCGCAACCTCCGGACCCTACTTCGTCAAGTCCTTCAACTCCGGCACCACCCACAACGGCGCCTCGCCGCGCGCAACACGCTCGACGTTCGCGTAGCTGTTGCCGAAGCGCTTCGGCCAGCTTTCCCACGTCGGCCCGGCACCGTGCGGCGTGAGCACGATGTTGCGCAGCGTGAAGAGCGGGTTGCCGGACTTCGGCGGCTCCGGATCGAAGGTGTCGAGCCCCGCGCCCCAGATGCGGCCCTCCTTCAGCGCGCGGTAGAGCGCGTCCTCGTCGATCAGCTCGCCGCGCGCGCAGTTGATGACGATCCCCTCGCGCTTCATGAGACCGATCGTGCGGTCGTTCACCATGCGATAGGTCGTTTTGTCGTAGGGCGCGTGCAGCGTGACGATATCGGACTCGCGGAAAAGTTGGTCGAGCTCGACATAGCGCACGTTCAACTTCGCTTCCTCTTGGGCGCTCGGACGCACCGGATCGTAATAGAGGAGGTTCACCTCGAACCCGGAAAGCCGCCGCGCAAGCGTCTTGCCGATGAAGCCCAAGCCCACGATGCCGATCGTTTTCCCCGCGATCTCGTGCTCTTCCTCCTCGCCCTGCTTGGGTGACTTCCACTTGCCGTTGCGCACGAGCTCGTGCATCTCGGGAAGCTGCCGCGACACCGCGAGCATCAGCATGATCGCGTGCTCGGCCACGGCATACGAATTCGCGCCGCCGTTGTTCGCGAGCGGTATCTTCAGCATGCGCAGCTTCTCGAGGTCCATCCCGTCGTAGCCCGCGCTCAGCAACTGGACGAGCTTCACGTTTTTCATGTGCTCGTAATCCGTGGGCCTCAGGCCGCTGCGAAACCCCATGTAGAAGTCCGCCGTCTCGAGCTGCTGGATGCGGCGTTTTTCGTCGTCTTTCGAGATCACCTCGATCTTGAGCTCGCGCGGCAGCAGCGATTCGCCGATCGCCCATGCGCCGGGCGCGATTTGCGGTCCGAACAGGATTTTCATTTGTGGCCCCTCACCCTGAC
>Ga0196978_1000675_pt1 | contig 16822 bp, 26 predicted proteins | sample S3v_2013CmetaG_FD_155491 | JGI IMG/M metagenome (GOLD analysis project Ga0196978, IMG submission 155491) | Soil microbial communities from Anza Borrego desert, Southern California, United States - S3+v_20-13C | ecosystem: Environmental > Terrestrial > Soil > Desert | place: USA: California... | reverse complement strand
ATGGTTTTTTGAGGTGCGACCACGCTGCGTAACGGCCGGGTCAAAGGGCCTTGAGGGCCGGCCGAGGTGCTGGGAGGGTCCGGGCTAGGAACGCGGCGACTGAGGCGGCGTACAGGCCGTCTACGGGCCCCGCGCCGCGCCTCTGGAAGACCCACCCATCTCCACGGTGCAGGCGCTGCGCGTTGGCGACGTGAGCATCCATGAGCGGGTCGCGTCCGTGTCGGAGCTGACCGGACGTGACCCGCTCGGAGAACGACATGCACACCGCCGTCGCTTCGCTGCGCAGCTCCTCGAGCTGGACGCGCCGCGGTGGCCACCCGCCACGCCGGCGCTCCATCAGGTCCGGCAGGATCGCGGCGGCCGGGCCAGCGGGGAGCCATCCCACGGCGCGCGGCCGGACGCGGGCCACGATCGCGGGGAGCTGCTCGCGTAGCTCGCGGGTGCTGTCCCATCCGGCGAGGATCTCCACGTGGACCGTCCCGTCGACGACGGCCGCGGCGGCGAGGGTGGCGTGGGAGCCGTCCAGCGACACGTCCAGGCCGAGCGCGACCCGCTCCCGGTGCTGGCCGAGGTCCAGCGGGGTCGCGGTGCCGGCGGCGGCCCACAGGTCCGGATCGATCGCGGAGTCCATGTGGTGGACCCGCTGACACATCACCTCGGTACGGAACGAGGCGAGTTCGATGCCCCCGGCTCGCTTGGCACGGACGGCGGCGCCGAGGAGCGCATCGGGGTCGATCCGGTGGCCGAGGTTCGGGTTCGCGTACGCCAGCGCCCCGAGGTCGGTCGGGTCGGACCCGTCCGGGCTCGACCACTCCAGCAGCCCGAGGCGCCGGTCGCCGATCCCCGTCTCCAGGTACTCCAGGGCCGTGTCGCGCAGGCTGTCCAGCACGATCGAGGAGTCGTCACCCTGGTTCGTGATCGCCACGACCTGGGCGTCCGGCCGCGCGTTCATCGCGTTCGTGGCCGCGTTCCACGCATCCCACGACGCGTGTTCCCTCAACTCGTCGCAGATCCACCGGTCCAGGGTGGTTGAGCGTGCCGCTCGTCGGTTGTTCGCAGCGAACGTGTACTCCGACCCGTCCGTGGTCTTGAGCGACTCCTCGCCGGTCTGAAGCGTCGGGGAGCCTCGGCGGATGTACTCGGCTAGCCAGCGGTTCTCCCTCGCCTGCTCGACCACCTGGAACCACGTGCGCTTGGCGTAGGTCCGGTCGGTGCTGGTGCCGAGGACCAGGCCGACCCGCTCGACGAAGAGCCAGTACAGGATCAGCGTCTTCGCGAGCAGCGTCTTGCCGTTCTGCCGGGCCACGATGACGAGGCAGGTCCGGAACCGGGGCCGGCCGTCCGGGAGCAGCTCGCCGAGGTGGATGGCGGCCCATTCCTCCCACGGGTCGAGCGGCTGGCCGAGGACGTCACGGGCGAAGTCACATACCCCATACCCGTACGACGTGGCCGGGCCCAGCTCGACGAGGGGCGGCGTCCAGAGCCGAGGCTCGACGCTACCCCGCGGGCTGCTCGCGTCGAGCGCGGAGCTCGTCGAGTGGGTTCGCTGGGGCGTCGACACGCTGTCCCCCCTTCACCAGGGAGGAGCGGGCCGCGGGCGTCAATCCCAACTGTGCTAAAGCGTTAAGCAGGGCCGGACCGATGCGGGAAAGGTCCGCGCCGTCGTCGATCGCGCGGGCGTAGGTCAGGGCCAGCTCGACAGCGCCGGCGTCTCGCGCGTCCGCAGCCGCGGCCAGCGACCCGTCGACGGCGGCTTCCAACTCGCCCATGCAGATACGGTATACCCGTTGGGGGTACCGCGATACGATCTACGTGTGCGGTGGCCGTGGAAGCGCGAACAGCGCTCCACACTGTCCATCTCCGACCCGATCCTGGCCGAATGGTTCGGGGTGGGCCCGGCGAACTACTCCGGGGTCAGCGTCGGCGAGGGCTCGGCGATGGCGCTGAGCGCCGTCTACCGGGCCGTATCCCTCATCGCCGGCACTCTCGCTTCCCTGCCCATGCCGACCGTCCGCGACACCGGCGACGGGATGCGCCAGCAGGTGCAGAGCTTCCTCGACGACCCGGGCGGCCCGGAAGGGCCGACGCCGTACTCGTGGAAGGAAACCTGCTTCGCCCACATGCTCCTGCACGGTGACGCGTTCCTGGCGCACGTCTACAACGGCGCCGGCGCACTGGCCGGCCTGGTGCCGCTGCACCCGCAGTTCGTCGAGGTCCGCTGGGTACGCGCCGACGAGAAGCCACGGCCGGGCGGCAAGGTCTACACCGCGACGCTGGTCGACGGCACCCGCCGCGAGTTCGACATGTCCACGCTCACGCAGGTGTCGGCGCTGTCGCTGGACGGGCTGCGCGGGATCTCGGTCATCTCCTACGCCCGCAACGGCCTGGGTACGGCGATCGCCGGCGAGCGGGCCGCGGCGCGGATGTTCGACAGCGGCGCGCTGATCTCCGGGCTCGTCACCCCGGAGGACGGCGAGGACCTGGACGACGACGAGCTGAAGGCGGTTCGGCAGAAGCTCGACGCGAACGTGGGCGGCTGGGACAACGCCGGCAAGCTCGCGCTGGTCAACCGGTCGCTGAAGTTCACGCCGTGGACCATGTCGGCCGAGGACGCGCAGTTCCTCCAGTCGCGGCAGTTCCAGACGGAGGAGATCGCGCGCTGGTTCGGCATCCCGCCGCACCTGCTCGGCATGACGGAGAAGACCACGAGCTGGGGGGCCGGCATCGAGGTGCAGAACCGCGGCCTCGCCCGCAACGTGCTGTCCCCGTGGGCCACGCGGTTCGAGCAGCGCCTGTCCCGGTTGCTGCCCAACCCGCGCTATGTGCAGTTCGACTTCTCCGCGCTGGAGCGCCCGAACCCGGAGACGGAGATCGGGCTGCTGATCCAGCAGGTCCAGGCCGGCATCCTCACGCCCGACGAGGCCCGTGCTCGCCTGAACCTCCCGCCCCTGCCCGCCGCGCAGGTGTCACCCGATGTGACACCTGCTCCCGAGGAGGTGGCGGCATGACGCTGCGGGTGGATGTCCAGTGTCGCGCTGAGATGCGCAAGGGCAACAAGCTGGGCGGCTACGCCGCTGTGTTCGAGGAGTCCGCCGACCTCGGTTGGCTGGGCAAGGAGCGCATGGCGGTCGGGTCGCTGGACACCGCGCTGCGTAGCTCCGACGTGCGGGCGTTGTGGGAACACGAGCCGCGGTGGCTCCTCGGCCGTACGTCGGCCGACACGCTGCGGCTGTCGGCCGACTCGCGCGGCCTGGAGTGGGAGGTCGACCTCCCGGACGTGTCGTACGCCAACGACCTGCGGGCGCTGGTCGAGCGGGGCGACATCACCGGGGCGTCGTTCGCGTTCGTGCCGGGCGCCCACACCTGGGACCGGGAGACGGAGACGCGCACCCACGTGTCGGTGAAGCAACTTGTCGACGTCAGCGCCGTCGCGTTCCCGGCGTACGAGGGCGCGTCGACCGAAGCACGCGCCGCTGATGTGCGCAACTGCGCACACCGGCGTCGCTCACAACTGATCCGGCTTCGCGCCGGGATTCTCCTCGGAAGGAGAGCTTGATGACTGTCGAAGAGATTCTCGTCGCGTTGCAGGCCATCATCGATGGCGCTGTCGGCGAGGACGGCGAGGCGCGCGACCTGACCGAGGAGGAGTCGCAGCGGTACGAGCAGCTCGAAACGCAGCTCGCCGTCGCGCGCCGGTCGGAGGAGATCCGCAAGCGCAACGCCGCGTACAACACGCGGGTAGGAGCGCCGCTGGTGACCGCGTCCCCGAAGGGTGGAGACACGCTGGAGCGGGCGTTCGAGTCCTACCTGCGCACGGGTCAGGCGAACCAGGACATCGCCGAGCTGCAGACCCGGGCCCAGGGCGTCGGCACGTCGGCCGGCGGCGGGTACACGGTGCCTCCGGGCTTCCGGCAGAAGCTCGTCGAGGTCATGGTGGCCTTCGGCGGGTTCGCCGAGAACGTGGACACGTTCAGCACCAGCGACGGCAACCCGATCGAGTACCCGAGCTTGGATGACACTTCCAACTCGGGCGACATCACCGCCGAGTCCGCGGTGGTCGCCGACGGGGCCGACCTCGTGTTCGGCACGGTGCGGCTCGGGGCGTACAAGTACACCAGCGCCGGCGCGGGCTCGGGCCTGCCGCTGCGGGTGCCGGTGGAGCTGCTGCAGGACTCCGCGTTCGACATCGCCGGCCTGGTGTCCCGTGCGATGGGTACCCGCATCGCCCGCAAGCAGGCGACGCACTGGGTCACCGGTACGGGTGTGGGCCAGCCGAAGGGCATCGTCGCGTCGAGCCTGACCGCCGACCGGGACCTCGACACCGCCGACACCCCCGACTACGAGGACCTCGTCGACACCCAGGATCTCCTCGACGCGGCCTACGAGCCGAACGCCAAGTGGCTGATGAAGAAGAACACCTGGAGTCAGCTCCGGCTCATCGTCGACACCAACGGCCGCCCGATCATCCAGGACTCGACCACCGGCATCTCGGGCGTCCCGGACCGCCGGCTGCTCGGCGCCCCGGTGATCATCGACGAGGCCATGCCGACGCTGTCCTCGGCCGGCGACACCTTCGCGATCGCCTACGGCGACTTCCGCGAGGCGTACGTCATCCGTCGCGTCGCCGATCTGACCGTCGTGGTGAACCCGTACAGCCGCGCCGAGTACGGCGAGGTGGAGTACACCGCGTGGCAGCGGGCCGACGGCAACATCCAGAACCGGTCCGCGTACGTGATCCTCCAGAACAACACCTGAGCGAGGGATGGCATGAGCACCGTTCATAAGTGGGATCTCGCCGGCGCGAAGGTGCTGGGTGTCGACACGCTGATCCTGACCGACGCCACAGAGACCAACTTCGATTTCGGCACGCCGGACGACATCAACCTCGCGGCGGAATCGAACTACAGCCCGGGCGACCGGATCCTTGTCGTGTTCGCGGGTCGGGCGGCCGCCGCGCAGACAACCGACGCTGTGACCTGGGCCGTCTACGACGCCCCGGACGACGGGGGCAGCATCGGCACCCCGGCCGCCGCATCCACCCACGTCATCGACGGCGCATTGGTGGGTGCGGTCACCGAGGACACTCTGGTGGTCGCCGTGAGGGTCAAGCCCGGCCGGCCGTGGATTCGGTGTTCGGCCGATATGCAGGGCACCACCGACGACTATCACGTCTCCTGCGTCGTGCTCGCGGTTCCGAGCAACGTCTAGATCCACACCAGGCGGAAGCTCCGCCCACTGACGATCTTGAAGGGGGGTGAGCCGGGATGGCGTGGGCGCCGGATTACGCGACGGCCGCGGAGCTGAAGAGCTACCTACGCATCAGCGACACGGACGACGACACGCAGATGGGATACGCCATCACGGCCGCCTCCCGCGCGATCGACAAGCACTGCCGCCGGCAGTTCGGATCGGTGTCGGCCGAGGAGCGGGTCTATACCCCGGTCTGGGACCGGCACCGGCGCCGCTGGCTGGTCGAGATCGACGACCTCCAGACCGCGGCCACCGGTGTCGAGGTCGACGGCGAGGTCCTCGTGGAGTACACGCTGGAGCCGCGCAACGCCTCGTCCAAGGGCCTGCCGTGGACGCTGCTCGTCGTCGACAAAGACGCCACCGTGGTGCCGACCGGCGAGGAGTACGAGGTCGCGATCACGGCGGCGTGGGGCTGGACGTCGGTGCCGACCTCGGTCAAGCAGGCGTGTGTCCTCCAGGCGGCGCGGTTCTTCAAGCGGCGCGACAGCCCGTTCGGCATCGCCGGCTCGCCCGAGCTCGGGTCGGAGCTCCGGCTGCTGTCCAAGGTGGACGCCGACGTCGCGGTGGTGCTCAAGCCGTACGTGCGCTGGTGGGCGGCGGCGTGACGGACATGACGAGCATCGAACGCCAGCTCGAGCGCATCGAACTGAAGCTCGATAAGGCCATCGACGACCACGAGCGCAGGCTTCGTGCGCTGGAACGGTGGGTTTACATCGCCTCCGGGTTGGCGCTGACCGGCACCGGGACCGGCATCGCGTCGTTGTTCTCGATCCTCAGCGGTGGTGGCGGATGAACCTCGCCGACGCAATGGACGAGATCGCGACCCAGGTCGACACCATCGACGGACTGCGGGTGTACGGCTGGCCGGTCGGATCCGTCACCCCACCGGCCGCGATCATGACCTACCCGGGCGAGTACACCTTCGACGCCACCTACGGCCGCGGCATGGACCGGTTGACGCTGCTGCTCGCCGTGGTGGTGGGCCGGGCCACCGAACGCACCGCGCGGGACCTCCTGGGCGCCTACGTGGACGGATCCGGCGCCTCGTCCATCAAGGCCGTTGTCGAGGCCGGCACCTACACCGCCTTCCACACGGTCCGCGTGGTGGGCGTCGACTTCGGCGAGGTCACCATCGCCGGCACCTCCTACGTGGGTGCGACTTTCGAGCTGGACATCGCAGGACAGGGGACAGCCTGATGGCCTTGACGACCGAACTGACCGCCCAGGTCATCGCCACCTACACCTCGGCGCTCGACCTCGGCACCGTGGCGCTGCCGCTGAACTACCGGGCCCGGGTGAACCTCACGTCGGGCACCGCGGCCGGCGCGGCGGACCTGCTGTTCACCGACACCCGCACCGTGGCGGCGTCCAGCGATGACGACCTGGACCTGGCCGGCGGGCTCACCGACTCGTTCGGGACGTCCTTGACGTTCGTCAAGGTGAAGGCTCTTGTCGTCACCGCGGCGTCCGGGAACACCAACAACGTGATCCTCGGCGGCGACGCGACATCGACGTTCCTGACGTGGGTCGAGTCCGAGGCTGACGCGGTGGTTCTGCGGCCCGGCGCGACGCTGGCCCTGTTCGCCGGCGAGGCCGACGCGACCGGCTACGCGGTGACGGCGACCACCGGGGACCTGCTCCGCATCTCCAACTCGGGCGCCGGGTCCAGCGTCACGTACAGCATCGTCATCATCGGCACGAGCGCGTAGGAGCGGGTCATGGCCTTTGTCCACGCCAAGGACACGTACATCAGCCTCGATGGCGATGACCTGTCGGCGTACACCAACACGTCCTCGTGGGAGGACACCAGCGACAAGCACGACGTGACGTGCTACGGAGCCGACCGCAAGGCGTACGCCTACGGGCTCGGCGACGGCAAGCTGTCCTTCGGCGGCGTCTACGACGACACCAGCGGCGGGCCCAAGGCCACCATCGAGACCATCAAGGACGCCGGCGCGCTGGTGACTCTGATCCGGCGGCCGGAAGGCACCGGCTCGGGCAAGCCGCAGGAGTCCGTCTCGGTGCTCGTCGAGAAGTACACCGAGTCCAACCCAGTCGCCGACATGATCCAGTGGTCCTGCGATCTCCAGATGTCCGGCGACATCACGCGGACCACGCAGGCGTAGGAGGTCCACAGTGGATTACCTGAGCGTCGACGACCTCACCACGGAACGGCTGCCCGGCGAGGACTTCACCATCGAGGGCCTCGGCACCGTCCGCATTCGCGGCCTGTCCCGGTTCGAGGTGCTGGCCGCGCAGAAGCAGAAGGACGCCGGCGTCGCCGCGATGGAGCGGGTGATGCTGTCGTGCGCGATGGTCGAGCCGCGGATGAGTGAGGCGCAGGTGACGGCGTGGCAGAAGGCGACTCCTGCCGGGCTGCTGGAGCCACTCACCCGACGCGTGCAGGCCCTGTCGGGCATGGGGGAGGGCGCCGAAAAGGCGCAGTACAAAAGCGATGGAGGCGGACCCGACTCTTGAGTTCGACTTCTACCTGGCGGATCGGCTGTCGATGACGGTCGACCGGATGCGCCGGGAGATGTCGGCCGAGGAGTACCTGGGCTGGTCGGTGTTCCACGCGAGGAAGGCACAACGGGCGGAACTGGAACGCAAGCGGGCGAAGGGAGGGTGACGTGGCACTCGTCGAACCGATCGCGGTTGATGGCCTGCGCGACCTCTCACGCCGGCTCCGCGCCGTCGACACCAACCTGCCCAAAGCGCTGCGCCTCGCAGCGAACGAGGCGGCCGAGATCGTGGTCGTCGAGGCACGCCGCGGCGTGCCGCGCAGGTCGGGCAAGGCCGCGAAGAGCATCAAGGCCAAGTCCACCCGCACCTCGGTCCGCATCACGTCGGGCGGGAATCGAGCACCGTACATGCCTTGGCTCGACTTCGGCGGCAAGGTCGGCAAGAACAACACCGCAACCCGGCCGTTCATCGCTGACGGCCGCTACCTCTGGCCCGCGATCTACGCCAAGCGCCAGCAGGTCGAGGAGACGTTCCGGGCCTCGCTGGCCCGCATCATCGCCGACGCCGGACTCGAGGTGACGTGATGGCCGGCAACACCGTCACGCTCGAGATCGCGGGCGACGCCTCGTCGGCGACCCGGGCGCTGGCCGACACCAGCCGCGCCGCGGAGAACACCGCCCGGGACTTCGAAGAGGTCGGCCGGTCGGCGCGCGAGATGGCTACCCAGGTCGGCTCCAGCGAGGAGGCGTTCGAGGGTCTGGGACGCCAGTCCGGCGCGCTGGGCGAGAACCTCGACCGGGCCTCGGGCGCCTCGTCGATGCTGGCCGGCGGCATCGGCGACGTCGGCGGCGCGCTCACCGAGACGTTCGGCGAGGACCACCCGATCGGCAAGCTGGGCGCCGACATGGAGAAGGCCGGCACCATCATCACCGGCGTAACTGGCGCCCTGGACCTGATGATCCTCGCCAACACCGTGGCTCAGATGTCGTGGGTGAAGACCGCGGCGAGCATGGCCGCGGCCCGGATCTCGATGATCGCCTCGACGGTGGCGACCGGTGCCGCTACGGCCGCGCAATGGCTCTGGAACGTCGCGCTGTCCGCCAACCCGATCGGGCTGATCATCCTCGCCGTGGCCGCGCTCGTGGCCGGCATCGTGTGGCTCGCCACCCAGACGGACTTCTTCGGCAAGGCGTGGGAGAAGATCTGGGGCGGCGTCAAGGCGTACTTCGACTTCGTGGTCGACAACTACAAGATCGCGATCGAGTTCATGGGCAAGGCCGGCTCGTGGCTGCTCGACCAGGTACGCAAGATCCCGGCCGGGATCAAGGCCGCCTTCTCGGGCCTGTTCTCGATCATCACCTGGCCGTTCCGCACGGCCTTCAACTTCGTCGCCGACGCCTGGAACAACACGATCGGCCGGCTGTCGTGGTCGATCCCGTCGTGGGTGCCGGTCGTCGGCGGCAACTCCATCTCCGCGCCTCGCCTGCCCAAGTTCCACGCCGGCGGCGTCGTGCCCGGCGTGCCCGGTCAGGAGGTGCTCGCGCTGCTCCAGGCCGGCGAGCGGGTCAGCTCCACCGCGAGCGGCGGCCGCTCGGTACTGGAGATCCGAAGCGATGGGAGCCGTCTCGGTGATGCGCTGGTCGAGGTTCTCGCGGGTGCTGTCCGCCGTGGTGGCGGCGTTGACGTGGTGTTCGGTGGTCGCGGTGGCTGACCACGAGACGAGCGTGGATCTGTTCTACGACGGGCAGTGGAACGACGCCCCGGTCTACACCCGCGACGGCATCACCGTCTCCCGCGGTGCGCCCGGCGAGGGCCAGGACAGCCCGCCCAGCACCGCTGCGCTGACGCTGGACAACCGCAGCGGGGACTACAACCCGCGCAACCCGACAGGGGCGCTGTATGGGCTCGCAGGACGCAACACGCCGATGCGGGTGGTGTCGGATGGGTCGACCCGCTCGACCACTGAGGCGGCGTCCTGGGCGCCTCAGCGGTCCGTTGACGGCAACGACGCGTGGACCCCGGTCGAGGGTGGCGGCATCCTGCGCCGGCTCCAGCAGGGCTCCACACCGCTGCGCTCCCCCGCGGTGCGCGGCGTGCTGGCCGAGGACCCGATCGCGTTCTGGCCGCTGGAGGACGGGCAGGGATCCACTCAGGCGGCGTCGGGGCTCGTCGGCGGTACCCCGCTGGCGCTGACCGGCTCGGCGGCGTTCGGCCGCGGCGAGGGCCTGTCCGGGTCGCCGAACCTGCTCGACCTGGCCGACACGACGGGCATGCTGACCGCGAACGTGGCCGGCAGCGGCACCGGGTGGGGCGTCGAGTTCGGGTTCCGATGCCCGGCCGAGGAGTCGAGTCTGCCCGCGGTGGCGAACTTCATGCGGATCCGGACGTCCGGGACCGCGACCATCTGGGACTTCTTCGCCAACATCGACATGAACGCGTTCCCGCAGCGCGAGGACGAGTCGACGATCGGCGGCGTTGCCGGCACCGGCGCCAGCGGGGCAGTGTTCGACGGGCAGTGGCATCACGTCCAGCTCGACGTCGAGGACGACGGCGGCGGCGGCACCGACGCGACGTGGTACCTGGACGGCGTGTCGATGGGCACCACGAACTTCGCCGGCGTCACACCGGGCCACGTCACCAGCGTCGCGCTCAACTACACCAACTTCTTCGCCACCGGCGGCACCCCGAACTACGAGGACATGCCGGTCCTCGGCTACCTCGCGATCTACGACGGCACAACGCCGACGACCACGACCGATGCCGCGCTGGGCTATCCGGGCGAGACGGCCGGCGCGCGGTTCCTGCGACTGGGCACCGAGGAGGGCGTCACCACCGTCGTGGACGGCACCTCGTCGGACACCCAAGCGATGGGGCCGCAGCCGTCCGACACGCTGGTGAACCTGCTGCGCGAGTGCGTACGCAGCGACGGCGGCGCGCTGATGTACGAACCGCGCGACCAGCTCGCCATCGCCATGCGCCCGAACCGCGACCTCTACAACCAGACCAGCGCGCTCGACCTGTCGTACGCCGGCGAGGTGATCGCACCGACCCTGCAGCCGATCCTCGACGACCAGGGCACCCGCAACGACGTCACGGTGAAGCGGCGCGCCGGCTCCAGCGCCCGAGCGACCAAGACGACCGGGGCGTTGAACACCTCCGACCCCGTCGACGACCCCGAGGGCGTCGGCCGCTTCGACACCCAGATCGACGTGAACACCGACACGGACGACGTCCTCTACGGCCATGCCACCTGGTGGCTGCACAAGGGCACCGTCGACGAACCGCGCTATCCGCAGATCACCGTGGACCTGGACGCGCCCGACGCGACCTCGGCGCTCATCGCGTCCGTCAACGCCGTCGAGGTCGGCGACAGGATCACCGTGACGAACCTGCCGGCCGACTGGTCACCGGATGACGCCTCGCTACTCGTGGTCGGCATCCGGGAGTCCCTGCCACCCCTGCGGCGACTGGTCACCTTCGTCACCGTGCCCGCGAGCCCGTACGAGATCGCGCTGGTCGGCGACGGCTCGGGGTTCGCGACCGACCTGCGCGGCCAGGCCATCGACTCCGACGCGTGGACGCTCGGGTCGGCCGTCACGTACAACGCGACCTCGTTCTCTGTCGCCTCGTCGGGCCTGCTGATGACCACCGACTCGGACGACTGGGACACCGCCAACCACGGCGGCGGCCTGTTCCTCGTCCTGGGCGGCGAGGTCGTCCGGGTCACCGGCGTCACCGGCGCGTCCAGCCCGCAGACCGTGACCGTCGTGCGCAGCGTCAACGGCGTGCAGAAGGCGCACGCGTCCGGGACCGTCGTCCACGTCCGCTACCCGGCCGTCGTGGGTTTGTAGGGAGGTCTGGCTATGGCTTGGGCTGCTCGACCGGTGCTCACCGGCGGCTCGCGGATCACTGACGACAAGCTCGATGCGCTCCTGGACCGCGTGGAGCTGCTCTCCTCGATGCCGCGCGCGGTGAAGACCGCCGACCAGGACGTCACCAGCTCGACGACCGTCGTCGACGACACGCACCTGCAGCTCTCGCTGCTCGCGAACGTCGACTACGACATCATCGGCATGCTCATGTTCGAGGGCGCCACCGCCGGCGACTTGAAGCTCCAGTGGGCGTGGACGCCGTCCAGCACCGGCCTCGAGCTTTCGATGGGCGGCATCGGGCCGACCGCGGGCGTCACCTCGTTCGAGGGCGACGCCTTCTTCCTGGCCCGCACCGACGTCACCAGCAGCCCGAGCAGCACCTACACGCTCGGGATCAACACCGGCACGTGGGGGACGTACATCATCACCGGCAACGTCAACGTCGGCAGTTCGAACACGACGCTCAAGCTCCGCTGGGCGCAGAACGCGTCCAGCGGTACGGCCACCAAGATCAAGGCGCGGTCCTGGCTACGGGCCATCCCGCTCTTCACCTGAACCGTTCCGGCGGCGCTCGTACAGCCGGTCCATCCAGCGCTCAATCGAGGCCAGGTCCCGGACGCGCAGCTCCTCCTCGACGGTCAGCTCGCGGCGCGGCTTCGGCTCGTAGACCCGGATGCCGTCGTCGCTGATGCGGATGATCCCGTGCCTCGACTCGTCGATGGGGCCGGTCATGTTCCTCAACCTACTCAAGGAGGTTGCGGAACACAACGTTCGCATGGTCCCTACGCTGGGTGAAGTGCATGATCGGGACGTGCCGAAGATCCCGATGAACGCCGAACAGATCGCGCGCGATCTGGCCGACCGGATCCGGGCCGGCGAGTACGGCGAGCCCGGTTCCCAGCTACCTACGTACGCCGCGCTGGCCGCCCTGTACTCGGTGAGCGACTCGACCATCACGAAGGTGGTCGGGCTGCTCCGGGAGCGGAAGGTGATCGTGGGCGTCCCCGGCCGCGGGACGTTCGTCAGCGGCTCGGCTGAATCTGAAGGATGCGCTTAGGACTCGTTACCTCAGTCACAAGTCGTTAGGACTGCTATTGTGCTCGCGTGATCGTCGATCTGTACCTGCGCAAGAGCACCAAGGACGAGGGCCGCTCGGTCGAGCGCCAGCTCGCCGAACTCACCGAGGCGGCCGGTGGGGAGAACCTCACCATCGGCCGCGTGTTCGTCGACCCCGACTTCTCCGCGAGCCGCTACCGGCGCCGGGAGCGCCCGGACTACGCCCAGCTACTCCAGCACATCCAGGCCGGCGAGTGCCGGATGCTCGGCATCCTGGAGGCCAGCCGCGGGTCGCGCGACCTCACCGAGTGGTCGGCGCTGCTCGACCTGTGCCGCAAGCTCGACGTGCGGATCTGGGTGCGCTCGCACGAGCGGGTCTACGACCTGTCGCGCCGGCGCGACTGGCGAGCGCTGGCCGACGAGGGCCTGGATGCGGCCGACGAGAGCGAGAAGATCTCGGAGCGCGTGAGGTCCGGCAAGCGCAAGGCCGCGCGCGAGGGCAAGCCACCGGGCCGGCTCGCGTACGGCTTCACCCGCACCTATGACGAGAAGGGCAACTTCGTCGCCCAGCTCGCGCACCCGGAGCAGGCGCCGATCGTGGCCGAGATGGTCCGGCGGGTGGCCGCCGGCGAGGCGCTGTTCGCCATCGCGGCCGACCTGAACGCGCGCGGCATCACCATGCCTGGCGGCTCGCCGTGGGCGGGACGGTTCGTGCGTCAGACGGTGCTACGACCGGCCTACGCGGGTCGCAGGGTCCATCAGGGTGCCGACGTGAGTAAGGCCGCGTGGGAGCCGATCGTGGACGTGGACGAGTGGCGCAAGGCCAAGGCCATCCTGACGCGACCCGAGCGCCGCTCGACGACCCGCGGCACGGCCCTGTCGCACTGGCTGAGTGGCGCGGTCCTCTGTGGTGGGTGCCGACGGTCCCGGCTGGTGGCGAAGACCCAAGGCGCCAGCGGGCGGCCGATGCGCTACATGTGCGAGGCCTGCGGGAAGGTGTTCATCAACGGTGCGCACCTGGAGGACGTCGTCGAGCGGATGATCCTCGCGCGGCTGGCGCAGCGCGGGGTACGGCTACGCCCGAAGATCGACGACGCTGCCGTACGAGCGGCCGAGGCCGAGATCGCCAAGCTCGAGGAGCGGTTGGACGAGCACTACGCCGAGGCGTCCAAGGGCCGGCTGTCGGCGCGCGGGCTCACCGTGGTCGAGGGCGCCATCATGGCCGACATCGAGCGGGAGAAGGCGAAGATCCGGCGCGCGGACGCCGGTCAGGGCCCGGTCACCGCCGAACCCGCCGAGATCATTGCCGGATGGCCGGACTACCCACCGGAGAAGAAGCGACGGGTCGCCATGTGGATGGCCGATCTCGTGGTCGTCCCGGCACTGCGGAAGGGCCCCGGTTTCGACGTGCGTCGTATCGCCGAGTCCCGCTGGTCCGGCGACCCGAAGACGTGGGGCGAGTTGTATTCGGCGGGTCGCGACACGACGTGAGGGTTAGTCGCGCTAGTCGAACAAGCGGTCTATGATGATCCTGCGCGGCCAAGCACAGAGGGCGCCACCCAAAACCGACCTCTGTGTAGCGGACCCCTCACTGTCCCGCATGCACCGTGCGCAGCATGCACCACCGTTCCATTGCGCGATGTCCGGCCGGTAGCAAGCAGTCCACCCCTCTGGACCGAACGGCCACCGCATAGGACTGTCCTATGTGGAGAAACAGTGAGGAGATCCCCCGCTCCAAAGGTGGCGAAGGCGCGTGCCCGCAAGGCGCAAGCGCACCTCGTCGGCGCCGATCCCGAGGTCATCACGCAACTGGCGCGTGACCTGCGGTACGCCAAGACCGAGGACTTCATCCTTAAGGTCGTGGCCGAGTCGCCACCGTTCACAGACACCCAGCTCGAGGAGCTGGCTGGCCTTCTGCTGCCCGTTCCCCGCGGAGCGAGTGCGGCATGAGCGGAAAGAGCAAGGGCCGAGCGATTCCCGCCGCTCGACCCTCAGATGACGTCGCACCGTCCAGTGTAGACGCCTCAGCCGCCGCGGCGGCTGAGGCGCTCTCTGCGTGGCCGGACCGGTTGGCCGAGATGCTGGCCACCCGCAAGGCCCGTACGGACGCTCAGCGCGCGTTCAGGGCCGACCACGAGCGCCGGCGCCAGTACGCACACCCGAAGCGGCACGCCGCCAAGCTGGGGCGGTGATGCCGTGGATGAGAAGTGGCATCGAGACCTCTGGTTTGCGGCCATGTGGGAAGACGAGAACGTGAAGCCCAACGAGCGCGTCGTGGCGTACGCCTACAGCCGATTCGCGGGTCGCGGCGAGCTGTCCTGGTGTGCGTGGGCCGAGCTTCGTCGGCGTACCGGCATCAAGTCCAAGGACGCGATCTGGCGCGCCATCCGTGGCCTCGTGGACACCGGGTGGCTGAAGCAGGAGGAGTCGCCGAGGCAACACCGCAGTGCGGTCTATCGCCTCACGGTGCCTGTGGATAACTCATCAGGAGTCCGTCTAACGGACCCCTCGGAGGTACGGGAAACGGACTCCTGGAATCCAGAGGTCCGTGAAACAGCGCCAGAGGTCCGTGAAACAGGCGCCAGAGGTCCGGGAAACCGCGATCAGAGGTCCGTTAAACGGGATACCAGAGAAGTAATAGATCTATCAGAAGAGAGATCTGAAGAGAGAACGCGCGTGTCCGCGCGCGGCCCTTCGGGCGCGCGGACGTGCGTCAAGTGCAACGGATCCGGCTGGGTCCGGATCGGAGTGGGCCAACTCGACGAGTGCGAATGCAGGTGGGATTTCTGATGAGCCGCGACGACTACAACGAGGTATCCCAGCGCATCATCGAGTTCAGGGAGAAGTACCCGACCGGATGCCTGCGCCCGGCCGACCTCTCCAAGCCGTTCGAGATCGTGACCATCGGCGACCAGACGTTCATCGTGGTCGTGGCCGCGGCCTACCGCACCCCCGACGACCCGATGCCGGGTGTCGGGATGGCCTGGGAGCCCTGCCCTGGCCGTACCAACTTCACACGGCTGTCGGAGCTACAGAACTGCGAGACGTCGGCATGGGGACGCGCGCTGATCGCCGTCGGGGCCGCTGACGCCAAGAAGGGCATCGCCAGCGCAGATGAGGTGCGGCTACGCGCCCGAGACGCAGGGGTCGAGCAGTCGACGCCTCGGGAGCCCAAGCCGATCACCCGGGCCATGGTTACCAAGCTGCAGATCATGCTCGACGAGGCCGGCATCAAGAAGCGCGAGGAGAAGCTCGCCTACTGCGAGAACCTCGCCCAGAGGCCGCTGTCGTCCAGCAACGACCTCACCATGGCCGAGGGCAGGCTCATCATGGACACCCTGGCCGAGGCAGCCAAGGACACCCACCAGGGCCCGCCCGATGCTGTGTGAGAGCTGTCGAGCTGGGGATCCGGAGTGCCACGCATGGATCGCCTGCGAGCGGCAGGCCGAAGTCCGTCAGGGCCTGACGGACTTTGGGGACGTGGCCGAGGTCGATCCTCGATGCCCGCTGGTGTACGAGGTCGGGTACGACGAGGACGACCCGTACACCGAGCCCCGGCGCGTGCTGGTGTGCGAGGTGCACCCATGAGCAAGGCATGGGCCAAGGGCTCGACCTACCGCTGGCGCCGGCTGCGGGCCGCGGTGCTCGCGGCCAACATGGCCGAGAACGGCGGCAAGTGCGGGCTCCAGATCCGGGGCACCTGCGAGGGCATGGCCGATCAGGTCCACCACGTCCTCGGCCGCGCCATCAGCGGCGACAACCCCAAGCACCTGATGGCTGTGTGCGGTCCCTGTAACCGCAAGGTCGGCCAGCCCAAGGGCGCACCCAGTCCCACCCCTCGACCCACATCGAGGTGGTGAGGAGACCACATGAGTACCCGACTGACCCGGTGCCGGATGACCGACCGGCTCCACAACCCATGCACGGCCGAGGCCCTGGACCCTGACGCACCGGTGCTGATCTGCACCAGGCACGCCGCGCTGGTGCTGGCACTCATCAATCAGCGCATCGAACTACCCGAGGAGAAGGCGGCATGACCGACAGGACGAGGCAGGAGCGGATCGAGGCCGGCGAGATCGAGCCCACGCTACGTGACGTGCTGGACCAGATCATCGAGTGCAGGCGGCTGATCGAGGAGGCTCGACGGCCGGAAAAGTTCGGAGAGTAACCGCCGGCTACAC
>Ga0196978_1000674_pt1 | contig 16843 bp, 11 predicted proteins | sample S3v_2013CmetaG_FD_155491 | JGI IMG/M metagenome (GOLD analysis project Ga0196978, IMG submission 155491) | Soil microbial communities from Anza Borrego desert, Southern California, United States - S3+v_20-13C | ecosystem: Environmental > Terrestrial > Soil > Desert | place: USA: California... | reverse complement strand
GATGGCGTTCTGCTGGCGGCGACGGTGATGGAAAGCGCCGGCGACGGTTATGTCGAAGCACGCAGCAACGTCGCGTTGTTTTCGACACAGCTCCGCGAGTACGGTCTCGCGTTCGGGCGTGGCTGGGTCGATGCGATGCCGCTCGCGGCCGCGGCTTCCGCGCAACCGGCGCCATCCCTGGTCTATCAACATGGCGCGGGCACGACGCGCGTGCAACTGGCGCTCGAGGCATGGAGCTTCAAGCTTTTGCGAGCGCGTCACGTGGAAGCGTTGCGGCTGAGCGCCGTCGTCGAGCGGCAGGCCGACCGATTAGTGCTCGAGGTGGAGAACCGCAGCGGCAAGGAGTTGACCGACTGCTGGCTGCTCGCGCCGGGCACGCGTGTCGCACTCGGCAATCTACCCGCCGGCGAGCGCTGGAAAAAAGCGTTCGAGCTGAGCGCCGCGCCCGGCGATCGCGGCGGAAATTCCCGCGCGTGGGCCATCGAAGAGGAGAGCCTCCGCAAGATCACGTTCAACGACAAGTCGCGCGATGTCCTGTTTCACGCGTCGTTTTTCCCACCGGACGGCACGCAAGCTCTGCGGCGCAACGCGGCGCTCTTTTTCTGCTGGGTGAGAGACCCCGATCTCCCGTTCGAGATCGGGGATCCGCGTGTCCGCGTGCACAACTACGCGCTCTACCGCGTGATCGTTACTCTGGCAGGCGCGGACGAAGAATGAATCCGGTCCTGCGCGAAAACCTCGAGGTGTTCTTTGGCGAGGGACACGTTCTGACGGTCTATTACTACCTGCTGATCGTGCTCGCGCCGGTGCAGCTCATCGCGCTCTACACACAGTCGCTCGGCGAGCAGATGTGGCGAGGCTCGGGCAATCTCTTCAAAGTGTGCTCGGTGGCCGCGTTGCTGCTGATCGTTTACTTCGCAGCACGGGTCGCGAATCGGGAATACGCGCCGGAACGTTTCAAGCCGCTCGCGCACTGGCTGCGCGAGAGCGGAGAGAGCGCCCGCGTTGTCGCTCGAGGCCGGGTGGCGTTTCTCGCCCTGAACATCGTTTGTCTGCTGCTCTTGAGTGCGCCCCTGCTCGTATGGGCAGCCGCGATCTCGCGAGCGCCGCCGCTGCACCTCGCCGCGACGCTCGCGCTGATCCCCTTCTACGCTTTTTGCTACGGCGTGTGGGGACTGGTCGCGTCCGTGGTGTGGGAGCGGGATACTCAGGGCCGGGAGTTCATCGTTCGCGGCTTCGTTTTCGTCGTCGTCGCGGCTGCACTGGCCATTTATCTGCCGCTCAATCCCGTGCTCTATCTGCTCGCGGTGCTCGATGGGCAGGCGCTGGCGCCGCTGACCGTCGCGGGTGTGAAGTGGCCGGCCGGCAGCATCCATTTTGGTTTTCACTTAGTGCTCGGCGGCGCCGGGCTGGCGCTACACCGCTGGACGTTGAAACAGGATCTGCACCTTGGACAGCGCTAGAGAGACGCTGCAAAGCCGAATCGCGCTGCTGCTCGGCTGGGAGCAGCGCAAACGGCGCGAAGCAACGCTGATCGTGGCGCTGTTCTATGCATTCCTGGCGGCGCTCGCCGTGCCGCTGTTCGTTTCGCTGTCACCCGCGTGGGCCTGGATTCCTCCGGCGGCGATATTCGTCGTGTTGACGCCGTATCTGCTCTTCACGCGACGCTGGCGCGATTCCGACACCACGCGGGTGCTCGCCGCGCTCGACAGGACGCTGCGTCTCGATGAGCGCGCGACCACCGCGTGGGAGCTCTTACGGCGCAATGAAACGAAAGCCGCGGCGCTTCTGGTGCTGCGCCAGGCGAGCGAGATGCTCGCGAGCTTCGATGCCCGCGCGCTTTTTCCGCGCTCGTGGGACTGGCACGGCTATCTGCTGGCGCCGTTGATCGCGGTGTGGCTCGCGATGCTTTTTTTCGACCTGCGATTTCAGCCTCACGTCGTCGCGCCGGCCCCTGCGCCTTTGCTTGCACAAGAGCTGCGGGCGTACGCGCGCGAGCTCCAGGAAAAAGCGCGAAGGGCCGGCCTGCCGAAGACGCTCGAAGCCGCGCGCGCGCTGGAGGAGAGCGCCAAACGGGCCATCGACGAGAGGACCGCGGACCGGCAGTTCAGAAGCGAGCTGGCCGGGCTGGGTGAAAAAATCGCGGCGGACAGGAGCGCTGCGCGGCAGACCGTTGCCGGCATGGCTCAAAGCCGCCGCGAGCTCGACGATCTCAAGGCAGAGCTGCAGGCCGCGCGCGAGTCGTTCGATCCGGTTGCGGGCGACGCCCAGCGCTGGCAGGAGCGCCTCGCCGGTTTGAGTCAATTGAAAAGAGAGCTGGACCGGCAGAAGGGTGGCGCTCAGGGGATGAGCGGCGCCGAAATGGAAGCTTTCCTCGAGAAGCTGGAGCGCGACGTCGCCGGCGAGCTCGACCGGCGCGCGCTTCTCGAAGCGGAGGAATATCTGAAGGACCTGGCGCAGCGCGGCGACGGCGAGCGCGGCGACGCGCGTGGCCGGCTCGCACCGAATGACAAGGGGACTCCGGGTGAGCGCCAGCCTGAAAACACGCTCGGCACAGCGCCGGGCACGGCACCCGGAGAGAAGGCCGGAGCGGGGTCGCTGCCGCCGTTTCAAAGCGGGAAGCGCGATCAAGTGAAAGGCACGATCGGCGAAGGCGAGCGGCGCTCGACTTTCTTCAAAGGGAAGCCCGCGCCGGGAAAAAGCGCGCTTCCCCAGGATGAATTGATCGCCGACTACCGGCGCCAGGCCGAAGCGGAGCTCGCCACGGAAAAAATTCCGGGGGAGCTCAAAGACACGATCAGGAATTACTTTCTGTCGCTGGAAAAGGCGAAATGACTACATCCCCTTCCGCTCGCCCGAACCTGGAATCGATCGAGCACATCGAGCAACGAATCGCGCGCGCGCGAGCGTCGTTCGCGGAGCTCAAAGCGGAGATCGCGCGCGTGATCGTCGGCCACGAAGCGCTGATCGAGCAGGTGTTCATCGCGCTCGTGTGCGGCGGCCACTGCCTGATCGAAGGCGTGCCCGGTTTGGGCAAGACGCTGATGGTGCGCAGTCTTGGCGAGATCCTGAGCCTCAGCTTCTCGCGCATTCAGTTCACGCCGGACCTCATGCCGGCGGACATCACGGGCACCAATCTGCTCGCCGACGACGCTTCGGGGCACAAGGTCTTCGCGTTCCAGAGCGGGCCGATCTTCGCCAATATCGTTCTCGCCGACGAGATCAACCGCGCCACGCCGAAGACGCAGTCAGCGCTGCTGGAAGCGATGCAGGAGAGCAGCGTGACCGTGGGCGGGAAGGGGCACCGTCTTGAAAGCCCGTTCATGGTGCTCGCGACCCAGAATCCGCTGGAGATGGAAGGCACTTACCCGCTGCCGGAAGCGCAGGTCGACCGTTTCTTCTTCAAGCTGCTGCTGGAGTATCCGAGTCGCGAAGAGCTGGGCCGGATCGCCGACCTCACCACGGCAGCGCCGCCGGCAGCGCTCAGCAAGGTGCTGGACGGCGCGGCGGTCCTCGAGATGCGCGAGTGGGTGCGCGACGTGCCGCTCGCCGAGACGGTCAAGGATTACGCCGTTCGTCTGGTCCTTGCGACACACCCGGGACACGTGAGCGACGGCAGCGGCGTCGAGCTCGCACGCCGCTGCGTGCTCTACGGCGCGAGCCCGCGCGGGCTGCAAAGCCTGATTCTCGCGGCGAAGGCGCGGGCGCTCCTGTCCGGCCGGCCGAATGTTTCGTTCGAGGACATTCGCTCGATGATCGTGCCTGCCCTGCGCCATCGCCTGATCCTCAACCTCGAGGCCGACGCGGAGGGCATCGCGTCCGAGAAAATCCTTGCTGAAGTCGTGCGGCAGGTGCCGGAAGTTCCATGATCTTCGACGCCGATTTTCTGAGAAAGCTGGAACGGCTGCGCCTGATCGCGAAACGCCTCGATTGGATGGGCGCGAAGGGCGAGCATGCGGCTGCGCGCAAGGGCCACAGCCTGGAATTCTCGGATTACCGCCGCTACCAGCGCGGCGACGACCTGCGCTATGTCGACTGGAACATCTACCGGCGGCTCGACCGTCTCGTGCTCAAGGTGTTCACCGCGGAGGAAGAGATGAACATCTACCTCCTGATCGACACGAGCGCGTCCATGGCGTATCCAGCGTCCGGGGTCAGTGCGGAGTCGGCCAAGATCGGTTATGCCAAGAAGGTGGCCGCGGCGCTGGGCTACATCGGGCTCAAGAATCTCGACCGAGTCGGCGGCGCGGCGTTTTCCTCCGGCTTGCAGGCACCGCTGGAGCTCGGCCGCGGACGAACGCAAGTATTGCGGCTCTTCGACTTTCTCGATCGGCTGTCCTGCGCGGGCCCCACCGACCTCAAGGCCGCCATACGCCGCTTCACCACGTTGTTTCCGCATCCGGGTCTCGCGGTGATCGTCAGCGATCTGCTCGATCCGGCGGGCTGGCGTGCCGCGGTGGAAGAGCTGGCGCGAAAGAAATACCAGGTCCTGCTCATCCATGTCCTCAGCGACGACGAGCTGCAGCCCGGTTTCTCGGGTGACGTGGCGCTGGTGGACGCCGAAGGCAGCCGCGAGCGCCGGCTGTTCGTGGACGCGGCGCTCGCGCGGCGCTTCCAGGAGGAGCTCGCGAGCTATTTTCGCGAGATCGAAGCGGCTTGCGCGCGCTTGCGCGTCGATTATCTGCGCACCACGACGGCCGTTCCTTTCGACGAGTTCGTTCTGAAATCACTGCGGCAGGCCAGCAGCGTGAGCTGAGGAGAGCTGAACAAGCAGCGATGTCATTGCGAGGAGCGACGTGACGAAGCAATCGCGAGGCGCTCGAAAACGAAGTACGTCAGGTGCTCACGTGCGCCACGGGATCGCCACGTCGCCCTTGCGGCTCCTCGCGATGACACTTGTTCAGAACGACCCTGAGGAATCCTGATGTCGTGGGGCGTGCCAATCGCGCTGTTGCTGGTTTTAGGGGCCGTGCCCCTGATCCTGTTTCTCCACAGTCTCAGGCCCCGCGGATCGAAGTTCAGCACGACGGCGCTCTTCATCTGGGAGCGGGTGTTGAAGGAGCGCCCGCTCGCGTCTCGAATGGGATGGCTCCTCCGCAAGAATCTCCTTCTGATTCTGCAACTGCTCGCCGCGACTGCACTCATCGCGGCGCTGGCCGATCCGATGCTCCTGCATTTCGGCGACCCGGCGGGGGACACCGTCGTAGTCATGGATCTGACGGCCAGCATGAAGGCGAAAGCCGCGCAAGGCACGCGCTTCGACGCCGCACGCCGGCAGTTTCTGTCGCTCGTCGACGGCTTGCCGTCCGACGCCAGGATGATGCTCATCGGAGCGGGTGCCCAAACGCGCGTGATCGTGCCGTTCACTGCCGACAAGACGCGCCTCAGGGAAGCCGGACGCAAGCTCGCGCCCACCGACGCTGCCGGGGATGTCAGAAGCGCGGTGCTCTTCGCCCATGCCTTTCTGAAAAAGGGCAGCCATGACCGCGTGGTCGTCGTGAGCGACGGCGCCTTTACCGGCGCCGAGGAGTTCAGCCGCGAGTCAGCGAGTCTTCGCCTGATCGAGACCGCCGGCGGCACGCAGAACATCGGCATCGTCGGGCTCGATCTCAGGCGCCATGCGGACGGCTCGCAGCGTTACGAAGTCATGGCGCAAGTGGTCAACTTTGGCGCCCAGCCTGCTCGCGCGGTGGTCACGCTGGCGCTGGGGCAAACGGTCCTCGCGCGCGAGGACCTCGCGTTCGAAGCCGGCGGCCGGCGTGTTCTCGTCTATCCGTATGAAGGTGCTCCCGCCGGCACGCTCACAGCGCAGCTCGACGTCGACGATGATTTCGTAACGGACAATCGCGCGACGCTCACGATCAGCGCCGCGGCGCCGCTCGAGCTGCTCTATGTCGGCCCGGGCAATCCCGCGTTGAGCAACCTGCTGAGATTTTTTCCCAACGTGCAGCTCACCGCTGTGACGAGCTGGGAAGCTGAAGCGGCGCGCCGCGAGACTGACCCCGGAAAAACCTATGACGCGATGATCTTCGACCGCGTCGCACCGCCCGCGCTCTCCGAAGGCAACGTGATTTTCATCAATACGGTGCCGCCCAACCTGCCCATCGCCGTTCAGGGTGAAGTACGCGCTCCGCGTATCAGCGCGCCGCTGGCGAAGCACGCGGTCACGGCGGGCCTGAGCCTCGGCGATCTGCACGTGCAGGAGTCTCTGCGTGTGGCGGCCGGCGGCGACAGCCTCGTGCTGGCGCGAGCCGCGGAGACTCCGCTGCTGGTCGCCATCGAGCGCGCGAAGTTGAAGTCGCTTTACATCGGCTTCGATGTGATGGCGTCCGACCTGCCTTTCCGCGTGGCGTTTCCCGTTCTTTTCCACAATGTCTTCGAGTGGTTTCAGCCGGGGCGTCGTGAGTTTCCCGCCGACAGCGTGCGCGCCGGCGCGCCGCTCGCGATCGGCGTTGCGCCGGGAGATCGTGAGCTCGTGGTGAGCGCGCCGTCCGGACGCATCGAGCGATTGGCAGTCACCGCCAATCCGGTGATCTTCGGGGATACGCTGGAAACCGGCATCTACAGCTACCGGAGCGCCGGCCGCGAAGGACGCTTCGCGGTCAATCTCTTCGACGAAGAGGAATCCAATATCGCCGCGCGCACGCGCGCTGCGGCAGCGCCTGCACCTGCGGCAACAGCCGACGCGGGGGTTACGGAAGCGGGCCTCTCGCTGTGGCCTTACCTGCTCGGCTTCGTGCTGCTGCTGCTCGCGGTGGAATTGATCATCGCGGCCCGCGGCCGGCTTCCGCTCTCGCCGCTCATGCTGCGCACCGGCGCACTGGCCGCCCTGGCTATCGCCTGCGTGAACCCGAAGATTTTCCCGGCCGCCGCGGCGCTCGACGTGATCCTGAGCGTCGACGTTTCGCGCAGCGTGGGGCAGGAAGGTCGGGAGAAAGCCGCGGAGGTCCTGGCGGCGGCAGCGCGCCTGACGACTGCCGACACGCGCACGGGGTTGCTTGCGTTCGGACGCGTGCCGGAATGGGAATTTCCGCCGCGGCGCGAGCTTCCCGCGGCGGATTTCGGCGCACGGCTGGACGGCGAATCGACCGATATCGAAGCGGCGCTTCAGGCAGGCCTCGCCCAGGTCGGCGAAGGCCGTCAGGGGAAGCTCCTCCTGGTGTCCGACGGCAACGAGACTCGCGGCAACAGCGCGCGCTTGATACCGCTCCTGCGCTCGCAGGGCACGCAGGTCTGGACGCTCCCGGTCAGTCTCGCCCGCGCGCGCAACGAAGTTTTCGTGAGCGATCTCGTCCTGCCGCGTCAGGTCGACAGCGCCGAGACTTTCCAGATCGCCGCCAGAATCGAGAGCCTGCGCAACGCGCCGGCGCACATCAAGCTGTTGCGCAATGGAACGCTCATCGGCGAGCGCGAGCTGCAACTGGTGGACGGTGTCAGCGAGATCGCCTTCCGCGACAGTCTCACCGCACGCGGCAGCCATAGCTACGAGCTGCTCGTCGAAGCGAAGGACGACACTCTGGCGGAGAACAACCTGCTGCAAGGCGTGGTTGAAGTGAGGGGACCGCCGCGAGTGCTGTTGCTCTCGTCGGAACGCGAGGGCCAGCGTTTCCTCGCGCGCGTGCTGCGCGTGCAGGGCTTCGACGTGACGCAATCCGCTCCGGAGGCAGCCGGCCTTGCGCTCCCGCAGCTGTCGTCGTACGACCTCCTCGTTCTCGACAACGTCCCCGCCTTTCAGCTCACCCACGCCAAGATGGAGAACATCGAGACCTACGTCCGCGATCTGGGCGGCGGTCTCCTGGTCGTCGGCGGCTCTCAGAGCTATGGCGCCGGAGGTTATTTCCGGACGCCGCTCGAACGCGTGCTGCCGGTGGAAATGCGCCCGCCGGCGCGCCTCGACATGCCTCACGTGGCGCTGCTGTTCGTGCTCGACAAGTCCGGCAGCATGGGCGTCGGCGCCGAAGGCGGCACGAAGCTCGATCTCGCGAAAGCAGCGACTCTCGCCGCGGCGGACATCATGAATCCCACCGACCAGATCGGCATCCTCGCGTTCGACGCGGCCTGGGATTGGGCGCTGCCGTTCCGCGCGGTGGGCAACGGCGAGTGGATCAACGACAAGCTCGCATCACTGCGCTCCGACGGCGGCACGGACCTGTACAAGGCCATGATCGAAGCGCGGCGGGCGATGATCGGCAAGGAGGCCGCGATCAAGCACGTCATCGTGCTCTCCGACGGGCTCACCGACAAAGCCGACTTCCGGCCCCTGATCGAGGAGTTGGCGCAGGCCGGCATCACCGTGTCGACCGTGTCGGTGGGCGACGACTCCGACGCGAAGCTGATGGCGCAGATCGCGCGCGTCGGCAAAGGCCGCAGCTACGTCACGCTCGACCCGCAGACGATCCCGCAGATTTTCACGACCGAGACGCTGCTCATCTCGCGCGATCTGCTGATCGAAAAAACCTTTGCGCCGCGGCTGGCGGCGCGCACGGGCGCGCTGCGCGGAATCGCGCAGGACACGCTGCCGCCGCTGCGCGGCTATGTCCTCACCTATCCCAAAGAGCGCTCCGAGCTGCTCATGAAAGCAGGCGAAGATCCGTTGCTGGTTGCGTGGCGGCACGGACTGGGGCGGGTCATGGCGTTTACGTCGGACTTGAGCGGGCGCTGGGGCCGGGACTGGGTGACGTGGCGAGGCTTGCCTCAATGGGCCGGACAGGCGGCGCGCGACACGATGCGCAGAATCGGGCAGGCGCGCGTGCGCGCGGAGCTCCGTCCCGAGGGCGACGCCGTACGCATCGTCGCGGATCTCATCGCCCAAGACGGCCGCTTCGTGAATCATCTGAAGCTTCGCGGCAACGTCACGGCGCCGAACCGCAGCACGCAACATCACACCTTGCCGCAGAGCGCGCCGGGTCGCTACGAAGGAACGTTCAGGCCCGCAGGGCGCGGCATTCATTTCGTGACGCTGTTTGCCGACGGCGGCGCGAACGAAACGCCTTCACCCGTGACGACGATCCCTTATATCGCACCGTATTCGAGGGAATACCGCGAGTTGCGGCCCAATCTCGCGGTACTCGGCCGTCTCGCCGAGGAGACCGGCGGCGAGATGCTCGATCCGCAGAATTTTTCCGCGGGGCTCGCGCGGCTTTACACGCCGTCGCCCGGCGTAGCGTCGCGCGGCCACGAGACCTGGTGGCCGCTCGCCATCGCCGCGCTGATTCTGTTTCTGGGCGATCTGGTTGTGAGAAGCTGGCCGCGGGCAGACTCGACACTGAAGGCGTAGCGGCGGCGCCCCTCCACCGCCGCAGGAGAGGAGGATCCATGGCAGAGATTCTGGGCATCGGCGCAACGCACTACCCGCCGGGACTCGTTCCGGAGGAGCTCAAACCGTGGCCGCTCGCGCGGATGCTCAAAAGCGACCCGCGCATACCGGAACATCTCAGGAATCCGGCGAACTGGCCGGAGCCGATGCGCGCCGAATGGGGCGACGATGAAGGCATCACGTCGCACAAGGCGCACAAGGCGCGGGTCTTCGACGCTTTTCGCAAGATCCGCGAGGAGATCGACGCCTTCAAGCCCGACTTCATCCTGATGTGGGGCGACGACCAGTACGAGAACTTCAAGGAGGACGTGATCCCGCCGTTCTGCGTGCTGGCGTACGAGCGGCTCGACTTCTCGCCTTACACGCGGCTACGCGGCCGCCCGAACATCTGGGACGAGCCCGGCGACAAGGTCTTCTCGCAGCCCGGGCACCACAAGGCCGCGCGCTGGCTCGCAACGCGTCTGCTCGAACAAGGGGTCGACATGGCTTACGCGTACAAGCCGCTGCACGAGGACGGCCTCGGCCACGCCTTCGCGAACACGCTGCTCTACCTCGACCTCGACCGCAACGGATTCACGACGCCTGTCGTTCCGATGACGGTCAACTGCTACGGCAGCTCGGTCATTCGTTACCAGGGCGGCTTCAAGGAATACTCGAAGGAGCCCGACCCGCCGTCGCCCTCACCCCGGCGCTGCTTCGAAGTCGGACAGGCGACCGCGCGCGTGCTCAAAGACAGTCCCTGGCGCGTGGTGCTGATGGCTTCGTCGAGCTGGTCGCACGCGTTCCTCACGGAGAAGAATCACTGGATCCATCCCGATCTCGACGCCGACCGCGCGCTGCTCGCGCAGCTTCGCGCCGGAAATTACGGCGCGTGGCGCGACACGCCGCTCGCGCAGATGGAAGCGGCCGGACAGCAGGAAGTGCTCAACTGGATGTGCCTCGCCGGCGCGATGGCCGAGCTCGACTACAAGCCGGAGATCCTCGACTGGGTCGAGACCTGGACCTTCAACGCGCCGAAGTGCATGGCGGTGTTCCGGCCTGCATGACGGTTATTTCCCTCTCCCCGCGCCGGGGAGAGGGTCAGGGTGAGGGGCAGCAAGACTACTGCACCCGCTGATCGTTGCGCCACTCGCCTTCGTAACGCTGCAGCGCGCTGTAGGTATGCGTGCCGCGGCCGTGCCGGCTGCCGTTGCGCCACTGGCCGGAGTACTGCTGACCGTTGCCCCACACCATGACGCCTTCGCCGTCGTGCTGGCCGTCGCGCCAGTTGCCGCGGTAACGCCCACCATCGGCGTAGCGCATCTCGCCGAAGCCGCTGAGGACGCCGTTCACCACGTTGCCTTCGTAGCGGTCGCCGTGCGGCCACGTCATCACGCCGCGGCCGGTCATCTGGTCGTTGCGCCAATCGCCGTCGTAGACCGTGCCGGCCTTGAACTGCATGCGTCCGCGGCCATGACGCGCGCCATCGACGAAGTCGCCTTCGTAGCGGTCGCCGTTGGGCGAGATCATCTCGCCGCGGCCGGTGATTTTGTCCTGCCGCCACTCGCCGGTGTAGCGATAACCGGATGCCGACACCATCGCGCCGCGGCCGTGGCGTTCGCCGTTTACCCACTGCCCGTCGTAACGCTCTCCGTTCGGCCAGATCATGACGCCGCGGCCGTGCGGCACGCCGTCGCGGTGCTCGCCTTCGTAGCGATAGCCGGCCGCGAACTCAGGCTTGCGCGGAACCGGGGACGCAACGGGCTCCGGCGGATCGACCAGCGGGATCACCGAGCGCGCGCGCAAGTTTGCGAGCGCAGCGATGCGGTTCGCATCCTCGACCGCCATCTCGACGCACATCTGCAGCGTGCGGCTGCCCGCGGCCTGCGCCTTCGCCCATTCCTCTTCGTGCAGGCGGGCACCGCCGAGAACGCGCGTGTACGAGCATCGGTCCTTTTCGAACGCGACGCAGACGATGTTGCGGCCGTCGCCGCCATGCACTTCCACGCCGCGGCCGAGCGGACACGACAGATTGCCGCGCACGCCGGAGATCGAACGCTCGTGGATGATCAGCCGATCGGGCTTGAGCTCGACCTCGTGATCGTATTCCGCGTCGCGGTAGACGAACTTCTGGGCGTACGCAGCCGGCACGCCGAGCACGACGGCCAGCAGCCCACATGCTGCGAAAAACCTCATCAAGAAAACTCCGGATTGCTTGTGACTGGACGCGCGCCTACTCGATCTTCAGCTTGAGCTGCTTCACCTGCTTCTCGATCTCCGCGTACTCCCTGGCGATCGTGGCGCGAAGCTGCTCCGGCGTCGTGCGCTCGGCGGGTTGACTGCCGTCCGCGACCAGGCGCTTGGCCATCTGCGGCGCGTGCATGCCGTCGCTCACGACGCGGCTCACGGCCTCGATGATCGGCCGCGGCGTACCGGCGGGCGCATACAGGTTGTACTGATTGGTGAACTTGAAGCCGGGATACCCCTGCTCCGCGACCGTCGGCAGGTCCGGCATCGACGGCACGCGCTGCAGGCTCGTCACCGCGAGCGCGCGCACCTTGCCGGTCCTGATCGCGCTGCTGGCAGCAATCGCGCTTGCCGCAGCGAGCTGAATCTCACCCCCCATGACGGCGACGATCGACGGGGCGCTGCCTTTGTACGGCACGAACAGGAGCTTCGCGCCGGAAAGCTGCGCGAGACGCTCCATGCCGATATGCACCGTGCTGCCCAGGCCGGCGCCGCCCGCGTAGGTGAGCGCCTGCGCTTGCGAGTGCGCGACGAGCTCCTTGACCGATTTCACCGGCAGACCGAGGTTCACCAGGATCACGTACGGCTGCGTGGTCAGCCCCGTGACGGGATCGAACGTCTTGCGCATGTCGAAGGGCACGCGCTTCAGCGCGCTCAGCAGCATGAGCGTGTCGCCGTGACTCAAAAACGTGTAGCCGTCGGGCGTGGACCGTGCGACCGTCTCCGCCGCGATTACGCCGCCGCCGCCGGAACGGTTGTCCACGACGGCGTTCTGGCCCCATGCGTCGGTGAGCATCTGGGCCGTAGCGCGCGCAATGGCGTCGGCGCCGGCGCCGGGCGCCACGGACACCACGACGCGAATCGCGCGCGCCGGATAGTTCGCGGGCTTCTCCTGCGCCATCGCGCTGCCGCATGCGAGCACCGCCACCGCGAACGCTAAGGTCCAGCTTCTGGTCGCGCCGTTCATCGCCGCCCTTCCGAGGATTGCACTCGCATTCACTGTAGCATGTACGAATGGACACTCTGATCGAGCCCGATGTCCCCATCACGCGAGTCGCGGGCGGACTCGCCTTCAGCGAAGGGCCGGTGTGGCGCGGCGGAGCGCTGCTCTTCAGCGACATCCCGAACAATCGCATCGCGCGATGGCGCCGGCTGCCGGAGGGACCGGAGCTCACCACGTTCGCCACGGGTCATTCGAACGGACTGACGCTCGACCGGCAGGGGCGGCTCGTCGCGGCGGAGCACGGCGGCCGCTGCGTCTCGCGCATTTCCGACGACGGCACGCGCACCGTGCTCGTGGACAGGTTCGAGGGCAAGCGCCTCAACAGCCCGAACGATATCGTGGTGAAGTCGAATGGCGACATCTACTTCACCGATCCGCCGTACGCGGTGCAGATCGGCACGCCGGGCGTCGTGCGTCCGGAAGGCTGGTGGCAGAAACCAATACCCGGCAAGGAGCTCGATTTCCAAGGGGTGTACCGCCTCACGCCTGAGGGGGCGCTGCATCTGCTCGTGAATGATCTCGCGCTGCCGAACGGGCTGGCGTTCTCGCCGGACGAGTCCGTGCTCTACATCTGCGATTCGGCGCACAAGCACATACGCGCGTTCGACGTGGACGTCGAGGGCGGCCTGAAGAACAGCCGCATCATCCTGAACATGTCATCGACCGATCCGGGCGTGCCGGACGGCATGAAGGTGGACGTGCAGGGCAACATCTTCTGCACCGGCCCCGGGGGGATCTGGGTCGCCCGCGCCGAGGGCACGCTGCTCGGCCGCGTCACGCTGCCGGAGCTGCCCGCGAACGTCGGTTGGGGCGAGGACGGGAGCGTCTTGTTCGCCACCGCGCGCACGAGCGTGTACCGCATCCAGACGAAGACGCGCGGGTCGGTGCTCGGTTAGTCAACGAAGGAACATCGAGATGGATTTGCAGCAGGCATTCAGCGGCATCAAGGTGCTGGCCGTCGCGCGCATCGTCGCCGCTCCCTTCGCCTCGTACCAGCTCGCGATGCACGGGGCCGACGTGATTCACATCGAGGACCGCGAGGGGGGCGATTCCTCGCGCACGTCCGGCAATCTCAAGACGCCGTTCCACGACGCGCGCATGGCTCACAATTTTCTCGCCTACAACTCGAACAAGCGCTCGATGACGCTCGCGATCAACACCGCCGCGGGTCAGCAGGTCTTTCGCAGGATGGCGGAGAGCGCCGACGTCGTCATCGAGAATCTCAAAGGCGGCACGATGGCGCGCTACGGGCTCGGCTACGACGATCTCAGGAAGATCAATCCCCGGATCGTCTTCTGCTCGGTGACCGGCTACGGACAGACCGGACCGAAGAAAAGCGATCCGGCGATCGACGGTGTGATCCAGGCGGTGAGCGGCATGATGAGCATCACCGGCACGCGCGAGACGGGACCGCTCAAGTCGGGCTCGACCATCGTCGATTACACGACCGGCTACGCTGCCGCCCTCGGCATCGCGATCGCGCTCTTCCAGCGTACGCGCACCGGCGTCGGCCAGTCGATCGACGTCGCGATGCTCGAGACCGCGATGACGATGATGGGCGGTGAAGTGCTGCGCGCGATCACGGCGAACGAAACGCCGCCGCTCGTGGGCAACGCGTCAGGCAAAGGCGTGTACGTGAGCAACACCTATCGCTGCAAGGAAGGCTATCTCTCGATCGCCGCCGGCGGCGCGAGCCGCCGCGAGAAACTGTGGAAGTGCATGGAGGCGACGGACATTCCGCAGGACCCGCGCTTCGCGAGCGACGCGGCGGTGGCGCAGAACATGAAAGCGCTCGACGACGAGATCGAAAAGCGGCTCTCGACGAAGACCGCAGCCGAATGGGAAGCGCTCATGAACGCGGCGGGCGTGGCCGCGATGGAAGTGATTCCGCTCGCGCGCGCGGTGCATCACCCGCAGCTCGAAGCGCGGAAGTTCTTTCACCCCTTCGACAACACCGCCGAGACGGGGCTCCCGCCGTTCGCGGTGCCGACTGCGCCGTACCGGCTGTCAGCCAGCCCCGCGAACATTCATTCGATGCCGCCGCGCCATGGCCAGCACACCGACGAGATCCTGCGCGAGCACGGCTACTCGGAGACCGAGATCGCCCAGCTCCGCGCCGATCACGTCGTTTAAGTCACTGCGGGTTGATCTTCACGGCCTTCACGAGCTTCGAGTACTTTTCGCGCTCCGCCCGGATGAACGCCGCGAACTCCTTCGCGCTCAGCGGCTTGGGCTGCATGCTCTGATCCGCGAGCTGTTTCTTCGTATCCGGCATCGCCAGCGCCTTCGCAGTGGCCGCGCGTAAGCGCGTGAGGATCGCGCCGGGCACGCCGGCCGGCGTGCAGAGTCCCTGCCACGAGATCACCTCGAAGCCCGGCATGCCGGACTCGGCGATGGTCGGCACGTCGGGCACGTCGGGATGGCGTGTGGAGGACGTGACACCGAGCATGCGGACTTTGCCCGCACGTGTCGCGCCGATGATCGACGGCAGCGTCGCGAACATCGTCTGCACGTGGCCGCCGAGCAGGTCGACGATCGCGGGTCCCGCGCCCTTGTACGGCACGTGGACGATGTCGATGCGCGAGCTCATCTTGAACATTTCCATCGAGAGCTGCGGCGAGGTGCCGATCCCGGGCGACGCGTAATTGATCTTGCCCGGGCGCGTCTTCGCATAGCTCACGAACTCCGCGACCGTCTTCGCGGGAACGGACGCGTTGACGACCAGCGTATTGGGTGTCGCGCCGATCAGCGCGATCGGATCGAAGCCCGCGACAGGGTCATAGCCGAGCTTCTTGTAGAGCGCCGGGCTCACTGCGAGCGACGCGATGTTGCAGGCGAAGATCGTGTAGCCGTCCGGCGTGGCGTGGGAGGCGATCTCGGCGCCGACGGTCCCTCCGGCGCCGCCGCGGTTGTCGATCACCACTTGTTTACCGAGGATCTCGTTCAGGGCAGCGGCCATGATCCGCGCGACGATGTCGGTCGAGCCGCCGGGCGGGAACGGGACGATGTAGCGGAGCGGTCGTTCGGGGAATGCCGTCGTGGCGGACTGCTGAGCGCCGGCGGCGGGGGTTGCGAGGAGCGCTGCGGCAACGACAACCAGGAGAAGCGGCTTCATGATCGGACCTCCTCCTCCCTGGATCGGATCCGGGCACGTCGTTCCTGTTGTCCGCGGAAGTCTACGCCTGGCATCCGCGACCGCAAGCGCACGCCGCGCGCGTATGATCTAGCGACCCGACGAAGAGGACGAGGCCATGGACTTCGGGATCTTCAATCTGATGGGGTCACGCGAAGCCGGCAAACCGGCGGCGCGGGTACTCGGCGAGGTCGCCGAGCAGACGCGGTACGCCGACGAGCTCGGTTATTCGACCGCGTGGTTCGCCGAGCACCATTTCTCGAATTACTGCCTGTGCGCCTCGCCGCTGATGATGGTGGCGCACTGCGCTTCGATCACGCAGCGCATCAGGCTCGGGACCGCCGTCGTGGTGCTGCCGCTCTACAACCCCGCACGGCTCGCCGCCGAGATCGCCACTGCCGATGCGTTGTCGAACGGCCGCCTGATGCTCGGCATCGGCGCAGGTTATCAACCGTACGAATTCGAGCGCTTCGGCGTCGACATCGCCCGGAATCTCGAAATGACCGAGGAGCTCTGCGACATCCTCGATCTCGCCTTCAGCCGCGATTTCTTCAGCTACAGCGGCAAGCACTACCGGATCCCGGAGACGCACATCCCGGTTCGCACCGTGCAGAAGCTGCTGCCGATCTACGTCGCGGGGCACGTGCAGGCGATGTTCCGCACGGCGGCGCGCCACGGCTATCGCGTGATCACCTCGGGCCGCGTCGACGGTGTGAAGCTGCTGGAGGCGCAATATGCGGACATCGCCGCCGCATTCGCGGCGGAGAACGCGCCCTTATCGAAAGCGCACGTCACGCTGAACCGCTTCGCTCACATCACGCGGAGCCGGGCGGACGGCATGCGCTTCGCCGAGAACGCGCGCTACCAGTCGCGGCTCGCCTCGAGCCTCAGACGCCGCAAGGAAGTCATGCAGGGCACCGTGCTCGTCGATGTGCCGTTCCCCGACGAGCCGCCGCTCGAGACGATCCACGACAACCTGCTGATCGGCGATGCCGACACGGTCGCCGAGAAGCTCGTGGCCGAGATCCGCGCGGCGAAACCCGTCGAGATCTGCTTTTCATTCAAGGTTGGAGACACGCCCCACGAGGCCGCGATGCGCTCGATGGAGCTCATGATGAATGACGTCAAACCCAGGGTGGAAAAGGCGCTCGTCCGAGGAGGATCA
>Ga0196978_1000671_pt1 | contig 16876 bp, 16 predicted proteins | sample S3v_2013CmetaG_FD_155491 | JGI IMG/M metagenome (GOLD analysis project Ga0196978, IMG submission 155491) | Soil microbial communities from Anza Borrego desert, Southern California, United States - S3+v_20-13C | ecosystem: Environmental > Terrestrial > Soil > Desert | place: USA: California... | reverse complement strand
CGCGCGCTTCCATGCCGTTCAGCGTTGGTAAATACCGGTGAGCTCGCCTTCCGCCAGCACGTGCCCGTCCATGGCCCGCAGCAATTCGCCTTTGCCCGTATTGTCGCGCAGGTCGAGCATCGCGTCCAGCGCGTACACTTTGAAATGATAGTGATGCGCGCCGCTCTGCGGACAAGGACCGAAGTATCGGTTTTTCATCAAGCCGTTCTTTCCTTCGCGGCCGGGCGCGCTGTTCTCGTCGATGAGCGCGGTCGGCGGAATGTTCCACATGATCCAATGAACGAAGGTGCCGTGCGGCGCATCAGGATCGTCCACGATGAGCGCCAGGCTCTGCGTTTCATGCGGAATATCGCCGATGACTAACGGCGGATTGATGTTCAGGCCGTCGCACGTGTACAGCGCAGGAATAAGCCCGCGCTCTTCGAACACCGGGCTTTTTACCGTTAAAGTTTTGGTCTTGACGATGGACATGATGCGAATGGTTTTGATTTGTAATCATAAAATGCAAAACCATGCCATCCGCATCGTGCTGAGTTGGAACTTGTCTGCGCGCAGGGGCGGATAAAAATTCTACAGCGCTGCGGCGGAATGTCTACAGGATGGAGGATGGCGGCGCCAAAGCGTGTTGTAACGTGCACCGAAGTCAAACGTTCATTGCCGGAACTTGTCGCCGAGCATCTTCAAATCATAACTGCCGAATGCATCCAATAGCTCTTCCGGCGTCCGCACGTTTCCCGCCATGCCGATCGCTTTCGCGAAACGCCTGTAAATCTCCGAAGGCGCAATGCCATCCTGCCGCATCGTCCGCAGCGCGAGCGCACCTTCCGATTTGGAAAGTTTTTTCCCGTCGCCGTCGCCGAGCAGCGGGTGGTGCGCGAACTGCGCGATGGAGAATTCGTTTTGCCCGGGCGCGGAAGCCATAAATAATTGCGCGGCGGTGGAGCCCAGCAGGTCTTGCCCGCGCACGATGAAGTTGATGCTGTAATAAATATCATCCGTCACCGAAGCGAGCTGGTAGGCGGGAATGCCGTCGCGGCGGCGGATGGCGAAGCTGCCGGCGGCCTGCGAAACGTTGACGCTGGTTTCGCCGAGGATGAGATCGTCGAAGGTGACGATCGTATTTCCCGGGACGAAAAAACGAAGCGCGGCGCCCGGCGTATCGTGCGGGAGCTGCTTTTGCGCGCAGGCGCAGCTCGCGCCGGGCGGCAGCGTTTGCAGTTGCGCGCGCGAGCAGGAACAGGCGAAGACGGAGCTGGTGAATTCCTGGTACAGCTGGATCGCACGATTGTACGATTCCAGGCGCAATTGCTGGCTCCAGTTGCTTTCGAAATCGGCTGCGTTGCGCGGGCCTTCATCGTACGTGAGCTGCAGCCATTCGAGGCTGTCGAAAATATCCTGCACGTATTCGGGCCGCTTGCGTTCGGCGTCGAGATCGTCGATGCGCAGCAGCAGGTTTCCGTTCGCCCTTCGCACGATCAGCCACGTGAGCAGGAACGAGAACGCGTTACCGAGATGCAGGTAACCGCTGGGCGTGGGTGCGAGGCGGGAGCGGAGCAAAGGATTTTGGATTGGCGATTTCGAATTTCGGATTTTTATTTTTTGCCGTTCAAACGGTCTTCGAATTCCCGGCGCCAAACGTTAAAAGTCGTGAAATCCTTTGCTTTCAAGGGTTTTGCAAGATTGCCGCGAATTTGTTGCGTATCTTCGCGGCACTTGACCCCAGTATTTACCCTTAAATCTTAAAACATTTTCATGAAAACAATTTTCTCTTTCCTGGCGGCGCTTTGCGTGGCCGTGACGCTTAATGCGCAAAAAGTAGAGTACAAGGACGGCCTGATCAAAGTGGACGGCAAGGACGTGGCGAAGGTCGTGAAGACGAAAGACAAAGAGAACCTCGGCCTGACCAGCACGTACGAAATCCTGTCGATGAGCGGCGAGCAGCTGATCATCGCGGCTTACGCGGGCGAGTTCGAGCAGGACCCGAACAATACGATGGATTATTATTACCGCCTCACGTTCATGACCGCCGACCAGATCGGCATCTTCGCCGTGTCGAAGCTCGGAACGGAAAAAGACCTGGCGAAGACCATCGGCAAAGCCGGCATCATCGTCGACGACAAGCTCGACGCGCAACTGGTGAAAGTGTTCATCGCGAAAAAAGGCAAGTCGCCGAAGATCGCGATCGATTACACGATGGTGGGCCGTGACCGCGCCTGGCCGATCAACCTGAAGAAGGAAAGCTCGATCGAGCAGCAGTCGAAAACGATCGGCACGTTCAAGGACGTGACGGTGAAATCGACGGGCATGGACACGTACGAATTCATGCTGCCCTCGGGCGTGAAGATCGCGAAGGTGAGCTTCACCGGCGGCAACAATGCGCAGAACTGCGAAATGCACACGATGAAAGACAACCTGAAGCGCGTGGTGCCGATCACCGACAAGCACAAGGTGGAGTTCGTGGCCTGGAGCGTGGACCGCAACGAGATCGTGCTCGAGCGCATCGTGAAATGGCTGGTGAGCAACCAGTACCTGTAAGGAAAAAAGATCGCGGAGCTTTCCGCTAAAACGCAAAGGCGTGAAGAGCAAAAATGTTCTTCGCGCCTTTGCGTTTTATTCAGGCGCCTTCGACAGCGCGGCGATGCATTCCTCGCGGATCGCCCAAAGCTCTTCCAGCGTGTAGCGAAGTTCCGCTTGATCTTTCAGCCAGGCGCGCAGGAAATTTTTGTGATGCGCCACTTTGAATTCCGTGATCTGCTCCGGCGTTATCTCCGTTTCCTCCAGCAGGTCGCCGATGAAATTTTTCTCCGACCAGCCTGTTTTCATGCAGTCGAGAATTTGTCCGCCGATGCGCAGGTAATTGTGCGCTTCTGGCATGTAACGCAATCCGTGCTTCGATAAAACTGCTGCGACAGCCGGCGTGTTCTGCACGCTCATACGGAAAATGCCGAGGATGAGGCGGACGTCCTTAATGCCGTTCTCTTCTGCTAAGATCTTCAGCAGCGCATGCTTCGTGCTGCAGGTACCGCAATTCTCATCGAGCACGCAGAGCGGATCGAGCTTGTCCGCATTTCGCCGGTAGGGCAGGGCGCGTACAAATTCAGCCGTGCTTAAAAAATCATTAATGCCGCGCTGCAGGAGCGCTTGCGAGACCGGGCCTTTCGCCTGTATGTCGAAATTGAAATTCATTTGCCGAAATGCTTTTGAATATACGCCCGCGCCTCCGCCTGCGTCATCGCCGAGAAATCGCGGTAACGATGATGCACGTCGATGATCTCTTCCAGCGCGTCGTTGACCAGCGCGCGATTTTCCCACCGGTTCAGCTCGGCGATCACCGTGACCAGGCAGCCTTTCTTGTACGCGATCTGCCCGAGCACGTGCACCAGCGTATTGCGCACGCGGGCGGTTGTGTCGAACTGCAATTCTTTCAGCAGGGGAAGAATGTCCTGCGGATGCGTTCGCCCGCGCAGCTCGATGCCGTGGCAGATCTCGCGGCGGATCTCCTTGTCGGCGTGGTGCAAATATTTTTTCGCCCAGCGCAGCACCGGTTCCGGATTTTTCTGCCCCATCTTCTTCACCGAGCCGATCACGGCGTTGCGCACGACATGATGCGCGTCGAACAAGCCTTTATCGAAAAAATGCTGCACGGCCTCAAAATCCGTTTTCCCGATCTCGCCCGCGGCGTTGATGAGCGTTTGCCGGATCTTGAAATCTTCTTCGCTGAAAAATTTTTCCAGCTGCCGGAGAATTTTCGCTCGCAGCTTTTTCTCCGCGAGATAAATTCTCCCGGTGGCGATGTACGCGGCCTTTCGGATGTAGGTGTCTTCGTCGGCGAAGTAGAGGAAGAGATACTTTTCCCCGCCGCTTTCGAGATCATGCTGCAGCTCGCGCCGGATGCGGGCGGCGAGCTCTGCGCGTTCGGGTTTGGGGAGATCGTAGAAGGCCATCACGATCCTTTTTTTTCCGGCCCGAAGCCGAGCAGATGTAACGCGTCCAGCAGCTCTTTGCGATTGACGATACAGAAGAAGATCAGCAGCAGCAGGAAATACGGACTAAACTTGAACGAGAACAGCGCCCAATACGCAACGGCGGGCAAAAAAGAAGCAGAGGCAAAAATTCCGATGATCAGCGCGAGTAACGTCACTGCAATGCCTGTGGGATATTTGAACAGCTGCGCAAGCGTGGCAATTCCCAGCAGCACGAACGAGATGTAATGCTTGTCGCCGAGCATATCATACTCACCGCCGAGAACGTACTCCGAAAAAATGGATTTGTACAGCGTATAAAAAGTGAACGCGTACCAAATGATCAGCGGAGAAAGGCGGCGCAGGCCGGCGAGGTCTTTTCTCATGCGCAAATCTACAGCATCTCCGCCAGCGTTTTCGCATGCCCGCGTTTCGCAAGAATGTCGTTCATCTTGCCCTCGAAGAACGACCAGCGCTCATCCGTGCTGAGCATGCCGTGCAGCTGCCGCGCCATCTGCCGCACCTGCTCTTCCGCACCGCTGAGCACGAGGTAGTCGAACAGCTGCTCATAGTTCATCAGGCCGTTGCGCTCGATCATCAGCTGCGCGAGATCGGCGGTCGTTTTTGTTTTTTCGAACAAGGCTTGCACGGCATCCAGCATCAGGCCCAATTCCTTCGCGAACGCAGCTAGATCGGTTTGCGCGTTGATGCGAAAGTCGTCGACCGGCGAGCCGGCGATCTGCCCGATGCGCTGGCGGAAATGGCATTGATGCTCCTTCGGCTCGGGATTGGCGGGGCGGCCGGTGCGCTCGTCGAGGACGGAGGAGTGGATGCAGCAGTTCACGTAAAAGATCGTCTCCGCCGCCGAGTTGCCCAAGCTGTTCTGGAAATTGATGAGGTAGAGCAGCTCATCGTTTTTGCGGGAAAAGTTCAGCGCCTTTTTCCCGAAGCCGTATTGTTTCAGCTGCGGCTTGACGGTGTCGTTGATCAGCGCGTTGAAAAGCTCTTTCATGGTGGAAAATTTTGCAGCAAGATGAGAATTATTCGCGCATCCATTCGCGCAGCAGGTTTTCCGCTTCGCGTTTTTGCGCTTCGCTCAGATCGGCGAGGCGGCTGTTGTGCGAGCCGTTCTTCACGATCAGCTTTGTGAACGGAAGGCTTGCGCCCAGCTCCGGCTGCGTGGCCGCCCAGGGATCGTGCTCGCCGTAGAGGAACAGCGTGCGTTTCATCTTTCCCGCGGCGATCGCTTCCTGCAAGGCGCGGCTGTAGCTGCCGTCGTACGTGGTTTTTATGCCTTCGGGAAGGAACGCGGCGTTCGGGTAGCCGTTTTTGTGCTTCAGCCATTTTTCGAAGGGCGCGGTATCGTATTCATAATAACCGAGCTCATGGTAGAACATGTAGAACGCCGCTTCACGCACTGCTTGGTTGTCGTCCGTGTAAAAACGCAGAGGGATCACGCTCGCCAGGTGCTTGATGCATTCTTCCGCTGTTTGCGCCGTGTCGGGGATTTGCCCTGCATCATGCCCGCCCTGCAGGAAGGCGAAGGGATATTCCAGCAAACAATAATCGAGCACGGTTTCGACGTCCATTTCGAACAGCCATTTTCTCCGCCGGCAGAACGAATCGAACGCCGGCAGCCATTCTTTTTTGTGCCGGAAAAAATATTCCTGGAACGCGCGGATCTTTTTTCCTTCGGCGCTTTGCATTCTCGCCGCCATGAATTTTTCGATGCGCGGATCGTACAAGCCTTCTTTCAGGGGCGTGCTGTAAATGAGCGCCGCGTGCGCATCACCCGGGAAATACAGCCGGTACGCCAGCGCCGCCTGCCCGCCCTTGCTCGTTCCGGTTGCGATCCATTTCCCTGTGAAAAACGTTCCGAAAATTTCTTTCAGGCGATGCAGATCATTCGCGGCCTGCTGCATCGTGAGCAAGCTCCAGTCCAGGCTGTCCGGCGCCGAGTAGCCGAAGTAACGGTGCTCCGCCACGATGAGATTGCCGTCCAGCAGCGTCACGCATTCGTTCGTGTGATTGTTGAGCGAAGAAGCGTAGCAGCTGTAGCCTTCCGCCTCGAGCACGACGGGCGCGGCCGCGTCGTTGCAGCCGAGGAAAATGCGCTGCCGGAATTTTTTTCCCTGCGGCTTCGCATGATCCAGGGGCTGCTCCACGAAGAGCTCGTAATATTCTTTGAAATGCCTGTTGAGCTTCGGCGTGACCTTTACGACGCCCGGCATTTTTTCCAGCCGCGCTTTCAGGAGCGTATCCTGCATGAAAGGGGAGGAGCGCACGGTCTCCCTGATCGCATCTTCTTCCTCCTGGTGCCAGGGACGTGTCCGCGTGCAGCGGTGCGTCCAGAACGTTTTGTCGTCGCTGCTTTTTCTCCTCACGCCGAAATTGCTCAGCGTTTCATCTCTTGTCGTTGCGTAGACGATATAATCTCCGCCGGTACTGAAACTGTAGCCGCAGGAGGCGCCGCGAAGGGACGTGATGATCGTGACCGTGTCGCTCGAAATAAAGCCTTTGTACACGGCGCTTACGGCTATCCTGACGAAGCGGGAAGGCGAATCCATGATTTCTGCGCGCACCGCGCCCACCTGCTCGTTGGTAACTTTGAGGCTGTCGTAATTTTTTGAAACGGCAATGGAAATCACGCGCCCGCGCAGCACGACGCTCGCGCTTTTTACATTTTCCGCCGTGGAAATTTCAGAGCAGGAGCAGGCAGCCGCGTCAGGAGAAAAGCATGCCAATAGCAGGACAAAAACTACGAGATGCAGTTTCATGCAATGAATTTAGGAAAACTTCAGGGAGAGTTTACTGCGTTTCGTACGCCCCCGCATCCGGCGCGCCCACGAAGCGGTTCAGGTTCTTCAGGTCGGTCGGGTAGGGCAGGGAGAAAGCCGGGTTGCCGAGGTTCACCGCGGGAGAAGTGGAATACAAGGTGTAATCGCCGTTCGAAATGTCCACGAAGCCGGGGTTGCTGCCGATGACGTTGCTTTGGAAATGATTCGTGTTCGAGGTGTTGAGATTCGTCTTGATGAGGCAGTTGCTGAAGCGGTAGCGGAAATTGTAGCTTCCGGCCGTATTCGAATCGAGTTCGAGCTCGTTGTCCACGTTGCCCTGGATGATGCAATTGAAAAAATGCGCGCTGTCCAGGTCGCGGCGCTGCGGGTTGCCGTCGGCGTCCTCGTACCAGTTGTTGATCACCACCGCGGCGGTCGTGCGGTTGTCGATGTTCCAGTAATCGGCGAAGGTGCAGTGCGTGAAAGAATATGTTCCGCCGTAAGCCAGTGCGGCGGCGTATTGCGCGCAGTTCGTCACCAACAAATTATTTCCGCGGATGTAGCTGTCTCGCCCGAAGATGCCGGCCAGCGTCATGTTGCGGATCTTCGTGTTGGCGATGTTCACCGTGGGATTCGTCGACGCGCCCACGCTGTCTGCCAGCACGCCGATCGTTCCGTTCTTGATGATGGCCCAGTTGATCGTGTTGTTCACGCTGTTGGCCGAGAGCCACACGTAGCCCCACTGGCCCGGCTCCTCTTTGTAGATCTGCTCGAGGCGATCGCCCTGGATGGTCACTTCGCTGCCGAACGCGCCTTGGATGTTGAGCGTGGCGGCGGAGTCGGCGGCGAGCACGGCCCCGTTGTGCAAATGCACGCGCGTGCCCGGCTGCATGGTGAGCGAGCAGTTGCTCGGAATGATCGCCAATCCGAAAATGAGGTGCGGCTTGTCGTTCGTCCACACCTCGTTGCAGTTGAAATACGAATAGCCCACGCCGTTGCTGCTGATCGCGGTGGGATAGTGGAGATATACATCCTGGCCGACCGCTTCGAGGATCACGCGCTGCCGGTTGCCGTTGGTGAAAAAGATAATGCTGTCGCTGACGAGCAGGGGCGCGTTCTGGCTGGTGGGATCGACGGTGACCTCCGCGAAGATCCAGAGGCTGTCGCCGCCGCGAATTTTGACGTCCGAGAATTCGATGCCGGAAATGCCGTCCACGTTCACGCGGAACTGCGAGTTCGCTCCGCCCGCCAGCTCGATGGAAGAGATCATCACCGCCTTGCTGCTGAAGTTGTGCACCTTGAAGCGGCGATAGGTGGAGCCCACCGTCGTGAAGACCGTGTCGAAGCGCACCGTGTCGCTGCTGAAATACAGGCGCGCGTCGCTGTCGGTGTCCAGGGGATCTTTCCGGCAGGAAGTCGTGAGCAGACCGCCGAGCAGGAAAAGAAGGAGTAAAAGCGCGGTAAACAGACGCATATGCGGGCCAAAGATACGCAAGGGTAACGTGTGAAAGCGCGTTTTATTTCACAGATGAGGCGGGAGTACAGGGAGAAAGGAATGCCGTCCACGAACCTGGGCGCTGACGCGCTTATTCTTCGCCTGCGCCGGCCTGCGTTTTTTTCCTTATTTCCCCCATCTCCTTGTTTTCCTGTTTAACTTTTCCCCCGCAAACATCGCGCGATGAAAAAGCCCGGCCTATTCTTCCTGCTCCTGCTTGCCGCTTCCTGCGCGGATGACAAGCCCCCGCTGCCGCCTGCGGCCTCGCCCATCCTGCTGATCGAATATCCTTCGGCGATCGATACGCTGATCGCTTCGTATTACGAGGCGGTTTCGGGAAAAGGAAAAAAGGACTGGCGCCTGCTCGATTCCGTTTGCCTGCCGGAAGCGCAGTTCAACGCGATGGGCATTAACGAAGAAGGCGAGAACGAATGGCACCCGGGCACGATGCGCACGTTCAAAGCGCACATGAGCCCGTACATCGAAGCGAGCGGTTTTTACCAGCGGGAATTGAAAAAAGACGTGCGGCATTTCAACCGCGTCGCGCAGGTGTGGAGCACTTACGAAACGCGGAACGATCCGCAGGGCGAGCTCATCGACCGGGGCATCATGGGATTTCAGCTGGTCGAGCTCGGTGGGAAATGGAAGATCGCAAACGTGATCTGGAACAGCGAAACGCCCGGCAAGCGCGTGCCCGAATTTTATCTTGGCGGCAAAAAAGAACATTGAAAGAATGAGCGACGAACCGAAGATCATCCTCTGCATTCCCGGCAACTGGAACGACCGCACGCACCTGGTCACTTCCCTGGTGCAGGCCAACCACGAGCAATACATTTTCGCCGGCAACGTGCTGCTGCATATCCCGACGGGCGACACCTTCGAAGTGGAAATCTACGAGCCCGATCCGCGCCTGGAAGCTTCGTTCGGCATCACCGGGCAGGGCCGCTTCACGCCTGAGGAATTAGCGGAGATCGGGAAGCACAGCTCGGTCATTTACCTCGTCGGGCCCGGCGGCGGCACAGCGAACGCCGAGAAGATGATGAGAGCCGGGCAAGCCTTCCTGGATGCGGGCGCCGCCGCGGTCAAAGTGGAAACGACGGGAAAATCATTCACGAAAGCGCTCTGGACGGCGCTGACGAAATACGAGGGCGGACAAAAATTCTACGAAGCCTTCGTCGTCCTGCTGCGCAGCGAAGACGGCACGATTTATTCCTGCGGCATGCACAACCTCGGCCTGCGCGATACGCGTTGCAGCTTAGACCTGGAGCCTGCGGAGATCACCGATGCGATCGATATTTTCAGCCTGTATCAATTGATGGAGCAGCCCGTGATCCGGGCGGGGCAAACCTTCAGCACTTCGGAAAACAGCCGCGTGTTCAGGATCGTGGAAGCGGACTGCACGATCTACCAGGAAGGTGATCTTTTCTATAATCCTTTCGGCATGTACGGCCTGGAGCAGGGTTGAGAAGCGCGTGCCCGGCCAACTCATTCGTCCTCGAAGAACTTGTGCGCGGTCCCCGTGCGGATGTGCTCCTGCAGCTGGTCCACGATGGCTTTTGCGCGCTGGCCGTGCTGGTTGATCTTTCTGCAATTCTCCAGCAACAGGCGTGCGGCTTGCAGCTTCTCCTGCTCGTCGCCGGGAGCCATGATCTCCTGCACCAGCTCCTCGTTCAGCTCGGCGAAATTGTTGACGAAGTTGAGCGGGTTCTGGATCTCGTGCGCCACCCGCGTGGCCAGCACACCGAACGCGGCGAGCTTCTCGCTGCGGATCAGCTGCTCCTGCGTTTCTTTTAATTTCTCGTTGGCGATGCGCTGCTTGTCGTAGTTGCGGTACACCAGGAACAGCAGGAAGATCACCACCGCCAGGGCCGCGAAGCCGCCGTAGGTGAAAGCTTCCTGCCGCTGGAGCTTGATCTCGCCCAGCGCTTTTTCCTGCTGGAAACGCAGGCTGTCGGCAAATTGCTCTTTCGAAAAATCGAACTGCATCTGCAGGCGCGTGAGGTCTTTCGTGCGGCTGAGGTTGAACAGCGAATCGTTCGTTTGCTGGAACAGCACGTGGTACTTGTACGCCTCGCCGAAATCTTTCTTTTTCGAATGGAACTGCGAGAGCGCGGCGTACACTTTCGCGAGGTAATCCTTCGTGTTCAGCGCTTCCGCATCCGCCAGCGCTTTCTGCAGGTGACGAAGCGCCTCATCGTGCTTATCCATCAGCTCGTACACGCTGCCGATGCTCAGGTGATTGTTGAGGATGCTTTTCTTGAAACCGATCTCTTCGTTGATCGCCAGCGCGGTGGTGTAGGCTTCCAGCGCTTCCTCGTAGCGGCCCATCGTTTTGTAATAATCGCCGTAATTGTTCTGCGAGATCGCGATGCCGCCCCGGTCGCCGATCGCTTTGCGCAGCTGCAGCGCTTTTTCATAATTCGCGAGCATCCCGGGATACTCCTTCAGCTCGTAATGGCACAGCCCGATGTTGCTGTACGATTCCGACAGGCCCCATTTGTCATCCTGCGAGAGGCGGAACGGCAACGCTTTGTTCAGGCTGGCCAGGGCTTCGCGGTAATTGCGCTGGTTGTAAAAGATCAGCCCGATGTTGTTGTGCTCCTGCGCGACGCCTTCCAGGTCGTTGCATTCTTCGTAGAGCTTCAGCGCGTTCAGGTAATAGCGCATCGCATTGGGAAAATCACCCTGGTCGTCGTACAGCAGGCCGATGTTGTTGTACGAATTCGCGATCTCGATCGTGTCGCCGGTCTTTTCGCGCGCGATGAGGGCTTTGTGATTGTATTGCAGGGCCGTGTTGTATTCGCCCTTGTACCAATGGATCACGCCCAGCCCGTTGTACGCATTGCCCAAGCCTTTCGTGTAATCCAGCGCCTGCGCCAGTCCCAGGGCTTCGTTGGTGAGCAGGAGCGCCGTGTCGAGGTTGTTGCTCCAGTACTGCTTGCTGAGGCGGTAGAGCAGGTCGACCTTGCTGCTGTCGGGGCGGGCTGAGCGGAGCCGGGCTTTGATCTTGCCGATCTCGGCCTGGTCCTGCGCGGGGGCGAGCGCGGAGATCAGCAGGAACAGGGACAGAAGTTTGTTTTTCATGAGGAACGGATTCCGGGTGTTTAAAGAAAATAATTTCACTGCCGCACTACGGGAGAAATCTGGTGAACCGGCGCGGATCGTAGCCGAACCGGATGAAAGCGTTGACGGGCTCGTTTTTAGGGCTAAAAATCAATCTGGAAAACGCTTGTTTTTGAAAAAATCCCTATCTTTGCCGTCCCAAACAGGGAATTCAAACGCATTCAAGTCATGAAAAAAGGCATTCATCCTGAGAATTACCGGTTCGTGGTCTTCAAAGACATGTCGAACGACTACACGTTCCTGACCCGTTCCACGGCTGAGACGAAAGAGACCATCAAGTGGGAAGACGGCAACGAATACCCCCTGGTGAAGCTCGAAATTTCGAACATGTCGCACCCCTTCTACACGGGTAAGATGAAGCTGGTGGACACCGCCGGCCGCATCGACAAGTTCCGCAACCGCTACGAGAAGAAGAAGACGGCCAAGTAAACGGCCGCTTCCCCAAAGAACAGTCCCTCCCCGGCTTCGCCTCGGAGGGATTTTTTATTGCTCTTTTTTCCGATTTCCCTCCCCGGGCCGCCGCAGGATTTCTCTCCCGGGAAGCAGACCGTCGACGAAGCCGGCAAGGGCGTCGAAGCGGGCGCGGGGATGGTGCGGGGAAGTGCGAACTTCAGGGACACGGTTCCACCGGGATAAAACCTATTTTTACACCTGCTTGCGTATGAAAAGGATCGCTTGCCTGTTCGCAGTGCCGATATTCGCCTGTTCCCTGTCTGCGCAGCAAAAAGATTTCATCCTGATGGAAGGCAGCCGCGACACCATTTTCTGCACCGTCAAAACCATGCTCCGCACCGCGGGCGCCGTCACCGAGATCGAATACGTGACGCGCTTCGGCGACGAGGTGCGGCTGGAGCGCGATTCGTGCAGGCGGGTGCGCAGCCTGCGCGCGGGCGATCACCTCTGGGAATATGCGCCGCTTTCCGCCTCTAAAAAATACATGCGCCACCAGGAAGTTACGCTCGTCGGCGCGCTGCGCGTGTACGAGGATAAAGGCGTGCAGTGCGAAACGGACAAAAAAGGCGAGCGCAGCTTTTTCTTCGAAGCCGCCGGCAACCGCCAGCCCGTCAAGGTCCGTTTCCCCGACGGAAGCTGGGCCGACGTGAACAAGAAAACCTTGAAAGAAGAGATCGCCCCGCAGCTGATGAAATGCCCCGCTTTCGCCAAAGAAGCGCAGGAGATGAACATGGAAAATTACTTCGAGCTGTTCACGCTTTACAACAAGGTCTGCCCCAACTAGCCCTCATGAAAAAACTTTTTTCCCTCGCGCTGCTCGCCGCCCTCGCGCTCGGCGCCTGCAAAAAAGACGCGCCGGAACCCGCGCCCGCACCCGCGTCCACTGTTACGCCTCCGCCCAGCTTCAATGGCGGCAACCTGCTGGGCTGGTGGGATGCGTACGTGATCGAAGAATTCAATTATCAGAACGGCACGCTCGTCAGCCAGGCCAGCACGCCCATTCCCGCGGGAGAAGAAATGGTTCGCTTTCACGCCGACAGCACGTACATGCTCTGGCACGAAGCGCTGCCCGACGATTCCGGCGCATTTCACGTTTACGGCAACCTGCTCGACGTGCCCGATGCCGCTTTCCAGTGCCGCTACGGCGTGACCGGAAACGTGATGAGCTGGCTGACCGTCGCCGACACCACGGTGAACGGAACGAACACCGAAATCTTTCACGAAGTGCTGCGCTTCCATCCGCACTGAGCAACCGAAACATATGAACCTGATCTTCCTCGAGCCCGAGCACCGCGAGCACCTGCTGCCCCTGGCCTGGACGCGCCCCGTGTGCGATTTCCGCATCGGCATTCTCACGATCCGCGAGAAATGGGAAAAGCGCCTCGGCGCGTCTTCCTCGCACACGCTGACGCAAACGCAGAACGACGAGCACGATCCGCAGCTCGAAGCGGGCAACCTGCTCATCGCGGGCAACGTTTGCCCGACACCCGCGCTCGTCGCCGAAGCGCAAAAGCTGCAGGAAGGCGAAGCGCTGTATTGCGGCGATGATCTCGTCGCCCTGCACAGCCCGCGCCGCACGCCGGAGAAAAAAATACAGTCGAACGAAAAGCCGGTGATCATTCACCGCCTGCACGATCTCTTCACGAAGAACGGCCGGGAACTGCAGCAGGATTTCGACCTGCTCACCGAAGGAAAGCAGACGCAGGCGCTTGCACCGTCGAACCGCGTCACCGGGAAAGGAAAAATTTTTCTGGAAGCAGGCGCGAAAGTGGAATGCGCGATCCTGAACACGGATGCGGGCCCCATTTATATCGGGAAAGACGCCGAAGTGATGGAAGGCTGCATCATCCGCGGACCGTTCGCGCTCTGCGAGCAGGCGACGCTGAAGCTCGGCGCAAAAATTTACGGACCGACGACAATCGGGCCGGGCTGCAAAGTGGGCGGAGAAGTGAACAACTCGGTGCTCTTCGCCAACTCGAATAAAGCGCACGACGGTTTCCTCGGGAACTCCGTGATCGGCGAGTGGTGCAATTTGGGCACGGACACGAACAACTCGAACCTGAAAAATAATTACGGCGAAGTTTCGCTGTACAATTACGCGCTGCGCGAGCCGGAAAAAACAGGGCTGCAATTCTGCGGGCTCATCATGGGCGATCACGCGCGCTGCGGCATCAACACCATGTTCAACACGGGCACGGTGGTCGGCGTTTCAGCGAACGTATTCGGCGGCGGTTTTCCTGCGACGTTCATCCCCGATTTTTCCTGGGGCGGCGCCGAAGGTTTTGAAACGTACCGTCTCGACAAAGCGCTGGAGACGATGGAGCGCGTGCTCGCGCGCAGGAATAAAAATCTCGGCGATGCGGAGAAGCACGTGTACGCGCAGATCTTCGCGCAAACACAACCTTTGCGCTCGGGCGACAGGGAAGCGGATTAAGCGCGTAGTGAGTCGTGCGTTCGTGGATAACTCGCTTGAGAAGCCCGCTTCGTAATTCGTATATTCGTAGTGATTCGTATCCGGTCATTTATCGGATACGGTTCCAAACAGCACAGGACCCAATTGCCGTTTTGGCATGAAAATCAGGATGGCACGTCGCTTGACCTGAACAAGCAGGGATGTCCGCCTGTTTCTTCCGTAGGGAGAAAAATGCGCAAAACCGGGAATAACAAGCTTCCCGGCAAAACTGCATCCTGCCATATTGACGCAACATGAAAGACCTTTTCGGAACAGAAGATATACACTTCCAGCAGCTGGTTGATGAGGAGACGGAGTTCATTCCGCTCATGAGCAGCGAGGATGAAGAGCAGATGAACAACGAGCCCCTGCCCTCGGAGCTCGCCATCCTCCCGCTTCGCAACACCGTGCTGTTTCCCGGCGTAGTGATCCCCATCACCGTCGGCCGCGACAAATCCATCCGCCTCATCCGCGACGCGTACCGCGGCGACCGCACCATCGGCGTCACCGCGCAGAAGAGCGACAACGTGGAAGATCCCGGCATCGAGGATCTCAACCGCATCGGCACGGTAGCCTACATCATCAAGATGCTGCGCATGCCCGACGGCAACACGACTGTTATTCTGCAGGGCAAACGCCGCTTCGAGATCGGCGAGATCACGCAGGCGGAGCCGTACCTGCGCGCGAGCGTGAAAGCGTTTCCCGAATCGCGTCCCCCGGCGAGCGACCAGGAATTTGCGGCGCTGGTCGGATCGATCAAGGACACCGCGCTGAACATCATCCGCCAGAACCCGCAGCTGCCTTCCGAAGCGCAGCTCGCGATCAAGAACATCGACAGCCCTTCGTTCCTGATCAATTTCATCTCCTCGAACATGAACGCGTCGGTGGAGGACAAGCAGAAGCTGCTCGAGACCGCCGACCTGAAAGAGCGCGCTACGCTGGTGCTGCGCCACCTGGCGAACGACCTGCAGATGCAGGAGCTGAAGAACCAGATCCAGAGCAAGGTGAAGGGCGACATGGACAAGCAGCAGCGCGAATATTTCCTGCACCAGCAGATCAAGACCATCCAGGAAGAGCTGGGCGGCAATCCCGCGGAGCAGGAGATCCACGAGCTGCGCGAAAAAGCGAAAAGCAAAAAGTGGAGCAAGGAGGTCGCTGAAACTTTTCAGAAAGAGCTCACGAAGCTCGAGCGCATGAACCCGAACGCCGCCGAGTACTCCGTGCAGATCAATTACCTCGAAACGCTGATCGACCTGCCCTGGCAGGAATACACGAGCGATATTTTCGACCTGAAGCGCGCGGAGAAAATTCTCGAGCGCGATCACTACGGCCTGGAAAAAGTAAAAGAGCGCATCCTCGAGCACCTGGCCGTGCTGAAGCTGCGCGGCGACATGCGCGCGCCGATCCTTTGCCTGTACGGCCCTCCCGGCGTAGGCAAAACGTCGCTGGGCCGCAGCATCGCCGAAGCGCTGGGGCGCAAATACGTGCGCGTTTCCCTCGGCGGCATGAAGGATGAATCGGAAATTCGCGGGCACCGCAAAACGTACATCGGCGCGATGCCGGGACGCATCATCCAGAACATAAAAAAAGCCGGCGCATCGAATCCTGTCTTCATCCTCGACGAGATCGACAAGGTGGGCAGCGACTGGCACGGCGATCCTTCTTCGGCTTTGCTGGAAGTGCTGGATCCCGAGCAGAACAGCACCTTCTACGACAATTTCCTCGAGCTGGATTACGACCTTTCGAAAGTGATGTTCATCGCCACGGCCAACTCGCTCTCCAGCATCCAGCCCGCGCTGCGCGACCGCATGGAGATCATCGAGGTGAACGGCTATACGGTGGAGGAGAAGATCGAGATCGCGCGCCGCCACCTGCTGCCGAAGCAGCTGGAAGAGCACGGCCTGAAGCCGAAGCAGCTCGCGCTGGCGCCCGAAGGCCTCGAGCACATCATCGAGAACTACACGCGCGAATCCGGCGTGCGCAACCTCGAGCGGCAGATCGCCAAGATCGTGCGCCATGCGGCGAAGAACATCGCCATGGAGCAGAAATACAAAGTGAAGCCCGCCATTGAAGACCTCACGAAAATCCTCGGCCCCGCGCACGGGAAAGACCGTTATCAAGGCAACGACACCGCGGGCGTGGTCACCGGCCTGGCCTGGACGCCCACCGGCGGCGATATTCTTTTCATCGAGACCAGCCTCAGCCGCGGCAAAGGCAAGCTCACGCTTACGGGCAATCTCGGCGAAGTGATGAAAGAATCCGCCGTGCTCGCCCTCGAGTACCTGCGCGCCCACGCCGCCGAGCACGGCCTCGACCCGGAAGTGTTCGACAACTGGAACGTGCACCTGCACGTGCCCGAAGGCGCCGTGCCCAAAGACGGACCTTCCGCGGGCATCGCGATGCTCACCGCCGTCGCCTCGGCCTTCACGCAGCGCAAAGTGAAAAAGCATTTAGCGATGACGGGCGAGATCACGCTGCGCGGACGCGTATTGGCCGTGGGCGGGATCCAGGAAAAGCTGCTCGCTGCGAAACGCGCCGGCATCAAAGAGGTCATCCTCTGCGAAGAGAACCGAAAGGACGTGGAAGAGATCAAGCAGCAATATTTGAAAGGGCT
>Ga0196978_1000670_pt1 | contig 16916 bp, 11 predicted proteins | sample S3v_2013CmetaG_FD_155491 | JGI IMG/M metagenome (GOLD analysis project Ga0196978, IMG submission 155491) | Soil microbial communities from Anza Borrego desert, Southern California, United States - S3+v_20-13C | ecosystem: Environmental > Terrestrial > Soil > Desert | place: USA: California... | reverse complement strand
TCTTACTAAGGAGGCCGAGCAGGCCCGACATGCCCAGGATCACGAGCGGCCGGCGGCGGAAGAAACGGAAGATGTTCATGAAATTTTTTTTAGTAAGTAGCACAGGAAGAAAACGGGCCATTCCGGATTTGCGATTTCAGATTTCCGGAAACAGGCCTTCGTTATCCGTAGCGGCCCGCCAGGGATAACAGCGATCTCACAAATCCGAAATCGCCGATCCGAAATCAAAGAAGCGGGCACAGGGCGGGGGGATGATGGAAAGAACGTGCACGAAGTTCGCCGCCCTGTGCGCCGCAGGGAATTTTGTATTGGTAAGAACGAGAGCGGCATCGAAGCCCATGGTCGATCAGAACCATTTTCCGAGTACCGTTTACAAATAACGAGGAGTGCTGCGTTAAGAGACGTTAAATTGTGATGAACGGCGGGAAAGGCATTTCGGATTTACGATTTCGGATTCCGGATAAGAGCGATTTCGCAAATCCGAAATCGTCAATCCGAAACAATAACGCTGAAGCCGTAATTCTTTTTGCGCAGCTCTTCGTCGCTTTTGTCGCCGTAGGGGAGGCCGCAGTCAAGATGAGAATGCTCTTTGTCGTATCCGAAGCGGATCCGCTTCCCGTCGGCGCCGAGCTTGCGCAGGTTTTTACGCAGCTCGTCACAGTAACGTTTGCTGCACTGGCGTACATCCTGGTCGCTCATGACCAAAGCCTCGCAGCCGGCGTTGAGGTAAATTTTTGTTCCGGGATTCAGGCGAAGGAATTCGACTACGTATTGCAAAGCAGGAGCCGGACCCGACCCCGGCGGGGCGGTGTGAAAGGCTAATCCTTCGGAATGAGAGAGAACCGGCAGGCTGATCGTATCTGCGTACGCACGCTCTTGGTAAAAGGAGAGCCACTCGCTTTTCAGGCCGTAGCCCCGCGCCCAGGCATTGACCGTCAGTCCCAACGTATCCGGAAGCAACGTGTCGAAAAAGCTCAGCTCCCGGTTCACCAGCAGAATGGCCGTGTCGCGGGTGTAGTCCTGCAGCTCGATGAACGCGTGCACGTTTACAGGAGCATAACCTGTATCGCTGTTGAAATACAGCTTCACGCGCGTCATGCCGGCGGGAACGAAATCGCTCTTCTCCAGGTTCACCGGCGCGGCAGGCGTTTGCGCAAGAGAGAAAGCGGGAATGAAAAGAAAGATGACGAGCAGAATGCGCATAGCGGAAAGTTATGCAGATAATCCGCAAGGGCGGCTTTTGTTGCAGCGAAGAGAAAGAAAAGGCCTGGTCATACCCGAAATCGCAATATAAGATTCCCGCAAGGCTGCTATCTTACGCGACCTAAACGATCACGATGTCCACTTTCGAAATTCCCGACGACCTCATCCGCCTGGAGAACGGCGCCACCTTCGTTCCGCTCGGCAACCGCAATTACATTTTCAATCCGCACGGCGGCGTGCACGAAGCGGTGATGTTCCGGGTGCGCGGCATTACCGACGGCAGGATCGCCGGGTTCTGGGGAACGCTGGGCCGCGCCGACGATCTGCCGGTCGACTGGGAAGGCGAGCTGTATTGCTCCGATGAAGGCAACCCGCAATCCACCGGCGAAGTGGCGCGCCTGGTCGAAGGCCTCCGCCAGTGGCAACCCGACAATCCCGCGGCAAAAAGCGAGCGCATCCTCGAGCGGTTCATCGCGCTGGACGAGGTGCAGTTCGGCCATACGGAAGGCAGCCGCAACCTGCGACTGACGCTGATGGTGGGGCCGAATGAAGGCGCGATCGTTTTTTATCATCACGGCGAGCCGGGCAGCACCTCGCAGGAAGGCGACATCGAGTTCATCCTGCCGGCGGAAGGCAATTCGCCCGACCCCAAGCCGGGAAGAAAAACGTTTCACTTCGAGGTGCCTTTCTTCTCCGCCGAGCACAACGACCTGGATGAGGACGAGCTGCTGCAGGGACGTTTCGTTGTAAAAGCGCTGGTGTTCCTGCACGCCGGGCAAACGCCGATGGAAGCGCTGCGCAGGTTCGACGCCAACTACCGTTTCGTGCGCTACGATGCGGCGGCGGGTTTCGTGCCGGTCGAGCCGGCGCAGGTCGATCTGGCCAAAAAAACACTGCTGCTCGTGCACGGCACTTTCGCCAGCACGCACGGCTCTTTCAGCGGGCTGCACACGCACGTGAAGATCGGCGGCAAGACCTGGCTGCAGCATTTGCTCGAAGGCGGATTCTACGAGCAGATCATCGGCTTCGATCACAGCACCGTGCTCGACGATGCGGATACGAACGTGCGCGTGTTCAAGGACCTTCTAAAAACAGCGCACCTCGACTGGCGTTTTGCGCAGCCGGTGGACATCATTACGACGAGCCGCGGCGGCATCGTGGGCAAAACGCTGTGCAACGACGCGGAGCTCAACAGCGACGGCGGGCGCATGCGCATTGAAAAGATCGCGCTCGTTTCCTGCGCGAACGGCGCGGCCCTGCTCGAACCGCATACCGGCGTGCAGGGCATACGGCTGCTTCTTTCCGTCTGCTCGCTGATCCCGTACCTGAACGTCGTGCTCTCTGTCGTGCAGGTCGCATTCACCGTCTACCTGAAAATGCCCGGCACCCTCGCGCAAACGCACGACAGCCCGCGGCTCAGGAACACGCTCGCCGGCGCGCCGGCCTACGCGCGCACGCGTTACTACCCCGTGTGCGGGAACTGGGAGCCGCAAAGCGGGGGCTGGAAATTCCTCGACCGCATCATCGATTTTTTGCTGGAAGACGCGAACGACGGCGTGAACTACACGAAGCGCATGCCCATCATTCCCGAGGGCAGATCGGCTTATAATCGCCCGGTGAATGAATACGTTTTACCCGGGCGCCTGGCGAACGCCTCGCACGTGGGCTATTTTAAAACACCGGGTGAGGACAGGCCGCAGCAATACATCCTGCAGTACCTGACGGACAGAACGGAGAACTGGCTGGGATAAACGATCACATCCCGATCACCACGATCTCTACGCGCATATTTTTCTTGTAATCCTCCAGCGTCTTCGCATCCGGCACCACCATGCGCGTATTGCCGTAGCCTTTCGGGCGCATGCGTTTGCGGTCGATGCCTTTGCTCAGGCAATAATCCATCACCCGGTTCGCGCGCAGCTCGGACAGCTTCTGGATCGTGTAGCGCCGCGGCTTGAAATCGGCGCTGGGCGCGTTCACGTGGCCTTGTATCTCCACGCGCATCGTGGGATGGCGTTTTAAAATCGCGACAAGGGAATCGAGCGCGGGATAGGACTTTTTCAAAACGGTATCGGCTTCCGGCACGAAAAAAATATCGCCGATCTGCAGGCGGTAGCCGACGAAGATCTCACCCGGCTTCGGCGGCTTGCAGTGGATGTGGATGGTGTGTCCGCGGCCGTTCTTGTAAACGTTATCCACGAGCAGGTAAAACACGTCGCCTTTGTTCGCCGGCACTGAAGAAACGTACGAAGGGCCTATGCCCTGGTGGATGTAATTGATGTCGAGATTTTTCGCAAGCCCTGTTTTGCTCTTCAGTTTTTTATCGTTGCGCGAAATGCAGCTGCGGATAGGCTTGACGGCTTTTGTTTTCATCTTGCTGACGAAATCAGACGCTTTGCCGTTGTAGCGGTAGAGCATGAAATCGTAATCGTTGCTGAGCGATTGCGGGATGATGTCGAAGGTCAGCTCGCAGGGGCAGGGCGTGGTGTATTTGTACCAAACGGTGTTGTGCTCGTCCTCGATGTACAGGGAATCGGTGATGCTGTTGCCGGAGATTTCTAAATCCGCACCGGGTCCGTCGGGCGCGTTCGTGGGGCCGAAGAGCGTATCGGTAAGCACGTAAGGTTTTGTCGCGTCGGCGTTGGCCGTGCTGATCTGCGCTTTTTGCGCGCGCGCAAAGAACGGCATGCTCGCGAGCGCCACGCAGAAAAGAATTTTTATCCGTCGCAAGGCGCTCATGGTCGAAGAATGGTAATGAAGGCTACGCCTTTTGTGCCCACGTTCTGCCGGGCCACGGCTTCCGGCAATTTTTTCATCGGCAGCTTTTTCAGGCGTCGAATAGGAACGCTAAGATTGAAGTAACCGCCGTATAGCCGTGACGTGCCCATCGCGTGATAGCTCAGCTTCCCCGTGGAGTCCGGGTAGAAATGCGAAAGCCCCAGGTGCGTTTTCGGATTCGCCTGGACAAAGTAATACAGCAAGGCATCAGTGCCTGAAGTGCCGATGTTGATCAGGCTGCGCTCTCCTTTCGTTTTGTCGTAGTACCCGAAATCCACGTCAACACCGGGTAAAATGAACGCCCCGCGTTTTTTCAGAGGCGTGAAAAAAACAGTGTGCTGCATTTCCAGGGTGTCCGCAGAAACAACCATCGTATCGAAAGCGGGGAACATATCTTTAGCTACAGCGCAAATGACGATCGTATCACCCGCATAGAACGTAAGGTTACTTACAGCGGATTCTTTTGCTCTGTAATTGAAATAATGCGGTTTCGAAAGCAGGTAAAATTCTGCATACACAACCTTCACCGGCAAGCGGCTGTACGTATCCGCATAAGTGAAACCCACCCGCACGGAAGGGCTCCCCGCATCCTGCGCCTGCGATCCGCAAAAGCAAAAAAGAATGTAACAAAGGACAAGTATAGCGCGTCTCATGCTCGCAAATCAGATCAATACAACGCCGCAGGCTCCGGAAATTGTGTCGGCAGGCGCAAAAAAGTGACCGGCGGTCGGGGCCTGACGGGGGCGATTGGCTATTTTTACCACGATTCAGAGGCTGTTTAAAAATGAGGTTCGGAAATTGTTATAAGCGAATTTTTGTGGCAGACAAGGCGCATTTCGCAGGCCATAGCGGAGCTGCTACGGCCAAGAAATGCAACGAAGGCTGGCGCAAAAAGACGCATAACAATTTCTGAAGATCGTTTTTTAAACAGACTCCTAAAAGTCGCATTAAACACTAAACCATAACGCATGAAACTGCAAAAAGTCATCGCGCTGCTCCTCTTCGCCGGCGCCACCACGGCCATGCAGGCCCAGACCGCCGACGAGCTCGTCCAGAAATACGCCAAGGCCATGGGCGGGCTCGACGCCCAGAAAAAGCTCAAGACCATGAAGATGGAAGGCGTGGTGAAGCAGATGGGCATGGAGTTTCCCATCGTCATCCAGACCATCAACAACAAAGCCATGCGCGTGGACGTGACCGTCCAGGGCATGACGATCACCACCGCTTATAAAGACGGCAGCGGCTGGAGCATCAACCCGCTCTCCGGCGCCACCACCGCCGAGAAGATGAACGAAGAGCAGATCAAGGACGCGAAAGAGCAGGCCGACCTCGGCAGCGACCTCGCCGACTACAAAGCCCGCGGCCACAAGATCGAGCTCATCGGGAAAGAGGACGTGGAAGGCACCGAGACGCAGAAGCTCAAGCTTACCAAAAAAGACGGCGACGTCGAATATTATTTCCTCGATACCGAAACGTTCCTGCCGCTGAAGATGAGCAGCAAGCAGAAGTACGGCGATAAAGAAGTCGAATCGGAAACTTTTTTCAGCGACTACAAAGACGTCGGCAACGGCATCAAGCTCGCGCATTCCACGCAGATCAAATCCGGCGGACAAGTCATGATGGAAACCGCTTTCACCAAGATCGAAGCGAACGCGAAGATCGAAGACACGGTCTTCGACATGCCGAAGTAAGTAAGCATACGGCTTTAAGCAAATTAAAAATTCCAAATCCCAGGACGCTTTTCAATTGGGATTTGGAATTTGATTTTTTTGAGATTTTAAAAACGCTGCTATGTACAAAACGCTGCTTGTCCTTTGCGCTGCGGGCCTCGCGCTTCCGCTGCCTGCACAAAAGATTACCTCTTCCACTTTCGGCGCGCTGGAAGCGCGCCAGGTCGGGCCCGCCGTGATGAGCGGGCGCATCACCGCCATCGACGTGGTGAGCGCCAGCACCCGCACCATCTATGTCGGCACCGCCGGCGGCGGCATCTGGAAATCCACCAACGCCGGCTCCTCGTTCAAACCTGTCTTCGACAAATACGTGCAGAGCATCGGCGCGCTGGTCATCGATCAGAAAGAGCCCGAGACCGTGTGGGCGGGCACCGGCGAATCGAACATGCGCAACAGCGTGTCCGTCGGAACCGGTCTTTATAAAAGCACCGACGGCGGCTCCAACTGGAAGCTCGTGGGCCTCGACAGCACCGAGCACATCAGCAAGATCGCCATCGATCCTTCGGACAACAACACCGTCTACGTCGCTGCGCCCGGCCCGCTGTGGAGCGACAGCAAGCACCGCGGACTTTATAAAACAAGCGACGGCGGCGCGACCTGGAAAAAAATTCTCTACACCGATGCGAAAACCGGCTGCGCCGACATCGTGATCGATCCGAAAAATCCGAACACGCTCTACGCTTCGATGTGGACCTTCCGCCGCACGCCCTGGTCGTTCAGCTCGGGCGGGAAAACGAGCGCGCTGATGAAAAGCACCGACGGCGGCAAGACCTGGACGAAGATCCAGAACGGCATGGAAGGAAACGAGTTCGGCCGCATCTGCCTCGCCATCTCGCCCAGCGATCCGAACCGTTTGTACGCCATCGCCGAATCGCAGAAGACGCAGTTGTACATGACCAGCGACGGCGGGCAGAATTGGGTGAAGAAAAGCGGCTCGATGAATGTTTCGTGGCGCCCCTTCTACTTCAGCGTCATCATGGTCGACCCCATCGATCCGCAGCGCATCTACCGTCCCTCGCTCAGCCTCTCCATCAGCACCGACGGCGGTGAATCGTTCAAGGAAGCCTCCTTCGAAGGCGGCTGGGTGCACTCGGATCACCACGCGCTCTGGATCAACCCGAACAACAACAACCACCTGCTGCTCGGCACCGACGGCGGCGTGTACCAGTCGCTGGACAAGGGCAACAGCTGGCAGATGTTCAACAACCTGCCCGTCTCGCAATTCTACCACGTCTCGATCGACGACCAGGTGCCGTACAACGTGTACGGCGGCCTGCAGGACAACGGTTCCTGGTTTGCGCCTTCGCAGAGCGCGGGGGGAATTGAAAATAAAGACTGGACGAACTGCGCTTTCGGCGACGGCTTCTGGGTGCAGGCCGACCGCGCGGATCACAATTATGTGTACGCCGAATCGCAGGGCGGCAACATCGTTCGCTATCACAAGACGACGAACGAAAGCAAAGACATCAAGCCGTACCCGAAAGCGGGCGAACCGAAACTGCGCTGCAACTGGAACACGCCCATCGTCACCAGCCCCACGAACCCGAAAACGCTTTACTACGGCGCGCAATACCTCTACCGCACCCGCGACCGCGGCGAAAGCTGGGAACGCATCTCGCCCGACCTGACGACGAACGACCCGAAAAAACAGGAGCAGGATAAATCGGGCGGACTTTCCGTGGACAATTCCGGCGCGGAAAATCATTGCACGATCTTCACCATCGCCGAATCGCCGCTCGATGAAAATCAGATCTGGGTCGGCACCGACGACGGCAACATCCAGGTGAGCGGCGACGCGGGCAAGACCTGGACGAAAGTGAGCCAGAACATCAAAGGGCTTCCCGCTTTCTCCTGGGTGAGCAGCATCGAGCCGAGCCCGTACGACAAGAATACCGTCTTTGCCACGTTCGACAACCACGCGATGGGCGATATGAAAACGTACGTCTACATGAGCAGCGATCTCGGCAAGACCTGGAAGCCGCTGATGACGTCCGACCTGCAGGGATTTGCGCACAAGATCAGGCAGGATCTCAAGCGCAGGGACCTGCTTTTCCTCGGCACCGAGCTGGGGCTCTGGCTGAGCTTCGACATGGGCGCGAGCTGGTCGCAGTACAAAGCGGGCGATTTCCCGCCGGTCTCCGTGCGCGACATCGCCATCGACGCGCGCACGAATGATCTCGTGCTGGCCACGCACGGCCGCGGCATCATCATCCTCGACGATATTTCTCCCCTGCGCGCGCTCACGCCTGACGTGATGAGCAAAGAGATGGCCTTCCTGCCCGGGCGCCCCTCGACGATCACGAACGGCCGCTACGGCTCCGCGTTCCCCAACGGCGGCTACGCAGGCCCGAACAGCCCCGAAGGCTACGTCATCTATTATTATTTCAAAGACCGCGTCAGCTCCGGCGACGTGAAAGTGGAGATCTACGATTCGAAAGGCGCGCTCGTCAATTCGCTGCCCGGCAACAAGCGCAAGGGCGTGAACAAAGTGATCTGGGACATGCGCTGGTCGAAAGGCCCGCGCGTAGCGAAAGGCGTGAAGGTCGACGTCAGCGGCTTCATCGGCCCGCTCGCCTCCGAAGGCAGCTACACGGTGAAGCTGGTCAAGGGCGACAAAAGCATCACGCAGACGATCACGCTGCAGTATCCCGATAACGGCCACGCGCGCGAAGACATCCGCCAGCGCGAAGAATGGACGATGGGCCTGTTCGCGATGCAGGAAGAGCTCGCTTACCAGGTGGCGCGCATGATCAGCGTGCAGGACAGCGCGGCGGCCCGCGCGAAAACCGACAAGACGCTGGAGAAAAGCGTGCAGGCGCTGAGCACGAAGCTGAAGCAGCTGCGCGAAAAATCCGTCGCCTCCATCGAAGGCACGAACATCACCGGCGAAGAAAAATTGCGCGAGAAGATCGGCATGCTGTACTATCAAATTGCCGCGTACGACGGCAAGCCTACGCAGATGCAGGTGGAGCGCATCAAAGGATTGAAGAGCGAGGTGGAAGAGATCACCGCCGAAGCGGAAAAAATTTATTCCGGCGAGCTGGCGAAGCTCAACGCTTCGCTGAAGAAAAGCAAGCTGCCGGAGATCGCGCCGCTGAACCGCGAGACCTGGGACAAGATGACGAAGTCGCCCGGGGGCGGGCCGGCATCGGACAAGTGATCGCACTGCGTAAAAACGCTTTTCAAAACGGGGAATCCGCGTGGCGGGTTTCCCGTTTTGCTTTTTATCGTGTGAACTCACAGAGTCCTTGCAATTTTTAACACTGCCGGGAAACGGCTGCGCATCACTGTTTGCGGACAAACAGCGGGCGGTGCAGGCCTTTTCGTCTCCTGCTGCGGCATAAAATGTGCAGAAGCCGTTCAGACGAACTATCTTCGCGATGGCAAATACAATTACAAGTTCCTTTTTTACGCCTCGACCCTTTATGAAATTCAGCCTGCCCCGGCTCGTTTCGTTGTTGCTCCTGCTGTTCAGCGGGCAGCAATTGTTTTCCCAGGCCTCTGCTTGTCCGCAAGTGAACGCCGGCCCCGACCAGACCATCTGCGGCGGCTGTACGAACCTGAACGCTACCGTGCAGGGAACCGCGGGAACGAGCACCTACACCGTCAGCTCGATCCCGTACAACCCGTACCCGTTCACCGGCGGCAATCCCGTGCTCGTGAACATCGACGACACCTGGTCGAGCACGATCAACATGCCTTTCTGCTTCGATTTTTTCGGCAACACTTACAACCAGCTCGTCATCGGTTCCAACGCCCTTGTCACCTTCGATCTCACCGTGGTCAACGGCTACTGCGACTGGGTGATCGGGAACGCGATCCCTACGCCGGCGCTGCAGACGAACAGCATCATGGCGCCCTACCACGACATCGATCCGTCCGTCGGTACGCCCACGTCCGGCACCGACGTGAACTGGGCCGTGTACGGCACCGCGCCCTGCCGGCAGTTCGTGATCAACTGGTACGACGTGGCCCTGTTCAGCTGCAACAACCTCATCGCCACCTCGCAGCTCGTGCTGCACGAAAGCACGAACATCATCGACATCTACATCGCCGACAAGCCCACCTGCAGCACCTGGAACGGCGGCGCGGCGATCGAAGGCATCCAGAACGCCACGGGAACGACCGCTTACGTGGTGCCCGGCCGCAACTTCCCCACGCAGTGGAACGCAACGAACGACGGCTGGCGCTTCATGCCGAGCGGGCCGCCCAACTACACGATACAATGGCTCGATCAGAACGGCAACGTGATCGGCAACAATACTTCGGTGCAGGTTTGTCCCACGCAGACGACCACGTACACCGCGCAGGTGACGAACACTTCCTGCTCGGGACCGATCGTCGTCAGCGACCAGGTCGTGGTGAACGTTACGCCCGGCAACATGACGGTGACGCCGTCTTCGGTCAACCCGCTTTGCGGACAATGCAACGGCAGCGCCACGGCGACACCGTCAGGGGGCACGCCGCCGTATACTTACAGCTGGGCGCCATCGGGCGGTACGGGGCAAACGGCGAGCAACCTGTGCGCAGGCGTATACACCGTGACGGTCACTGAATCCGGCGGCTGCCAGAGCACGGCGACCTTCAACCTCATCGGCGCGCCGAGCATCGTGACGCAGATGGCCTCCACCGGCGCCACGTGCAACCAGTCGAACGGAACGGCTTCGGTGAATGCATCGAACGGAACCGGGCCGTACACCTACAGCTGGAGCCCCGGCGGAGGAAACACGCAAACGATCAACGGCCTCGCACCGGGCATGTACACGGTGACGGTCACCGACGCCAACGGCTGCCAGACGATCGACAGCGTGCTCGTCTCCTCGCAAGGCCCATCCGTCACGCCCACGCAAACGAATGCCACCTGCTTCGGCGACTGCAACGGCAGCGCCTCGGTTACCGTCGTCAGCGGCACCCCGCCGTATACGTACAGCTGGGCGCCTGTGGGGGGAACGAATGCGAACGCGACGGGCTTGTGCGCGGGCAATTACACGGCGACCATTACCGACGGCGCAGGCTGCGTCACCACGCAAACGTTCGCCATCACGCAGCCCGCGCAGCTCACGATGACCACCAGCGGCAACATCACGATCTGCAACGGCAGCAGCACCACGATCAGCGTCACGCCGGCGGGCGGAACAGGCCCGTATACCGTGACCTGGGACAACGGCCTGCCGAACGGCACGTCGAACAGTGTTTCGCCCACGCAGCAGACCACCTACAACGCAACGCTCACCGACGCCAACGGCTGCAACACCACGCAAAGCATCACGGTCGATGTGAGCCCTGCGCCTGTCGCCGCTTTCTCCGCCACGCAAGGCGATTGCGCGCCTTCGGTGATCCAGTTCACGGACGCGTCCAGCGGCGCTACTTCGTACTACTGGGACTTCGGCGATCCGTCTTCCGGCGCGAACAATACTTCGACCTTGCAGCATCCCACGCATATCTATGCGCTGGGCGGAAGCTATAACGTCACGCTGACGGCCATCAACGCTATCGGCTGCTCCACGACCGTCGTCATCAACAACGCCGTGACCGTCTTCGGCTACCCGAACGCGCTGACGAGCGTTGCGAACGACCACGTCAGCGAGCTCGATCCTACCGCCGTGTTCACGGATCAAACGACGGGCGGCGTGGATTGCATCGTGTATTTCGGCGACGGCGATTCGATCGCGGGCTGCAACCTCGGCACGTTCACGCACGTGTACGAGCAGGCGGGCACGTATACGATCATGACCGTTGCGACGAATGCGAACGGCTGCACAGATACGAGCTACGTAACAGTGATCGTCGAGCAGGAAACCACGCTGTACGTGCCGAACGCTTTCACCCCGAACGGCGACGGGTCCAATCCATTCTTCCAGGCCTACGGCTCGAACGTGCAGGAATTCCAGCTGTACGTGTTCGACCGCTGGGGCGTGCTGCTGTTCGAAAGCAAGGATCTGAACAAAGCCTGGGACGGCACGTTCAAAGGCGAGCCCGTGCAGGAAGATGTTTACGTGTGGCGGATCATTTACACGGATGCACGTAACAAACGGCACAAGCTCATCGGTCACGTCACCGTGTACCGCTAAAACGTTTAGCTGCTGTTTCCTAAACCGTCCAGGTTTCTTGCCCCGCAAAATGTTGCAGCTCTGTTTTCCCTTGGAAAGCTTATTTCACCTCGCGGAAAACTTGCGTTATCCGCTGAATTAAGCTAATTTTATGCTTGAGTTACGGTCTTGGCAGCCCGTGCTCGACACATTGATAATTCATCGGGAGGCGACTTCCGGAATACGGAGCAACATGGTACAACTGAAGCGGATCAGCCCGCTGCGTACTCTATTCCTGCTGATTTTTATTACGTCCGGCCCCTTCGCGCAGGCGCAGCTGCAGGTGCAATCCAACACCGGCCTGACCACGCTCATGAACGCGCTGATCGGCGGCGGGCTCACCATCAGCAACGTCACGCTCAACTGCGACACGGGCGCATACGGCACCTTCGGCAACGGCAACTCGACCAGCTTAGGCATCAACAACGGCATCCTGCTCACCTCCGGCCACGTGAACAATTCGCTGGGCCCCGACGTGAACGCCATGTCGATGAGCTCCTGCCCGAACACTTCGGCGAACGATCCCGACCTGATGGCCATCGACCCGCAGGCCACGCACGACCCCTGCATCCTCGAATTCGACATCGTGCCGAGCTGCAACCAGCTCACGCTGCGTTTCGTTTTCGGCTCGGAAGAATATCCCGTGTTCGTGAACTCATCCTTCAACGACGCCTTCGGATTTTTCATCACCGGCCCGAACCCGCTCGGCGGCAATTACACCAGCACGAACGTAGCCACGCTGCCCAACGGCACGCCCGTCAGCATCAACACGGTGAACAACGGCAACACGAACACCGGGCCCTGCGTGAACTGCGCGTATTACATCGACAACACGAACAGTCCCACGATCCAGTACAACGGCGTAACGACCGTGCTCACGGTGAACGTCGCGCTGGTGCCGTGCTCGACGTATCATTTCAAGATCGCCATTGCCGACGCAGGTGACTGCGGGCTGGACTCCGGCGTGTTCATCGATTACCTCTCCTGCTCGACGGCGCTGCAGCTCACGCCTGCTTCCGTGCCCGCAAGCTGCAACGCCTGCGACGGCATCGCTTCGGTGACAGCCACGGGCGGAACGGGACCGTACACCTACCAGTGGCTGCCTTCGGGCGGCACCGGACAGCAAGCCACCAACCTTTGCCCGGGCACGTACTCGGTGATCGTCACCGACAACTCGCAATGCGGCGCAGCGGATACGGCGGTCGTCACTGTGGGCAGCGGCTCGGGCCTGAGCGTGACCACGGCGCAGACCAACGCCACCTGCAACACCACCTGCGACGGCAGCGCTACGATCACTCCGAACGGCGGCAGCCCGCCCTTCACCTACAGCTGGGCGCCCAGCGGCGGCACCGATTCCACCGCGACGAACCTGTGCGCAGGAACGTACACGGCCACGATCAACGATGCCGGCGGCTGCTCGACGGTGCAAACGTTCACCATCACCGCCCCTTCCCCGCTCAGCCTGACCATGAGCAGCAATACGAGCATCTGCCTCGGGCAAACCACTCCCATCAGCGCGACTGCGGGCGGCGGCGTTGCGCCGTATACGATCACCTGGGACAACGGCCTGCCGAACGGAACGACGCACACTGTCTCGCCCACGCAGACAACGACCTACAACGCCACGCTCACCGATGCCAACGGCTGCACCACCACGCAAGCCGTGACCGTGACCGTAGCGCCCGCACCGGTGGCGGCTTTCTCGCCTTCTGAAAACGGCTGCGCACCCTGGCAGTTCACTTTTACGAACAGCTCCACCGGCGGCTCGACCTACGAATGGGATTTCGGTGATTTCGCTGCGAACGATACTTCGAGCCAGCTTTCGCCCTCGTATGTTTATCTCGCGCCGGGCACCTACACCGTCACGCTGATGGTGGAAAGCCCATCCGGCTGCAGGGACACGATCAGCATTCCCAACGCGGTGACGGTGTATCCTGTTCCCGTCGCGGACATCGAAGCCGTGATCGGCACCGTGAGCGAGCTCGCCCCGACGGTGCAGTTCACCGATCTCTCGAACGGCGGCACGAATTGCGTGACGTATTTCGGCGACGGCGATTCGATCGTAGGCTGCAACCTGGGCGTGTTCTCGCATACGTACGGCATGCCCGGCACGTACACGGTGACGCAGATCACCACGAACACCGAAGGCTGCTCCGACACGACGTACATCACCGTCGTGGTCGAATCCGAATCGACGATCTACGTGCCGAATGCTTTCACGCCGAACAGCGACGGCAAGAATCCCGTCTTCTACGCCTACGGAACCAACGTGCAGGAATTCGAGATGTGGATCTTCGACCGCTGGGGCACGCTGCTGTTCGAGACGAAAGACATTTACAAAGGCTGGGACGGCACGTTCAAAAACCTCCCGGTGCAGGAAGACACTTACGTGTGGAAGATCATTTACACCGATTCGCGCAACAAGCGGCACAAGGTGATCGGGCACGTGTCGGTGATTAAGTGATTTTTTCGCGCACTACCCTCGCGCAAAATATGAGATGTGAGATTGGAGAACTCTTTCGAGGTTCTTGGATCTCACATTTTTTATTTGTCACCCTGAGCGCAGTCGAAGGGGGACTATGCACTTCATGCAATCGCCTTAGTACTTACTCGTCCCCCTTCGACTGCGCTCAGGGTGACAAGAATCGTACTTTTACATTCATGAATCCCAAACAAAAAACAAGCGTCGGCAAATTGATCAGCCTGGCGCTGCGGCATGATCCTGCCGTGCTCGGGCTGGCGCTGGATGCGGCGGGCTGGGCGGAAACGGCGCCGCTGCTGGCGGGCCTGCAGGCGAAAGGCATTCGCATCACGATGCAGGAACTGGAAGAGCTGGTGGAGACGAACGAGAAGCGCCGCTACGCATTCAACGAGGACAAGACGAAGATACGCGCGGTGCACGGGCATTCGCTGGAGCTGGAGCTCGGGTATGAAGCGCAGTCGCCCCCGGAATTTTTATATCATGGCACCGCGGAGCAAAACGTAGCGCACATTCGCGCGAAAGGCCTGGAACGGCGCTCGCGGCAGTTCGTGCATTTGTCGATGGATGAAGCGACGGCGAAGCTGACGGGCATGCGGCATGGAAAACCTGTAGTGCTGCTGGTGAAGGCCGGTGCGATGTCGGAAGCGGGTCACCAGTTCTTTCGTTCGTCGAGCAACGTATGGCTGACGGAAAGCGTGCCGGCGGAGTTTCTTGTTTTTCCTTAGGCCATCACGGTATCACCACACTACTACCGCCGGCAGCAGCACCCTGAACGTCACCATGTGCTGGTTCATCTTTTCATAGATCGGCAGATCCGTGTCTTTCTTTCGCACGAAATTCGGCGTGTACAGCAATTGAAAAATATTTTTTTGCAGACCGATCTCCGGCCGCACGAAAAAAGCGCCTGAGCGGTAATCCGTCGTGTAGCCGGCGGAAGCGCCTATGCTGACCAGCCAACGGCTCGCGGAAAAAAATCCTTTGTAGCTGTGCGCTTTTCGCAGCAGGTTCCATTCCATCCCGAGACCGGTAGAAAATTTGTAATGCGCGGCGGTGAAGGCGCGGCGGCTGCGCAGGTACCCGCCTTCGATCACGGGGAAATTGCCGTAGCCGCCGGAGACGTAAATGCCGTTGTAGATGTTGTAGCTGTCGTGCATCAGCCCGAACGGATCATTGCCCGGCAAACTATTATATTCTTCATCCTGCCTGCGCCCGAAATCCAGCACGAGCACGTAATCCACCAAACCATTGACATCATGATACGGGCACGTCGAATCGCTCACGTCGAGCAGGTCGGCATAGGTTTCGGAATAATTCCAGATGCCGCGCAGCAAAGGCGTGGGGATCGTGTGATCCGTGTACACGTTGAAATCGTAGAAGAGCACGCTGATGCTGCACACTTTCCCGCGCACCGGCGAGTCGGTATTCCTGTTCAGGCGGCAGGCGATGGTCGTCCAGCCTTGATCGTTGTACCAGCTCGTGTCCGGCTGCAGGCACACGTGCGAATCGCCGAACTGGCTGAAGGTCTTTTTCCCGGGATACTCCGCCAGCACGTCGAGGTAATTCTCGTACATCATCTCCTCGCGGATAAGCAGGTCTTCGGTGCGCTCGCCCCGCGCGTAACAGGCATCGCAATCGTAGCTGCGCAGCATGGCGAGCCCGCGATCGTAGGCTGAACCAAGCTGCGCGCGGCAGGCGGAATCGCCGCCCCATTCCATATAAAGACGGCGAAGAATTTGCTTTTCTCCGCGCCGGGCTTTTTTCGCGCTGTCGAGCAGCAGGGCAAGACGCGGCGGCAGCATTTTTCCCGTGAGCAACGTATCGAGCGCGCGAAGCGTGTAGTACGGCGTGTACTCCCTGTCCACGCCCCGCAGCACGATCCGCTCTCCTGGCGGTTTCGACGCGTTGAACCGGTAAAGCGACATCAGGTAATGCAGCTCTTTCGCCATGTGCGCGGTGCTGATCGCCACGCCGTAGAATTTTGCTTCGTCGCCGGTGGCCATGTAATGATCCATCAGCATGCAGGCCGAATACGGCAGCTCCTCCACGACCAGGCGCACGCCCGCTTTGTGGTAGAGATAAAACAGCAGGCGCAGCTTCATCTCCATCGTGCCCTGGTGCGTGTGCTGCTCGCCCGCGAAAAAAATTTCGGTGCCGGGAATTTTTTTATCGAGCAGGCGCAGCGTCGTGTCCGCGGGATCGGGCGCGATGCGCAGGTTGTAATCGACGGGCGAATACGGGAACAGCTCGCTTTGCGCTGCCAGCAGCGTGGGGAACAGGAGAAGCAGCAGCAGGGAGTTGATGCGCATTAAAAAATGATGTGCGGATTTCAGGTAGGCAGATGTGCAAATGAACTGGCAGATCAAAGTTAAAAGACCACGGGAACATTTACACGCCCATCCGGATATCTGCCTGCCTGGGATCCGCACATTTACTTCAACAGATCTTCCGCTGCTTTTTCCGCATCCGCAAATTGGAACCTGTAACCTGCCTGCTGAATTTTTTCGCAGGAAACGCGGCTGCCGTTGAGCACCATGGCCGCCATTTCTTTCCCGAGCAGCAGGCGCAGCGCGAAACCCGGGACCGGCGGAAGAATAAGCGGGCGGCCGAGCGCGCGGGCGATGCATTGCGTGAGCG
>Ga0196978_1000669_pt1 | contig 16942 bp, 18 predicted proteins | sample S3v_2013CmetaG_FD_155491 | JGI IMG/M metagenome (GOLD analysis project Ga0196978, IMG submission 155491) | Soil microbial communities from Anza Borrego desert, Southern California, United States - S3+v_20-13C | ecosystem: Environmental > Terrestrial > Soil > Desert | place: USA: California... | reverse complement strand
ACGAACAGCGCGGTGTGCGGCTCGTAATCCAGCACGTTCTTGTGCATGCTTTCGCTTTCCGACCGGCGCACGTAAGGCGGGTTGCTCACGATGAAAGCGCAGGAGGGCAGCAGCTTCCAGCTCTCGCGATCCAGCACGTCGGCGTGGATGAAATGCAGTTCCGTTTCCAGCTTCCCGGCATTTTCCCGCGCGACGGCCAGCGCGGGTTCGGACACGTCGAGCGCGTAGGCATGCGCGCGGGGAAATTTTTTCTTCAGCGCGAGGGCGATGCAGCCGCTGCCCGTGCCCGCGTCGATGAATGAAAAAGAATTGCCTGTCGCTAAATGCTCGTCGATGATCCAGCGCACCAGCTCTTCCGTCTCCGGCCGCGGGATGAGCACGTGCTCGTTCACCAGCAGCGGCATGTCGAAGAACCAGGCTTCGCCGAGAACGTGCTGCACGGGACGTCCGCGCTTCAGGTCCTTCACGGCGAAATTGAATTTCAGCAGGTCGGATTCGTTCACCGTTTCGCTGCGGCGGTTGAGCAGGTCGATGCGCGAGAAGCCGGTGAAGCGCTCGAAGCACAGCTCGATGAAACGATCGATCTCGTTTTCCTCGTACAGGCCGGCCAGCTCGCTGCGGAAGAAATCGATGACGGATTGTACGTGGTTGCTGGCGATGCGCATGCCGTGAAATTACCGAATCTGCCTGCGCCGATGAAACTTTTTCCCACCGATTGCGTTCTTATAGTATTAAGACGGCGGAGTTGTTTTACTCAAACAGATCGAGGCTATGAAACGCATCATCGCCCTGCTCCTGCCTGCGAGCATCTTGCTCGGCTCCTGCGTGGTCGTCACGCCGGTGAAGCACGATAACGGCAAACACAAAGGCTGGTACAAGAACCCGAAGAACCCGCACCATCCCGCCCACGGCGCGACGGAGAAAGGAAAATCGAAGAAGAAAGCTCCGTGATCGCGCCGCTTCGAAGAAAAGCGAAATAAATCCGAACTTCGGGAGCGCAAATGAGCTCCCACGAATTTTTTATGCGGCGCTGCTTCGAGCTGGCGAACAAAGGAAAAGGCCACGTATGGCCGAACCCGCTCGTCGGCTGCGTCATCGTGCACGAAGGAAAGATCATCGCCGAAGGCTATCATGAAAAATACGGCGGCGCGCACGCGGAGGTGAATGCCATCCGCGAGGTGAGCGATGAGCAGTTGCTGCAGCAGTCCGCGCTGTACGTGAACCTCGAGCCCTGCTCGCATTATGGAAAAACACCGCCCTGCGCCGATCTCCTCGTCAAGCATAAAATCAGGCGCGTCGTTATCGGCTGCCTCGACAGCAATCCGCTGGTAAAAGGAAATGGCGTTGAAAAATTGCGCAAGGCCGGCATCGAAGTGATCAGCGGCGTGCTGGAAAACGAAGCACGCAAGCTCAACAGCCGCTTCCTCGCTTCGCACGAGCAGTTGCGCCCTTACGTGCTGCTGAAATGGGCGCAGACGGCCGACGGCTACATCGATCACGACCGCAGCATCCACGGCGACAAGCCCGCGAAGATCAGCCATCCATCGCTCGATGCGCAGCTGCATGGACTGCGCGCGAAGTACGACGCCATTCTCGTCGGCGCCGGCACCGCGCTCGCCGACAACCCGCAGCTGACCGTGCGACACGTCGAAGGAACAGATCCCTGGCGCATGGTGCTCGACGTGGAAGGCTGCCTGCCCGAAACGTTGCACCTGTTCGACGGCAGCGCGCCCACGCTCGTGTTCACCGCGCATCCGAAAGCCAATCGCCGCAACCTCGGTTTCGTGAAGATCGATCCCGGAGGAAATGCGCTGCGGCAGCTGCTCGACTATTTGTATGACAACGGGGTAAAAACGCTGCTCGTGGAAGGCGGCGCAAAACTGCTGAGCAGCTTCATTCGCAGCGGCTGGTGGGATGAAGCGATGGTGATCGTATCGCAAGACAAAAATTTCGGCGGCGGCGTGAAGGCTCCCCTGTTCGATCTTTCTCACCCGGACGCCGTATCGGGGTTCGGCCTGCATTCATTTACGAATAAGGAATGATCTATCTCCTCATCGGCATCGTCTGCAACGCGCTGCTGTTCCTTATCCTGAAATATTTCGACCGCCTGAAGGTGAATACGCTGCAGGCCATCGTGGTCAATTATTTCGTCGCGGGCTCGCTGGGATTGTTGCTTTCGCCCGTCGCATTTTCTTTCTCTTCATTCCCTTCGAAAGCCTGGGCCTGGGTGCCGCCGGTGCTGGGCTCGCTGTTCATCGGCATTTTTTTGCTGCTGGCGAGAACGGCGCAGCAGGTCAGCGTCTCGGCCGCTTCGGTAGCGAACAAAATGTCGGTGATCATTCCCGTGATGCTCGCCGTGTGGCTGTACGGCGATTCCATCAACGCGGTGAAGATCGCGGGCATCGTGCTGGCCCTGGGCGCGGTGTTCTTCACGTCGAGAAAAAGCGAAGCCTCGAGCCATGCGGCAGCCAGCCTGCTCTGGTTGCCCGTCGTCGTGTTCATCGGCAGCGGCATCATCGACGCGCTGGTGAATTATTCGCAGCAGCGCCTGGTCGAAAAAGATGAAGCGGCGCTTTTCGTCTCCTGCTCTTTCCTCTTCGCTTTTATCCTGGGCATCTGCTCGGTGATCTTTCGCCTGGCCGTGAAAAAAGAAAAATTCCAGGCGAAAGCGCTCCTGGGCGGGCTCGTGCTCGGGCTGCCGAACTATTTTTCGCTGTGGGGCATCGTGCGCGCGTTGGAGGACGGGCTGATGGAAAGCTCCATGCTCTACCCGGTCGCCAACATGGGCATCGTGGTCTGCTCCGCATTGGGCGCATTCCTCCTCTTCCGCGAAAAACTGTCGCGCCTGAACTGGCTGGGCATCGGGCTTTCGCTGATCGCCATTCTGCTCATCGCTTTTGCCGACCGGATCGCCTGATGCTGTTCGACGATACATATAAAACAGCAGCTGCGCCCTGCGAAGGCTTGTTCAAAGACCGGGGCAGCAAGTTCATCGCTTACGTGTTTCCCGTGAGCAGCGAAGAGGAAGTGAAGAAGCATCTTGCCGAATTGCGAAAAGAACATTTCAGCGCAAGGCATCATTGCTACGCGTTTCGCCTCGGCGCCGACAAGCAGCATTTCCGCTCGAACGACGACGGCGAACCTTCCGGCACGGCAGGCAAACCGATCCTCGGGCAAATTCAATCGCACGACCTCACGAATATCCTGGTCGTGGTCGTGCGCTACTTCGGCGGAACGCTGCTGGGCGTGAGCGGACTGATCGCCGCCTACAAAGGCGCCGCCGACGACGCGCTCTCCCGCGCGCCGATCGTGGAGCGGACGGTCAACGAAATTTACGAGCTGAAATTTCCGTACGCGGCGATGAACGAAGTGATGAAGATCTTGAAAGACGAGGAGCTGGAGCAATTCGATCAGCAGTTTGAATTAGATTGCAGCCTGAAATTCGCCGTGCGGAAAAGCACGGCAGACCAGGTTTGCGAACAATTAAAAAAGATCAATGAGCTGAAAATCGTTTACCTCAAAACGTCCTGACCCCATGTCCGACCTTCCTGAAAAAGCGCTCGCGCGGAAAGCGCAGACGATCGGCTACCTGAAAAGCGCCGGGATAAAAACCATCGATCATCTCCCGGTCATTGAATCCGAGGAGGAAGCCACGCTGCGCACGCCGGCAGAGATTGCAGAGCGCGTGCTGCTGCTCGCCGCGGTGAACCTGGTAGCGTTCGACACGATTACCGGCGAAGCATGCAAAACGTTCCTGGGCAAATTCGAATTGCTGGACAAGCTGACGCCGAAAGAGCGCGACCTGCTCGATCATCCGACGCCCGAAAAGAAAAACAGCGAAACCTGGAAAGCGGAAGGCGTCTGGACTTTGCTCTGGGCATTGAACCTCGTTCCCGATCTGAAATTTCCCGATGAGCTATGCAGGCTGGACGACGCACAGGCGGTGTACCCGATCCAATCGCTCGACAAAGACCCGCGCGAGTTTCTCACGTGCATTTCCGCTTCGCGCAGCAAAACGGAAATTCTCGATGCCGCCGATCTCTACTACCGGATGGACTGGGCCTGCGTTAACGCGCGTGTCAACGGGGAGAAAATGGAGCAGTTGCATCCCGGCGTGGTTTACGAACGCCACTATGCGCTGAACTGGCTGATCAATTACATGGATCAGGATTGGGATGACGTTTCCTGTGATACCTGAAAGCCGCAAGCCGGCCTAAGGGTATTCAAGTACCAGGATGGGACTACGCTGCTCTGCTTCACTACGCCGCGTTCGTTCGAATCAAAAATACTTGCTCAGGGCCTCCGCAAATTCCGCCGGGCAGCCGCAAGGCCTTTTCGTATCCGCTTTGATAAATACGAGCGTCGTCTCCCCTTCATTGAGCAGATCGCCTTTCGCATTGTACATTTCGTAATCGAAGCGGATGCGTGCGCGGGGGACTTCTTTGATCATCGTCTTGATCGTCAGCAGGTCGTCGTAGAACGCGGGCTTGTGGTACTTGATGCCGAAGGTGTGCACGGGCAGCAGGATGCCGCTGTCTTCCATCTCCCTGTAATTCCATCCCAGGGCGCGCAGCGCTTCCACGCGGCCCACTTCGTAGTATTCGGCGTAGTTGCCGTAATAAGCGTAGCCCATGCGGTCGGTCTCGCCGTAGCGTACGCGGAGGGAAACTTCGGAGGTGAACATGCAGCAAAAATAACGTTTGTCGCAACACCGAAGATTTAACACGAAACAGCGTTTTCAGAAATCCGCGAGCGGCTTTAATGCGTAACTTGCCGGGAGTCTCCCAGCTTTCTCTTCCATGCGCATCTCCCGGCCCCCCGCGTTCGCTTTCCTGCTTTTTCTTGCGCTCGCCTGCAACCGTCCCGCGCACATCACGCAAATCGGGTACGGCTACACGCAGCTCAGCGCGCCCGCTTCCGACTCCGCCACGGCCGCCATCATCGCCCCTTATAAGGAAAAGCACGACCGCGAGATGAACGAGATCATCGGCCGCACCGACAAAGCGATGCCGAAGGAAAGAGACCAGCTCGAAACGCTTCTCGGAAATTTCGTCGCCGACGTTTGCCTGGAAAAAGCGAACGCGCTCGTTTCCCGCGCGGACATGTGCGTGCTGAACAACGGCGGGCTGCGCAGCTCGCTTCCGAAGGGAGAAATCTCGCGCGGGAAAATTTTCGAGCTCATGCCTTTCGAGAACGAGATCGTGGTGCTCACGCTCAGCGGGGAAAAGATGCAGGCGCTGCTGAACTACATCGCGGCGGCGGGCGGCGTTCCCGTGGCGGGAATAAAGATGGGCGTGAAAGGAAGAGCGCCGGGCAAAGCGCTGATCCAGGGGCAGCCCTTCGATCCGCAAAAAAATTACCGCGTGGCCACTTCGGATTATCTTGCGAACGGCGGCGACAGGATGTCGTTCTTCGCTGCGCCGATCGCGATCGAATACACGGGATCAAAAATCCGCGATGCGCTGATCGAGCATTTCAAAGTGCAAACGAAGAAAGGCGCAACGGTCACTTCATCGCTGGACGGGAGGCTGCATCATGAAACAGAGTAGGCGCGATTTCCTCCACACGCTCGCGGGCGGCGCTGCGCTGCTCGGTCTGCAAACGATCGGCAGCGGCTTCACGAAAAAATCCGGCGAGGTGAAGCTCGTCATCCTGCATACCAACGACGTTCACTCGCACGTCGAGCCGTTTCCCGGCAACGATCCGAAGTACGCCGGCCTCGGCGGCGTGGAGCGTCGCGCGGCTTTGATCAACAAGATCCGCTCGGAAGAAGAGCACGTGCTGCTTTTCGACGCGGGCGATATTTTCCAGGGCACGCCTTACTTCAATCTCTACGGCGGCGAGCTCGAGATGAAGCTGATGACGAAGATGGGCTACGACGCATCCGCCATCGGCAACCACGACTTCGATGCGGGAATGGAAAATCTCGCGAAGCAACTGCAGCATGCGAGCTTTCCCCTGCTCTGCAGCAATTACGATTTCAGCGGCACGCCGATGGAAGGAAAAACGCAGGCGTACAAGATCTTTCACAAGGGCGGGCTGAAGATCGGCGTGTTCGGCCTGGGCATAGAATTGGCGGGGCTTGTAGACAAAAAGCTTTATGGAAAAACGCAGTACCTCGACCCTATAGAGAAAGCCGCGGCCATGGTGAAAATTTTAAAAGACGAGCAGAAATGCGACCTGGTCGTTTGCCTTTCGCACCTCGGCTACAAATACGAAAATGAAAAAGTGAGCGACCTCGTGCTGGCGAAAAAATCACGCGGCATCGACCTGATCATCGGCGGACACACGCACACCTTCCTCGATCAGTCGACGCTCGTGAAGAACAGGGAAATGGAAGACGTGCACGTGACGCAGGCAGGATGGGGAGGCATTCGCCTCGGAAAAATAACGATATATGCAAGTAAAAAAAGCCGGAACAAAATGTTCCACGCCCACACTGTAGCAGTTTCCAAAATGTCAAGTGCCTGACGAGAATTTTTTTATCTTTTTTTTCAGCAAAAAAAGAGGAGGCATAGAGGGAATTGATATTTTTGGGACTCGAAGAAATTACCACAACACACCCACTATACAGCACCGCATCATTCGAATGGAGAAGAGCCACGACAAAGTCTGGGAGAATTGTCTGAACATCATCAGAGATAACGTACCGTCACAAAGCTTCAAGACCTGGTTTGAACCCATTAAACCCGTAAAACTTTCGGGCAATGTTCTGACCATACAGGTGCCGAGCCAATTCTTCTACGAGTGGCTCGAGGAACACTACATCGTTCTGCTGAAGAAGACGATCAAGAAAGAGCTCGGCTCGGAAGGAAAGCTGGAGTACTCTATTATAATGGAGAACGCTTACAGCAACACCAAGCCGTACACGGTAAAAATCCCGACCACCAATCGCCGCGACGTGAAGAATCCCGCTGTCGCGATGCCGATCGATCTCAACAAGAACACGATCAGGAATCCTTTCATTATCCCCGGCCTGAAAAAGGTGAACGTGGAGTCGCAGCTCAACCCGAATTACTCGTTCGAGAATTTCGTGGAAGGCGACTGCAACCGTCTCGCCCGCTCTGCCGGCTACGCTGTGGCGAACAAGCCCGGCGGCACCGCGTTCAACCCGCTCCTTATATACGGTGGCGTGGGCCTGGGCAAAACGCACCTGGCGCACGCGATCGGTTTGGAGATCAAGCGCAACTATCCCGGCAAAACCGTCCTCTACGTTTCCTCCGAGAAATTCACGCACCAGTTCATCGACGCCGTCAAGAACAACAACCAGAACGACTTCATCCATTTCTACCAGATGATCGACGTGCTCGTGATCGACGACGTGCAGTTCTTCGCGGGAAAGGATAAGACGCAGGACGTGTTCTTCCACATCTTTAACCACCTGCACCAAACGGGAAAGCAGCTCGTGCTCACCGCCGACAAGCCGCCCGTTGAAATGCAGGGCATGGAGCAGCGCCTCCTCTCGCGTTTCAAATGGGGCCTCTCGGCCGACCTGCAGACGCCCGGGCTGGAAACGCGCATCGCCATCCTGGAGAAAAAGCTGTACATCGACGGCATCGAGCTGCCGCGCGAAGTGATCGAGTACCTGGCATACAGCATCACGACGAACATCCGCGAGCTCGAAGGCGCTTACATCTCCCTGCTCGCGCAAGCTTCGCTCAACAAGAAATCGATCACGCTGGATCTCGCCAAGCAGATGATCGACAAGTTCGTGAAGAACACCGCGCGCGAAGTGTCGATCGACTACATCCAGAAAGTCGTTTGCGATTACTTCGACCTGCCCATCGAACTGCTCAAATCCAAAACGCGCAAGCGCGAAGTGGTGCAGGCCCGGCAGATCGCCATGTACTTCGCCAAGAACATGACGAAATCCTCCCTGGCCACCATCGGCATGCACTGCGGCGGAAAAGACCACGCCACCGTGCTCCACGCCTGCCGCACCGTGAACAACCTCATGGATACCGACAAGCGATTCAAAGCTTATATCGATGAGCTGGAGAAAAAGCTGAGCATCCAGTAAAAAAGAATTTCATCCCGCAGGAACGCCTCGTCAGAAAAAGACGGGGCGTTTTTGCTGAGCACCGCTTGATGCAGGTTGTTCAAATGCACCTGCGGCAATTCTGCCCGCTCACCAGGAAGAAAGCACGCCGCTGAAAAAGGGGTTGAATAACCGGTTGAAGAACTCAGTCCTTGAACAGCAGCACCCACCGCGTTCCGTCCGCGGGCTCGCGCACGATGCGGCCGTCGATCTGCTCGGCGAGGAGATTGATCAATTGAAGGCCTAAGGTTTTCGGGTTCGTGTAATCGACGTCGTGCGGCATGCCCACGCCGTTGTCGCCGATCACCAGCTCGTAATGATAGCCGGAAGTTTTTCGCAGCGACACGTAGATCATGCCTTCCTTGCGGCCGGTGAACGCGTACTTCAGCGAATTGGAGATCGTCTCGCTGATGATCAGTCCCAGCGGCACGATCGTGTCGATGCTGAAGGCGTGCTCTTCCACTTCCATGCGCAGCGAAATAGTCTTGTCGAGATCGTACACGTCGATGAGCGAGCGGACGAGCTCGCTGATGTACTCGCGGATGTCGATGTTGACGAGGTTCTTGCTTTGGTACATCTTCTCGTGGATGAGCGCCATGGAGTTGATGCGGTGCCGGCATTCATCGAAAAGCATGAGCACTTTCGGATCGTCGATGCTTTCGGATTGAAGGTTGATGAGGCTGGAGATGATCTGCAGGTTGTTCTTCACGCGGTGGTGAATTTCTTTCAGCATGACCGTCTTCTCCTCGTTCTGCCGCGTGATCTCCTGCGTGCGCTGAAGCACCTGCGCTTCCAGCTCCACTTTCTGGTTCTTGATGAGGCGTGTGCGCATCAGGATGAAATAATAGATCATGCCGCCGAAGAGCAGCACGAGCAGCGCCCAGAACCACCAGCCCGACCAGAACGGCTTCGGCGGCGCGATGATCGTGATCGGGCAGGAAGCGGCGGGCGTGCTCGTCCAGATGCCGTCGCCGTTCATCGCTTTCACAAGAAAACGATACGATCCCGGCGGCAGGTTCGGGTACGTGAAATCCGTTTTCTGCACGACGGGCGACCAGGTGGAATCGAAGCCTTCGAGCATGAAGCGGTAACGCACGCCCTGCGGATTTTTCAGGTGAATGCCGGTGTAATAAAACGTGAGGTGGTTCTGATCCGCCGGCAGCTCGATCTTTTCGGGAAGATGGAACCAGCCTTCTTCGCGCGCATTCTTCCAGAGCCAGTTCGTCGGCTCGAGAAAAAGACGGATGTCGGTGATGTGCACTTTCGGCTCCGTCTTGTCGCTGCGGTCGTTCTGCGGATTGTAGCGGATCAATCCGCGCACGGTGCCGAACCAGAGGTTGCCTTTCGAATCGCAGCAGCCGGCGCGCGCGTTGCATTCGATGCCGCGGAAACCTTCCATCGCCCCGTAGTTGCGCACCGAGACCGGGTCGCCCGCTTCGTCGAGCATTATCTTGTCGACGCCTTTGTTCGTGCCCACCCACAAATTGCCCTCCGCATCGAAGACCATCAGGTACACCGTGTTCGAGCGCAGCCCGTCTTTCTGATCGAACGCGCGGAAGCGTTTGCCGTCGTAGCGCATGATGCACTTGTCGGTGTTGAACCAGATGCAGCCGCGCTTGTCTTCCAGGATGGAGCCGACGAAGCTGTTGCAAAGCTCGTTCGCGTAATTGGTGAAAGTTTTTCCGTCGTAGCGGCAGATGCCCGCGCCCGTGCCCAGCCAGATGTTGCCTTTCGAATCTTCCTTCACCGCGTGCACGTAATCCATCGGCAACCCGTCCTTCGTGGTGAAATTCCTGAAGCTGCCGCCGTCGAAGCAGAACAATCCTTTTTCCCAGGTGCCGATCCAGAGCTTTCCTTTTTTGTCTTCCGCGATCCAGCGCGCGCGGATGCCGGGCAAATGGTTCTTCACGATGCGCACGCCGCTGATCTCCGCCAGCCCGCGCTTGTGCGCGATCCAGGTGCGGCCGCGGCTGTCGTGGAAAATGCGCGTCGCGTTCTCGAGGTCGCCGCCGATCCTCGTCGATCTTTTTCCGTCGTACACGTACACGCCGCCCGCGCCCGTGCCCACCCAAAGCTTTCCTTCCTCATCTTCAGCCACCGAGTACACGTCCGTGCGCTGCAGGCCCGGCACGTTGTTGAAGTAGTTGAACGCTTCGCTGCGCAGCTTCACCAACCCTCTTTCTTTCGTGCCGATCCACACGTGCTGCGTATTGTCCTTGAGCAGCGCATGCACCTCGCGCGCATCCAGCCCTTCGTCGGTGCTGAAGTCCATGCGGTTTCCCTGCACGTCGTATTTCACGAGCCCCGCATCTTTCATCGACACCCAGATCTCGTCGCCGGTGCAGAGCATCGTGCGCAATTCCTTTCCCGCCAGCGTGCGCGTGACGGCGTTGTCGGTGGCTTTGCCGGAAGAAAGATGCCAGGCGTACAAACCGTCGGATGCGCAGATGTAGAGCAAACCTTTGCCGTCTTCAACAATCGCGTTGATGCGGCGCGGACCTTCATCGGCGATCGGCAGCGGGATGCGCAGCGGCGTTCTTCCGCTGAAGCGGTACACCTGCCCTTCGCTGCCCGCCCATACCTGCCCGCCGCGATCGGTGTGCAGCGCGGAGATCGTGTACTTCATCGCGGGCACGGGCTTGAGCTCTTCCGTCTGCGTATTATAAACGGCGAGCCCGTCCTCCGTGCCGATCCAGAATTCATTCCCGGAAGACGTGAACGCGTTCACCGCCTGCGAAGGCAGGCCTTTGCTCTTATCGTAGGTGGTAAAATTTTTTCCGTCGAAGTGCGAGGCGCCGCCCCAGGTGGAACCGACCCAGATGCTGCCGCTCGCATCTTCGCCGATGGCCTGCACGATCGTGCCTGCGAGTCCGTGGCTTTCGTTGTATTCGGTGAACGTGATACCGTCGAAGCGGCACACGCCGCCGCCCGCCGTACCGATCCACAGGTAGCCGCGGCTGTCCTGGAACAGGCTGGTGACCTCCGATTGCGGAAGCCCGTCCTCTACCGTATAGTTGATGAAATCGTAGTTCTGCGCCGGCGCAGGCACGCTGAAGAAGCACAGCGCAAGCCCCGCCAGCCTGCCGAGTAATGCTCGTGTAACGTTCGCCTTCGGGACGACAAACGTCGGGTCCGTTTCGTGCATTGTGTAGTAAATGTAGCAAGATTCTATTGATAAAATTGTTTGGAAAAAAGTTCGTGCTTCGCCGGCGGCGACAGTGAAAAACAAGAAGGCCGCCCGCTGCAAACTGCCGCTGCGCTATCCCGGTCTTTCGTTTAAAACAGATCGCTTAATTTTACGCATGACCTGTAAACGATGAAACGCATCTTAATGGTTTGTCTCGGCAACATCTGCCGTTCCCCGCTCGCGGAAGGCGTGCTGCGCCGCAAGCTGCAGGAAAAAGGCATCACCGACGTGGAAGTGGATTCGGCCGGCACCTCCGACTGGCACTGCGGTGAAAATCCCGACGCGCGCTCCACCGCGAACGCGAAAAAATACGGCACCGATATTTCGAAGCTCGTCGCCAGGCAGTTCAGCGCCGGTGATTTCGACCGCTTCGACCGCATCTACGTGATGGATGCTTCGAACTACGGCAACGTGATGCAGCTCGCGCGCTCGGAAGCCGACGAGAAAAAAGTGGATCTTATTCTCAACAGCGTTTGGCCCGGTGAAAATCGCGCAGTGCCCGATCCGTATTTCGGCGGCGAAGAAGGTTTTGATAAAGTCTACCGACTGCTCGACGAAGCCTGCGAGCGCATCGCGAACGATCTGAAAAACGCATGAGCACCGGCACGCTTTTCCTGATCCCCGTCACGCTCGGTGAAGAAAGCGATCCCGCGCAAATCCTTCCCGCGCAGGTGAAAGAATGCATCAATAAAGTTTCCGCCTTCATCGTGGAGGACGAGCGTTCGGCGCGGCGTTTTCTGAAGAAGGCGGGGCTCGAGCGTGCGCTGCAGGAAACCGTGCTTTACCCGATCGGCAAGCACAGCGAGGATCGCGATCAGTCGCGCTACCTGGATGCGGCGCTGGAAGGAAAAGATCTCGGGCTGCTTTCCGAAGCCGGCTGCCCGGGCGTAGCCGATCCGGGCGCGGAGATCGTGCGGCTGGCGCATGAAAAAAATATCCGCGTCGTGCCGCTCATCGGACCTTCTTCCCTGCTGCTCGCGCTGATGGCCTCCGGCATGAACGGGCAAAGCTTCTGCTTCCACGGCTACCTGCCCATCGACAAGCGCGAGCGCGTTCAGAAATTAAAAGAGCTGGAACGCAACGCGCGCCAGAAAAAGCAAACACAGCTTTTCATCGAAACGCCTTTCCGCAACGAGCAGCTGCTGGAAGATATTCTTTCGAACTGCGAAGCCTCCACCCGCCTCTGCATCGCCTGCGACCTCACGCTGCCGGGCGAGCTGGTGAAGACGAAAACGATCACTGCGTGGAAAAAAGAAAAGCCGGTACTGCATAAGCGACCGGCAGTGTTCCTGATCGGGTAAGCGAAAAATACGCGCGCGAAAGAGCTACGCTTTGCGGCAAAAAACGCCAGGCTGCGCTGCAATTCTCCCCGCCGATTTTCCTGGTTTGTTTTCAGGCGCTGCCTGATTGCGTTTGGAAGGCGCGGTGTCGCACCCCGTTTTTTTTGCAAGCGCAGTGTTGCGGTTTTGCTTTTTAACCCCGCAACTCCTTCAACGCATCTTCCAGCTCTTTCGCCAGCACATTCTCCAGCTCCGCATGGCATCCGCGCAGCCGCTTCGCCAAACCTGCCGCCCATTCCACGTACTCCAGCCTTCTCCGCTGATCCCAGCCGCGCGGCGCTTTGTGCACGATGTCGCGCACGTTGCAGATCTTATCGCAGAGGCGGATGCGGCGCGCTTCGGCGGAAATTGATTCTGCGGTTTCCAGCTGGATGCGCTTCCGCTCGTGCTTTTTCAGGCGCTTGTCGTCCGTCAGCTCCAGCACGATCGCGCACACGCGTTTCCCGAAACGCTCCTCGATCTCTTCAGGTGTCGTGGACGTATCTTCGATCACGTCGTGCAGCACGGCGGCGCTGAGCACGTCCTCATCCGTCTCGCCCGCTTCAGCCAGCAGCTGCATCACTTCCAGGGGATGATTGATGTACGGCGTGCGCCCGTCCTTGCGGAACTGCCCGCTGTGGCAATTCGCAGCGAACACGAGGGCTTCGGCGAATTTTTTCATGGATGCAATGATCCGGATAATTTTTCAATGTTCCCTGAATAGTCATTGCTTCACTGCGCTCACTCCGCTGCGCTTCGTGAACTCCGTTCGCATGACTATCCGCGTATCGTACAAAAATTCAGGAAAGGATCGTTCAGCGCAGCACCACCTCATCGATCACCTGCTCGCCTGCCGCTTCATTCAGCAGCTGCACGATGCGCGAGCGGCCGTACATGAGCTCTTCGCGCAGCGGGGCGGAGGCGATCTCCACGTAGAGAACGCGGTTGACGATGCGCAGGCCGCGCGTGTACTTCTGGATGGCGGGGCCCATTACTTTTTCCCAGCTCTGGATGAGCGCCACCTCTTTCAGCTTGCCGTCGAGCCGGTAAGTGTGAAGCATTTGCTCGATGGCTTCTTTCAGCGTGTACTCGTTGCCTTTGCTCATGAACGGGACGAAGCTATTTTTTTTTCGCGTAGAAATCGGAAATGTTCGTGCTCAGCGTGAACGTATTTGTGCCGCCGGCCATATGGTAGGAAGAACGCGCGTAGCTGAGGTGGAATTTGTAGATGCGCAGACCTGCACCAAACGAAAATCCAAGCATGCCGGGACGCGTTTCGATGAGCAGCTCTTTGCGGCGCATGTAGTTGTAGCCGATGCGCACGTTGAAATGTTTCGAGAGCAGGAGCTCCCCGCCGATCACCACGTGTCGCATCATCTTGTCGCCGAAGGTGCGGAACTTGCTCGTCTTGATCGAATCGCCGGTGAGCGGGTCGACGAGCTGGGGCGGGTTGTTCGGGTCGGTGTAGGTGAGATCCCATTGCTGCAGGTGCTGCAGGGTGAGCGTGAAGCGGAAGGGCATGTGCTTCGGCTTGTAGCTTGCGCCGGCCTCGATCTCGAAAGGTAATTTCTCGCGGCTGCCGGCGTAGGTGCGCATCATCCGTCCCGCATTGCGCAGCACGAGCGAGGCGGAGAAATTGCGCGTGGGTTTGAAATAGTTCGCGGCCAGGTCGAAGGCGATGCCGTTGGCTTTATAAACGTGCATGTTCGAGGTGATGTATTTCACGCTGCCGCCGATGCTGAACAGGCTGTCGATGCTGCGCGAATAGCCGAGGTTGAGCACGTTCTCCGAAGCGGTGAACTCGCCGATGATCGCGCCGGTGTTGTCGGTCTCCTTGAACTTTCCGTAATCGATGTGCGTGATGAAGGCGGAGAAGGTGCCTACTTTCGGGTTGACGTGGTACGAATACCCGGCGTACCCGTATTTGATGTCGCTGAGGTAATCGACGAAGCTGAGCGCGACCTGGTTGCTCGTGTGCTGGTTGAACAGTGCGGGATTCCAGTAAGCGAGGTTGATGTCGTTATCCTGCACGCTCACCACTTTTCCGCCGAGCGCGGCCACGCGCGCCGAGAGCGGGAGATCGAGCGAAGCGAAGGCGGAGGAGCCGCCGATCTGCGCCGTGAGGGCGAAAGGCAGGAAGGATGCGAAAACAAGCAGCCGTGTAGTGAACTTCATGTCCGACAAATTTAAGCGATTTTGCCCCGTAATAACGGGACGTGCGGCGGATTATTGCCGCTTCTCATAACTTTCAAGAAGCGTGTGGATTATGCGAACCAAAAGCGTCATCAGGATGATGAAAAGTTCACTGCTGCTCTTCCTCCTGCTCCTGCCCTGCTGCCTCGACGCGCAGCTTTTCGGCGACACGATACCCGGCAAGGCGCTGCTCATGCCGGGAGCTAAGCTTAGCTCTTTCGGCGGGCGGAGCAGGCTCGTCACCAGCGACAGCGCGTATAAAACGCTTTTCCACGACAGCGTGCACCACCGGCTTCCCGTGATCGATTTCAGCACGCACGAATTGGTGGCGAACGCTTACTGCGTGCACTGCATCGTCAAGTGCGAGGGCCGGCCGGGCTGCCACCGGAACGCCTGCCAGTACCTGTACAGCTGGCGCCTGCGGTACAAAAAAGAATATGAGCAAGTGAAAGCGGAGCCGTTCAGCTTCGGCGATTGCCGCGTGTACATTCGCGAGCCTGTGATCATCCGCCACGACAGCGCTTTCGCGGCTTTGCGCGGGCAGTGCGAACCCGTGCAGAAGCTCACGGTTGATTTCTCCCGCCGCACCTTCATCGCGCAATCTTTGTACGGCGATTGCAACGCGCAGTTCGAGCATCATTTTTTCCTCGACGCAGAAAGCAAAACGATGGTCTGGCGCACCTTCAGCAGGTACGGCGGCTGCAAGCACGGCGGCACGAAACAATTCATGTTCACGATCCCGGATCCGCCGGAAGGATACAAGATCGTTTTCGAAAATTTCGAGATCGAATAATTCAAAATTCGGATTCAAGATTCGAGCATTCGCATTTTGAGCTTCGGGTCTTGGATCAGAAAATTTGAACGCCTTCGTATGCGCGTGGAAAGATTTAGTTTTGCGCATGCGTTTCTCCGCGCTTCTCCTTTTTCTCCTTTTTACGCTTCCTGCTTTGGCCTCGAAAGATTCGACGGCGGCTGATACGGCCAAACGCGTGCGCCGCAGCGAAGCGTTCCTGTGCATCGGCGGGCCGCAGCAGGCTTCCGTGGATTACGCGTACCGCGCGCTGACGAAAACGGATTGGCTGGGCGTGAACGTTCGGCTGGGCCTCGGCGGCTCTTCTTTAGGAACAGCTTTCCATTTCGGCGCGACGGCGATCGTTTCTCCCTGGCGCTTCAAGGGCGAGCTCGGCGGCGGGCTGGTTTTTGCGCAGCTGGATGAGTGGGCTTTCGTGCACGCGGGATTGCGCTACGAAGGAAAACGCGGGATGCTGCTCGGCCTCAGCTATGCGGGACGATTCGACCGCGGCGATAAAGCCTACGTGCCGATCGCGCAGGTGACCATGGGCTGGCGGTTTTAAATCCCAAAGCAAAAATCCCCGACCTCAATTTTTGTCGCAGGATCGCCTGGGATTTGGGATTATAAGTTGGAATTTTGTTTTGGGATTTTCGATCTTCGATATGACAATGAACATTCCATTAAGCTGCGGCCTTCACCTCCGCTTTCTCGCCTCTACCGACGCGGCGCCCTTGCACAAGCTGATCGCCGCCAACCGCGAGCGCCTGGCCGACAGCTTCCCGATCCTGCTGAGCAGCACGAGCGATGTGGTTTCCGCTTTGCAGTACGTGCAAACGAAGCTGCGCGAAATGAAAGAGCGAACTTTTTATTCCTTCGTGCTCGCTGATGAACGGGAGGATTTGTTCGGCTATGTGAGCCTGAAGAACGTGGACTGGTCGGTGCCGAAAGCGGAAGTGGCGTATTATATCGACCGCGGCTTCGAAGGTAAAGGCATCACGAGCGAAGCCCTTGAAAAAGTTTGCCGGTATGCGTTCGATGAGCTGGGCATCAACAAACTTTTTTTGCGCGTGAGCCCCGGCAATCCCGGCAGCCGGCGCGTGGCGGAGAAGTGCGGCTTCGAGAAGGAAGGTCTGCTTCGCAGCGATTTCAAAACGAGCGCGGGGGAACTGATCGACGTGGAGTATTTCGGGAGGGTGCGGCAAAAGCCAGGCAGTGAATCATGAACATTGAACAAGGAATGTCGAACGCTGAAGCGGTTCGTTGGTAAAAGTGATTTTTTCGACATTCGATATTTTTGACAATGTTCATTCGTCTATTTTTACTGAATCCAACCTCGACCTCTATGTTTCGCATTTCCTTATTCGCGCTCGTGCTTGCGGCAGGCGCCTGCTCCTCCTCTGAAAATTCGCCGG
>Ga0196978_1000668_pt1 | contig 16961 bp, 13 predicted proteins | sample S3v_2013CmetaG_FD_155491 | JGI IMG/M metagenome (GOLD analysis project Ga0196978, IMG submission 155491) | Soil microbial communities from Anza Borrego desert, Southern California, United States - S3+v_20-13C | ecosystem: Environmental > Terrestrial > Soil > Desert | place: USA: California... | reverse complement strand
ATGCGCACGCTGTCGGCATCCGCCAGGAGGGCCGCCCCGCAGTCGACGAGCTCCACCCATTCGGTTTCCGGGCGAAGAATGACGCAAGGCCTGCGGAAAAAGAACGCCTCCTTCTGCACGCCGCCCGAATCGGTGAAGACCAAACGGGCGTTGCGCTCGAGCAGGATCATCTCGAAGAAAGAAGCAGGCGGGATGATCCGCAGCAGCTCATTGGCGCGCACCTGCGCCGACAATTTCGGATCTTTTTCCAGCTGCTTGGAAGTGCGCGGATGCAGCGGCAGCACGAGCGGAAGATGATGCTTGCGCGCCAGCTTCCCGAAAGCCGTGAAGATGGCGGACAGGCGGGCGGGATCATCCGTATTGCCGTCGCGGTGCACGGTAGCCAGGAAGAACTCGTCGGGCTTCAGCTGCAGCCGTTGCAGCAGGTCGCTTTTTTTCTCGGCAAGCGCAGCGAAATGCAGGCTGTTGTCGTACATGACGTCACCGCAGTGATAAGCCTTGGGATGGTCGGCGGAGGCCGGCCCTGCGTGCTCGCGCACCAGGCCTTCCCGCATCAAATTTTCATACCCGGCTTTCGTAGGTGTGAACAGCAACGCGGAAACGTGATCGCAAAGTATGCGGTTGATCTCTTCCGGCATGCGCTTGTTGAACGAGCGGAGGCCCGCCTCGATGTGCGCCACCGGCACGTGCAGTTTCGAAGCCGCCACCGCGCCGGCCAGCGTGGAATTCGTATCGCCGTAGAGAACCAATACGTCGGGCCGTTCCTTCAGCAATATTTCTTCGATCCCGGTGATCATCGCCGCCGTCTGCCTGCCGTGCGAGGCCGAGCCGACGTTAAGATTATAGTGCGGCGCGGGGATCTCCATCTCCGAGAAGAACACCTGCGACATGTTCTCATCGTAATGCTGGCCGGTATGTACGATGATCTCGCTGATGCGATCGCTGAAGTGAGTGCGGATGGCCCGGCTGAGCGCCGCAGCCTTGATGATCTGCGGACGTGCGCCGATAATGGTGGCGATCTTCATGACACTGCGAATTTACAGCTTACCGTTATCGGAAAAGCTAAAATAGCCGGTGTCTGAAAAAATAATGTGATCGATCACCTCGATCGCAAAGAGGTGCGCGCATTCGATGACGCGCCGCGTAAGGAACATATCCTGGTGGCTGGGGCGGAAATTGCCGGACGGATGATTGTGGCAAAGCACCAGCCCCGAAGCGCGGCGGTCGATGGCGGCTTTGAAGATCACCTTCGTATCCACGACAGTGGAATCGACGCCGCCTTTGCTGATCAGCTCGCGGCCGATGACGTAATTCGCTTTATTAAGCAGCAGCACCCAGAACTCCTCGTGCGGAAGATCACCGAGGAATGCACGCACATAGGCGTAAATCTCCTCGCTGCCGCACAGCCTGACGCGCGCCGCGGCTGCGTCATTGCGCCGGCGACCCAACTCGAGCGCCGCCACGATGCTGGAAGCTTTTGCCTGGCCGATCCCCTTTACACGCGTCAGCTCATTTACGCTCAGCCGCGCCAGCTCCTCGATGCTTCCAGCACGCTGCAGCAGCCGCATAGCCAGCTCTACAGCCGTCTCATTGCGCGTACCCGAACGGATCAGGGTAGCGATCAGCTCCGCATCCGACAGCACGTGCCTGCCTTTGCTGATCATTTTCTCGCGCGGGCGGTCATCCTCCGCCCAGGCCTTGATGCTCATCATGAGCTGCTCATTAATCGACTTCCTCATACCCTTCAAAGATACGCCCCCCACAAGCCCTTTTTCCTCCCCACGCACACCATTTCCAACTCTGAATACTACTAGATCTATGTACTTATCTACTGTTATATTATATATACTAGGGTATGTACTATCAAAAAAAAGAAGCTGCTCCCCGCGGGGGAAGCAGCTTCAGAAAATATGTTCAGCCGGTTCTTAGGCGAGCGAAGCCACGTGCTTCATTACCTTCGACTTGATGTTAGCCGCTTTGTTCTTGTGGATGACGCGCTTCTTCGCCAGCTTGTCAACCATCGAGATGACCGCAGTAACCGCCTTCTGAGCGGCCTTCTTGTCTTTCTCGCTGCGCAGGTTCTTCAGGGCCGTGCGGGTGGATTTCGCCTGGTAGCGGTTGAGCGTACGCTTCTTGTCGTTCGCACGGATGCGCTTCAGGGCGGATTTGTGGTTAGCCATTGCCTTATTTTTTAATTTTGAGGGTGCAAATATAGCATTTCCTTCGATACCAAGCAATAGCTGGCCCGACAAAGGCTAAACTCACGCAAATTTGGCAACAGCCCTCCCCGTCGACGAATTCCTGGCCGAAGCCCGCCGCTTCCCGCTGGTCGATGTGCGCTCGCCCGGCGAATACCTGCACGGCCACATCCCCGGCGCGATCAATATCCCGCTGTTCACCGACGAGGAGCGCGCCCGCGTAGGTACGCTTTACAAGCAGAAAGGCGCGCAGGAAGCCCTCCTGGCCGGCCTGGAGATCGTCGGCCCGAAAATGCCCGGCTTCGTGCGGGAAGCCTGTCTCATCGCCCGCGAAGGCCGGCTGCTCGTGCATTGCTGGCGAGGCGGCATGCGCAGCGGCAGCTTCGCCTGGCTGATGGAAACCGCCGGGCTGCAGGTGACGACGCTCCGCTCAGGCTATAAAGCCTACCGCCGCCAGGTGCTTAGCGCCTACGATCTTCCCCTGCAACTGCGCATCGTGGGAGGAGAGACCGGCAGCGGCAAAACCGAGATCCTGCAGCACATCGCCCGCGCCGGCGAGCAAGTGCTCGATCTGGAAGCCATCGCGCACCACCGCGGCTCAGCCTTCGGCGCGCTGGGACAAGAGCCGCAACCCAGCGTCGAGCAGTTCGAAAACAACCTCTATGATGCGTTCTCGCGGCTCGATCAGAGCCGTCCCATCTGGCTCGAAGATGAATCGCGCAGTATCGGCAGGGTGTACGTACCCAACCCGCTCTGGGCGCAAATGGAGCAGGCGCCCGTTTACCGCATCCGCATCCCGCAGGAGGTTCGCCTCAAACGCCTCGTGCGCGACTACGGCTCATTTCCGAAAGAAGAGCTGGAAGCTGCAATCCTGCGGATCAGCAAGCGCCTCGGTGATCTCTCCACGCGCCAAGCCCTCGAAGCCCTGCACGAAGGACGCCTTGAAGAAACGGCGCGCATCAGCCTAGCATATTACGACAAAGCCTATAACTTCCCGCACGCCAAACGCAACTACGCCGGCGTTCGCTTCGTCGACGGCGAGGGCGATGATGCGGCGCTGAACGCGCAGCTCATTCTCAGCTGCGTGAATTCGACTGCCGAAGCATAAATTTGCGCATGACCGATCCATCCATGGAAAACGATACCGCTTCTGTTCGCCTAACCCAGTACAGCCACGGAGCCGGCTGCGGCTGCAAGATCGCGCCCGCCGTGCTCGACGATATTCTCAAAAGCCGCCTCGGCGCCCGGCATGATCCGAAGCTGCTCGTCGGTCATGATAAAAAAGACGACGCAGCCGTGTACGATATCGGGCAGGGACGCGCCGTGATCAGCACCACCGATTTTTTCATGCCCATCGTCGATGACGCATTCGACTTCGGGCGCATCGCTTCGGTGAATGCGATCAGCGATGTGTACGCGATGGGCGGGAGGCCGCTGCTCGCTATTGCAATCCTGGGCTGGCCCGTGAATAAAGTGCCGGCAGCGCTTGCCAACGAAGTGCTCGAAGGCAGCCGCAGCGTGTGCAGGGAAGCAGGCATTCCCCTCGCGGGAGGACACAGCATCGACAACCCGGAACCTTTGTTCGGGCTGGCCGTTACCGGTGAGCTGGAGATCAAAAACCTCAAGCAGAATTCCACGGCCAAACCGGGCTGCAAACTTTTCCTGACCAAACCATTGGGGGTAGGGATCATCACTACCGCGCAGAAAAAAGGCATCGTGCGGCAGGAGGATTTCGCGCGCGCGCTGAGTACGATGCTGCAGTTGAACAGCATCGGTCACGTTTTCGGCGGCCTCGAATATGTGCAGGCGATGACGGACGTGACAGGCTTCGGCTTGCTGGGCCATCTCGGTGAAATGTGCGAAGGCAGCGTGCTGAGCGCGGAGATCGAATTCGCCCGCGTGCCCCGCCTCCCGGGCCTCGACGATTACATCAGCCGGCAGACTGTTCCCGGCGGCACGAAACGCAACTGGGACAGCTACGGGGAAGGCATCGAAGGCGTGGACGATTACAGGCGCAGTATTCTTTGCGATCCCCAGACCAGCGGCGGCTTGCTCGTGGCCGTGGATGCAGAAGCGGAGCAGGAATTCATTAACGTCTGCCGTTCTAAAGGCTTCGAGCTGGCCGCTTTCGGTCATTTGACGGAAGCCCGCGCGCAACGCATCACTGTGCGCTGAACAAGTTCATCCCGCGATTTGTTTTAATTTACCACAGCCATGCCGGCCAAATACACCATACGCGATTTGGAACGGCTCTCAGGGATCAAAGCGCATACGCTTCGGATCTGGGAGCAGCGCTACGGCATTCTCGCACCGGAGCGCACCGCCACCAACATCCGCTGGTACTCGGCTGAAGAGCTGAAAAAGCTGCTCAACATCAGCATGCTCAACAACCACGGCATCAAGATCTCACGCATCGCGCAGATGAGCGTGGAAGAGATCACGCGCCAGGCCGTGGAGCTGATCGAAAAAGAAGGCGAAGATTCCGAGCATGTGACCAGCCTGGTGATCGCTGCAGTCGAACTCGACGAAGCGCGCTTTGAAAAAATTTTCTCAGGCTGCATCCTTCGCCAGGGTTTTGAAAATACCGTGCATCACATCATTCTTCCCTTGCTGCGAAAGATCGGGCTGATGTGGCAGACGGGCTCGATCCACCGCGCGCAGGAGCATTTTGTTTCCAGCCTTATCCGGCAGAAGCTGATCGTCGCGATCGACAGCTGCATCGCGCGTCCTGCCGCACAACCCCGGCGCTTCATGCTGTTCCTTCCCAACGGCGAACTGCACGAGATCGCGCTGCTGTATTATCACTACCTGCTCAAAAGCCGCGGCCACGAAAGCATCTACCTCGGGCAATCCGTGCCCTTCGATGATCTGGGCATCGTGTGCGGCATCCGCAATCCCGACGTGATGCTTACTGTTTTTACAGGCGATCCGCGCGATCTCAGCATCCAGGAGTACATCTTCAAGCTGCACCAGGCATTTCCTGACAACCGCATTCTTGTTTCCGGCCAGAAGCTGATCGTCAAACAGATCTCCCTGCCGGATAACGTTGTTTTGTTCAACGGTCCGGAAGACCTGCTCACCCTGCTCGGGTAATCCTCCTTTAATCGTCTTTTTGCTATCTCCTTGTGCATAGGGCAGTTATATGCTTCCGACAATTTTGTTTAGCGTTCGGAAAAAATAGTTGAACAAAAATTTGGAAGTTTGTTTAATTATATCATACATTTGCTAAACAAAACAAACGTCGCCATGACCACGATAGAATTCAACAGCCAGCTGATCGCCCAGCGTCCGGCGCTTAGGAATTTTGCCTTGAGCCTGACCTCCGACCGGGACGATGCCCAAGACCTTTTACAGGAAACCTGCCTCAAGGCGTTAGTGCACCGCGACAAGTTCGCCGATGCTACGAACATGAAAGCGTGGCTGTACATGATCATGAAGAACACCTTCATCAACTCTTACCGCCGCGCCGTGAAAGCCCGCGACATCCTTGCAAAAACCAAGGACGTCGGCCAGGTGAAGCTGACCAAGAACTACCAGCACAACACCGCCGATTCCGAAATGGCTCAGAAGGAGATCACGCAGGTGATCGACAAGCTGGAGGACGAATACCGCGTGCCTTTCAAGCGCTTCTACGACGGCTTCAAATACAAGGAGATCGCCGAAGAGCTCGACCTGCCCATCGGTACGGTCAAGAGCCGGATCTTCATCGCCCGCAAGAAATTGATGGAACAGCTGAAGGACTACGCGAATTAAACAAGCGTTAAACAATACTTAAACAAAAGGAACAGACCTTCAACAAGCCTGCTCCTTTCCTTTTGCCCCGATCCCCGATCTTCCCGCCTGCCGGATTCCGCTATCTTTGAAGCATGATCCGCGCCGTTATCATCGACGATTCCGCTGAGGCCCGACGCAGCCTTAGCGACGACCTCTCCCGCCTCTGCCCGCAGGTAACGCTCGAAGGTGAAGCCGACAGCGTGAGCTCCGGCGTCGAGCTGCTGAAGAAAAAACGGCCCGAGCTCGTCTTCCTCGATATTCAACTGGGGGACGGAACCGGTTTCGACATCCTCGAGCAGCTCGGCAAAACTTCGGCGCACGTCATCTTCACCACCGGCCTCGACAGCCACGGCATCCGCGCGATCAAATTCAGCGCGCTCGATTATTTGCTGAAGCCCGTCGATCCCGACGAGCTGAGCGCGGCCGTCAAAAAGCTGGAAGAGAAGAAAAGCGAAAACCCCGCCCTCGAAAGCCTGCAGCTCCTCGCAGAAAATCTCAAGCAGTCGAAAGCCGACTCGAAACGCATCGCCCTCAACAGCGCCGACCGCGTGCACGTGGTCAACGTCGCCGACATCATCCGCTGCACTTCCGAACGCAATTACACGATCTTCTTTTTGCGCGGCGGAAAGCAGATCGTCGTCACGCGCACGCTGAAAGAATACGAAGAGCTGCTCGAGCCTTCCGGCTTCGTGCGCGTGCACCACTCGCACCTCATCAGCCTCGAGCACCTGCGCGAATTCGTCAAAGCCGACGGCGGCTATGCGCTGATGAGCGACAACTCGCACGTGCCCGTCTCCGTTCGCAAGCGCGAAGAGCTGATGAAGGCGCTCGGCCTGGATTGATCCCGCACAATTATCCGCAAGCGTAAATCGCCCGGGAGAAAAATCCCGGACGCTTGTACGCATTTTCGTTTTCCCTTTTTCTTCTCTCCTAGATTCGCTTTGGTTCATAGTGTTCAGGTGTTCCCCGTGCGGCCTGGCGCTTCGCGAGAGGCGGACGGCGCACGGGTGAAACACTTGCCACGCTGCAAACGCTGACGGATCAATAAGCGCGAACAACTGCTCGATGCGCAGCCGGAAAAAATTTCACGCTTTTACTTTTGAAAAACAAAACACCACCCATGCCGAGCCCCCGATTTTTTTTCCTCGCGCTTCTCCCGCTTTGCGTGATCTCCTGCGGAGAAGAAAATAATGCGCCCGCTCCCCTGCTTGCCGAGTCCGCCGAAGCGCGCAACGACAGCCTGCGCATCCTCAGCGACACCGCCGATTCCCGGCTCTTCCGCCACAGCCCCGCCTCGCTCGCGCCCTTCCGGAATTTTTATGCGCAGCTCGGGAATGCGCAAAAAGATAAACAGCTGCTGCGCATTCTTCATTACGGCGATTCGCAGATCGAAGCCGATCGCATCACGGGCGCGTTCCGTGAAAAAACGCAGGAACGTTTCGGCGGCGCGGGCGTGGGATTGCTGCCGTTGGCCGAGCTTTCTGAAGCGCGCGCCTGCGTGCTGCGCAAAACGAGCAGGAACTGGACGCATCACGACCTGAGAACGAAGAAGGACAAGAACGTTCAAGGCGGCCGTTACGGTTACGGCTGCACCGTGCAGGAGATGACCGTGCCCGCCAAGCCCGGGCCGAATGAATACAACGAAGCCTGGGTGCAGTTGAAAGCGAATCCCGAATCGCGGCCGAACGAGCGAAAAGCAGAACGCTTCCGGCTTTTTTACAGGAACACCTTCGACAACGCTTCGTACGTGCTGCAGGCCGACACGCACATTCTCGCGCAGGGCGAGCTGGACAAAAGCAGCAGCTTCTCCACGCTGAACGTGAAGCTGAATTCATCCGAGCTCGGCAAATTGCAGCTCACGCTCGCGGCGAATAAAAGCCCGGAGATCTTCGGCATGGCCCTCGACGGGGAAAGCGGCGTGGCGGTGGACAATATTTCGCTGCGCGGCAGCTCCGCCATCGAGTTTACGAACATGGACACGTTATTCCTGCGCGAACAATTGAAAAGCATCAACGCGGGGCTGATCATTTTCCAGTTCGGCGCCAACCTCGTTCCGGGCAACGCGAAAGATTACGGCTATTACGAAGAGCTTTTCTACAAGCAGCTTTCCATGTTCCGCCGCATGGCTCCCGGGGCCGCGGTGCTCGTGATCGGCGTGCCCGACATGGCGCGAAAGGAAAAAGGGAAATACGCTTCGTATCCCAGCGTGGAGAAAGTGCTGCAGGCCCAGCGCCGCGCCGCCGAGCGTTCCGGCTGCGCTTTCTGGAATTTGTACAGCATCATGGGTGGAAAAAATTCGATGATCACCTGGCACAAGAACGGGCTGGCGAACCGCGATTTCGTGCACTTCAGCAACAAGGGCGCAGCGCACGTCGGCGAATTGCTTTACGATGCGTTGCTGAAAGATTACCAGCGCTTCAAACATCCGAAAGAAGAAAAAGAAAAACTCGCTGCGCGCTGACCCCAAAGCGGCAGCTTCATTAACTCCAAAAAAGAAAGCGCGGCAGAAAATTACCTGCCGCGCTTGTTTTTTTTAAATATCCGACCGCTTAACCGCCTTTGCCCGCTGCGCCTTTTCCGCCTGCGGGACTTGCCGTCGGCGTAGTGGTCTTCGGCGTCGATGTGGTATTTCCTTTGCCGTCGCCGGTGGTGGTGCCGGTCTTGCGCGGCTCGGGATTTTTCTGGCTGCCGCTGGAGCCGGTGCTGCCTTTCCCGGTAGAGCCGGTGCTGCCTTTCCCGCTGCTTCCGCTCTTCGTGCCGCCGCCGATCGTCGTCGTTCCCGTTTTGCCGCTGCCGGTCTTGTTGCCGGAGCCGGTGACCGTCACGCTGATCGTTTTCGTGGCGAAGCCGATGCTGTTCTGCGCTTTCATCTCGATCGAGTTCGAGCCGCTGTTCAGGTTGGCAGTGAAGGTAAGCGTGCCGTTGCTGTACGAGTAGTTCATCAGGCGAAGGCCGTTCACGCGCACCGAGATGCCGGAAGCGTCGTTCACGCCGGTGACCTGCGCGGTGACGGACAGGCTTGTGCTGCTCGTCGTGTAGCTCGTCGACGAAGGCGTTACGAGCGTGATCACGGGATCGCTGGGGTTCGTGCTGCCGCCTGTGCCGGTGCTGCCGGTGGAACCGGAACCGCCCACGCTGCCGCTTCCGCTGACGCCGCCGGTGCTGATACCGCCCGAGCCGCCGCCGCTGATCGTGCCGCCACCGCCGCCGGGATTTTTCACCGGATCATTCGGCTTGCCCGTGCTGCCGGTCGCGCCCGTGCCGCCCGACTGCTGCACTACTTTGATCGTCGTGCTCTTGCTGTCGCTGCCCACCTGGTTGGTAGCGGTGATCGTGTACGAGCGCGCGCCGGCCTGCAGCACGTCGCTGAAGGTGAGAATGTGCGATGCGGCGTTGAAGTTGAAGTTCAGGTTGCCGCGGCCGATCGCAGAAACCTGGATCTGGCTCGAAGAAGTTACGTTCAGCACAGTGGCCGTGACGAACACGTTCGTGTTGTTCTGGATGTACGGGTTCGTCGTCGGGTTGGTGATCGTCACCACCGGGGGCTGCATGGCGGGAGCTGTGGGCGTGTAGATCACCGTCTGGCTCTTGCTGTCGGTGCCGCCCGCGTTCGAAGCTGTTACCGTGAATACCGTTGTGCCCTGGTTAAGCGTCGTGTTCAGCGTCAGCACCTTCGTGCTCATGTTATAGTTGAAGCTCGTGAAAGGCTGGTTGTTCATCGTCACCGTGATCTCGTTCTGCGAATTCACGTTGATCACGTTCGCGCTCAGCATCAGCGGAGCAGTCGTGGTGTTATACGGGTTGCTGCCGGGGTTGGTGATCGTCACCTGCGGCGCAGGCAGCGAAGCTTTGTACGTGATCTGGCAGTTCTTCACATCCTTGCCGAAATTGTTCGCCGCGCCGATCACGAGGTAGTTCGTGCCGGGCGTGAGCGTGGCGGGGAAAGAAAGCTGCTTCGTCGTGCCGTTCCAGTTGTAGCCGGTGACGGGCTGGCCGTTGAAAGTGACGGTGATCTCGCCGGTGGAATTCACGTTCAGCACCGTGGCCGTGATCGTCATGCTCTGCACTTTCGACTGCGTGGGGCAGCTGGACGGGTTGGTGATCGTCACCACGGGCGGCTGGCCGGTGGGCTGGGGCGTGACCGTGTTGTACATGATGGTCACAGAGCCCGTAGCGCTTCCTACCGTGTTCGTTCCGATCACTTCGTACAGGTTGCTGCCGTTCTGAAGCTGCGCGAGGAAGGTCACCTGCTTCGTCGTGCCGTTGTACGTGAAGTTGGTGATGGGTGCCCCGTTGCGGCGAACTTTGATATCGGCAGCGCCGTTGACGTTCAGTACGGTGGCGTTCACGTTCATCGTGCTCGAAGCGGAGGTGAACGGGTTCGTCGAGGGGTTGGTGATCGTCACCTGCGGGGGCGGCAGCATGGGATTGTTCTGCGCCTGCTGCAGGATGATCGTTTCCGTTTCCGTATCCGAACCGACCTGGTTCGTGGCGGTGATCACGAAGGAATTATTGCCCTGGAGCAAATTGTAATTGAAGCTGAGCATCTGTGTGGACTGGTTCCAGGAAAAATTGCTGTTCTGGTAACCGTTCACCGTGAGGCGAATTTGTCCTGCGGAAGTCACGTTCGTCACCTGCGCGGTCAGCTGCCCGGTGGGGACGCTCGTGTAGTACGGATTCTGCGCGGGCGTGGTAATGCGTACGTTCGGCGGCTGCAGCGTGTTCTGCGGATTGTTGTTGGGGTTCGTATTGATGACTGTCGGATTCGTCGGGTTATTCGGATTGTTCGGATTGTTGTTCGGGTTGTTCGTGTACGTGTTCGGATCCGTCGGGTTGTTCGTCGGCGGCGTAGGCAGCGTGCGCTCGGTTTCGGGACGGAAGCGCCAGATCAGCTTCACGCCGGTGTAGTGATACCAGTCGTTGCGGCTGTCCTTGATGTTCGCGTTGTCATAGCGGCGGCCGTCGATCAGGTTGTCGAGCGTGAACGTGATCTTGTGCTCGAACGCTACGCCGACGCGGTTGTTGAACGTCTTACCGATGCCGAGGCCGGCGGAAGGCATGAACGTCCACGTCGCATTTTGGCTGCCGTCGGCGACGGTCTCGTAGGATTTGTCCCACATGCTGTTCAGCTGCGACTCCGCTGCAGCGCGGTTGCCCGTGCTGTCGATCATCGAATAATTGTACAGGTTGCCTGCGTTGTCGCGCTGGTTGATCGTCGTCGTCGCTTTCGTGATGCCGAGACCGCCCCAGCCGTAAAGCAGGATGCCGTGCTTGCGCAGCGCGTTGCTGCCGACCTGCAATTCGAATGCGAGCTCATCGAGGCGCGTGCGGTAGTTAGAATAAATGTAACCGCCGTTCGCGACGTAGTTCATCGTCGAGTCGTTCGTTCCGTTCAGCACCTTGTCGTTCGCGATGCCGTGGAAGCGCGTGTAGTCTTTGCCGTAGTTCACGCCGTCGAGAAAACGAAAACGCGCGCCCCACCAGAGGGCACGGTTCTCACGGTAGCGTGACATTTTGGAAAGCGTAAGTCCCCAGCCGAAACCGGGAACCGTTTTCATGTCGCTGGTCTGCCAGGTGGCGCCGAAGTTCACGCCGAACCACCAGGGATTCGTTAAACGCGATGCGGGCTGAGCTTGTGCGGAGGCGGGAGTAGCCGTCAGGATGCACGTCAAGAGCAGCAGGAGGAGAGTAAGTTTGCGTCTCATCTGATTTGAGTTTTTTACTGGGACAGCCTTGCATTTACACGAATCATGCCTGAAATGGAGACTGCCTGGGTGTTCAGGTTAACCAACTATAGATCAGATGGTTAAAATGTTAAAAATTCCACAGCGATACAAATCTACGAAACCATTTGCGATTGCGAAACCAGGCGCAGGAATTCGTGTTTCTGTGCACGTTTTCCGGAACATCCGGTACGCATCGAACAATATCCGGCGCGTTCCGAAAATTAAGTGGAAGCAAAAAGGAATTCGCACGAAGAAGAATGAATGGGATCAATCAATAACGAAGAACAAGAACAACTATTAACAAACAAGCCTGCACAGATAACCCGCCGCATGCGTTTCACATCTACCCTTCTTTGTAACTTCGTTTCTGATACGTGGTCGAGCGCGCTGCCCATATCCGCAACCTGAGTGATGCAGAACTGGTTTCCCAATTCAAAACTTCGGGCGACAGCATCTGCGTGGGAGAGCTTTTCTCCCGCTACCGCCATCTTGTATACGGCGTGTGCATGAAATATCTCGGCGATGAAGATGAAAGCCAGGACGTGCAGATGCAGGTCTTCGAGAAATTGCTCAAAGACCTCGGCCGCCACGAGATCAGCCAGTTCAAAGGTTGGCTCTACGCCGTGGCCCGCAACGAGTGCCTGATGTACCTGCGCAGCCGCAAAAGCCGCCTGGAAAAGCAGAAGGAGCTGAAAAAAGATACGCAGGAGCTTATGGAAAACGGCCCTGCCCTGCATCCCGGTATCAGTGAAAAGGAACAGCAGCTGCAATTGATGGAGGAAGGACTCCGGCAGCTCAACGAGCACCAGCGCACCTGCATGGAGCTGTTCTACCTGCAGGAAAAATGTTACAAAGAGATCGCCGAGACGACCGGCTACAGCCTCAACGAGGTGAAAAGCTATATTCAGAACGGCAAACGGAATTTGAAGATCTACATGACGAATAAAGCATGAGCCACGAGCCGCTGACATATCATCCCCTGCCGGAAGATCCCTGCCTCACCGAGGCGCAGCTGTGCGGCTACATCGACGGCGCGCTCACGCCGAAGGAGCAGCACCAGGTGGAAAAACACTTGCTCGACTGCGCCATGTGCAGCGACGCGCTCGAAGGCTTCATGCTCGTGAAGAACCGCGACAAAGCCGCTTTCGTACCCGTGCTGCCGGGTGAAGAAGCGACGCAGAACGAAAGCCCGCAGGAGAAAAAGGACGAGAAAGAAAAAGGAAAAGTATTTTTCCTCTTCGGTCCCGGCGCCGGACGTTACGCCGCAGCCGCCGCGCTGATCCTCTTCGTCGGAGTGGCCTGGTTCCTCAAAGGCCTCGTGGGCGGCGACCAGGAAAAAACGATGAGCGATAATCGCGCAGCGGATTCGTACGCGCACGACAGTGTCATGAAAATGGATTCGATCGCGGCGGCTAACGAGAAACCAACCTTCACGCCTCTTCCTGCTCCACCCCGCGAAGAAGCGGCAGCCGATGCTAAAGAGCCTTTAGCGGCAGCGGATAAAGCCGCCGAGCGCGCCCGCCCTGACCAAGAGCAAAGTGAAGAGATCGCGTTCGCAGATGAAACGGCGCCGGTGGCGGGAGAGGCGGAGAACCGCGATCAAAGCACGCATTGGGATTTCGGCGACGGTGCAAAAGAAAATAAGAACGTGGACGTGGAAGCCGACAAAAAGCCGGCTAATCCCAAGCAGCTTTTTGAAACTGCCGTCCAGAAAAAAGAAGAAAGCGGGGACAAAGACGCCGGCCGCAAGGAAAAAGAAAAATTAGCGCAGGAATCGCAGCAGTACAAACAGCTCGAGAAAAACAAAAGCGGCAAGCTCTTCGACAATAAGCTGCGCACCAAATCGCTCTCGGATTCCTACGGTTTCATATCGCCCGCGCCGAAAGCCGACAGCAACAAGATGAGCTTCAGTACCGGCAACGACACGTACCGCGTAATGACCGATTCGATGAGCGTTACGAACAGCAATTCCGTGGTGAATACAACGATCTCCTCGCAAAATACGGTCAATCTCAATGCCGCCGAAAAGACGATGTCCTACACCTGGTCGGACGGCGCAACAACGGGCGGCACTGCTGCACCGCCTGCCGGCACCTACTCGGTAACGGTCACCGACGCCAACGGCGCATCGACCGAAAGCAGCGCGAACAGTCCCGCCAAGCCCGCCCGCACTTACGAAGAAGGCATGGAGATGACGAAAGGCAATCGCAACGCCGAAGCCATCGCCGTGTTCGACGCGATCCTCGCCGATCCGAAGCATCCGAAGTACGAGGATGCGCAGTGGCAGAAAGCCGTCGCGCTCGTCAAGCTCAACCGCAAGGCCGAAGCGAAAACGCTGCTGAATACGATCATCAGGAAGAACGGGAAATACAAAGCGCTGGCGGAATCGCAGCTGAAACAGCTGTAGAAAAAATCCGGCTGAAATTCCAAATCCCAAACGCGCGATGTGTTTGGGATTTTTTTATTCGCGGGATGATATCGTTTAGGCTAATGCCAGTCGTGCCCGCAAAAGCGGCATTGCCTGGCCTGCGGCGTACGCGCGATCTTCCTGCAGGCCGGGCATAAATTCAGCGGCAGCTTCTCGAAATGATCGTGAAAAATACGCTGCACCGTGGCCTGCCTGAAATATTCAAAATCATTCTCCATCAAAATGTTCACGCTGTGCTCATCCCGGATGCTCATTGATGAAGCTGTATGGTCCGTGCCGAAGCGCCCGTAAAGCTCCATTGCCCGGATCTCGGCGGCGTTGAAGTAATCGCGGCAGTACAGGAAAATATATTCCGCCAGCTCCGGGTACAGTTCCATCGCACAAAAACAAATTACCTGCTCAGCGTAACCGCCAGCTCTTTCAAGCCGTTGGCCACTGCCTTCGACTCGCAAACGCGTTCCAGGCGGCGCTCGACCTCGCTCTTATAATCGTCGCCGGCGTGCTGCTTATAAATAAGGATCAGGTCGTGAATAAGATCGGCGATCACCGGCCAGGAATCTCCCATCAGCATTTTTTCATCGGCGCTTGCTGCGCGATCGAATGCGTCGGCGTCGCCGTTGAATTTTTTAAAGATGCCTAATTGAATGTTGTTGATCATATCATGCAAGATAAAAAAAACGCGCCGCAGGAATTCTGCGGCGCGCTGTGTTTTCCAGGCGCCGCTACTGCGCCCTGTTGATCTTGAATTCCGTTCGCCTGTTTTTCGCGTGCTCATCCTCCGTGCACTCTACTCCATCCACGCATTTGTTCAGCAGCTTCGATTCGCCGTGGCCTACGCTCGTCAAGCGCTTCGGCTCGATGCCGCGGGCCACGATGTAATCCACGGCGCTCTTGGCGCGTTTCTTCGAAAGGTTCAGGTTAAAATCCTGCTTCGCGCGCGAGTCGGTGTGCGCGCTGACCTCGATCGTGATCTTCGGATCGAGCTTCATCACGCGCACCACTTTCTCCAGCGTGATCTCGGCCGAAGGAAGGATTTTGTAATCGGCGTAATCGTAATAGATGTTCTCGATGATCAGCAGGCTGTCCTTCTTCGACTGCTCTTTCATCTGCAGCACCTGCAGCCAGGGATCGTCCACGTAAACGAAAGCCAGCGTATTGCGGTCCGAAGGCAGCACGCGCAGCTCGTACTTGCCCGAGCGGCCCAGCTTCAGCTCCTTGATCACGCGTCCTTTCTCATCCTTGATGTACAGCTTGCCGTAGCCCGCGAGCTTCGGATCGGCGCCGTCCTCGTCCACCATCATCAGGTACGTTTTATCCGCCGGCAGGTTCGCGAAAATGAATTTTCCGCTGGCGTCCGTCGTCACGGTCTGCACCACCTCGCCTTTTTCGTTGACGACGTTCAGCTTCGTGTTCGGCAGGATCGTGTTGCTGCCGTCGCCGGCCACCAGGCTGCCGCGCAGGTCGAGGCGCAGCTCGGGATCGGTCACCGTCATCGCTGCGAGCGTGGTGCGATCGCTGTTCAGGATGCGGAACGAGAATTTGCCGTTGACGTCGGGACTCGTGGCCATCAGCTCTTTCCCGCTCTTGTTCGTGATCACGATGCGCGAGCTCGGCGACAGTTTGAGGTCGTTGTTCTCGCCCAGCGCGACGAGGTATGTTTTATCCGGCGGCAGACGCGTGAACGTGAACGCGCCGAAAGCATTCGTCGTGGTGGTCTGCACAACGTTGCCTTTGTCGTCGGTGAGGTTCACCTGCGTGTTCGACAGCGGCACCGGCGGGTTGCCCGAAGAAACGAGGTTGCCGGCGATGGTGATCAGGTCGTCGTCAGACAGCAGTTGCGGCGCGCCGTTCGGATCGATGGGCAGATTATGGAAAGTGAATTTTCCGCCGACGTCGCTGGTCACCGTTACGCGCACGAGATTGTTTTTCTCGTCGGTCATGTAATATTTCTTGCGCGCGGAGAGCGTGGGATCGCTTTCGTCCAGCGTCATCAGGTATTTTTTATCCGAAGGAAGATTGTTGAACTGGAAATTGCCGCGCGGATCGGTCTTCGTCGCTTTCACGATCTGCCCGTCTTCGGTGATCAGCGTCACTTTCGTGTCGGCCATCACGTCGTTCGGATCTTTGCTCGCGATCACGCTGCCGGCGATGCGCAGGAACTTGTTCGTCACCATGAAGCTGTACACGTCGTCGCCGCCTTTCCCGCCGGGACGGTCCGAAGAGAAATAGCCGCGGCTGCCCTGCTCGTTGAAGATGATGCCGAAATCATCCGTGGGCGAGTTCAGCGGCGCGCCCTGGTTCGTCACCTCGCTCCATTTTCCGTTCTGGTTCGATGCGGAGAACACGTCGAGGCCGCCGAAGCCGGAGTGGCCGTCGGACGAAAAATAAAGCGTGCCGTCCTTGCGGATGTACGGGAACACTTCATTGCCCGGCGTGTTCACTTCTGAACCCAGGTTCACCGGCGCGCTCCAGCTCTCGCCTTCTCTCTTGCACATCCACAGGTCTTTTCCGCCCTGCCCGCCCGGCATGTCCGAAGAGAAAAAGAGTTGCTGCCCGTCGCCGGACAAAGCGGGATGCGCCACCGAATAATCATCGCTGTTGTACGCGAACGGCGCCGGCTTCGACCAGCTGTTGCCTTTCTGCTTGCTGAAATAAATTTTGAGGCGGTTTACTTTCTGCACGTTGCGCGCACGCACGTAGCCGTCGACGCGGTTGAAGGCCATCAGGCTGCCGTCGGCGGTAATGCTGGCGGGGCCGTTGTGAAAATCCTTGTTGATCTTGCCGGGCAAACGTTTCGCCGAGCGAAAGTTCACGGAATCATCACCGCTCTCTTTG
>Ga0196978_1000664_pt1 | contig 16989 bp, 12 predicted proteins | sample S3v_2013CmetaG_FD_155491 | JGI IMG/M metagenome (GOLD analysis project Ga0196978, IMG submission 155491) | Soil microbial communities from Anza Borrego desert, Southern California, United States - S3+v_20-13C | ecosystem: Environmental > Terrestrial > Soil > Desert | place: USA: California... | reverse complement strand
ATCCGCTAGCAACTTCTCAGACTTCACTCAGCACACCGCTTCAACGTTCAGCGCCGCGCCACCACGTATGATCACCACATCCAACAACTAACCCGTCCACGAAACCGGGGCAGGCTCAGGATGACGCAACGCCGTTCGCAACCGAGTCCGCCAGCTCGTCCGCGCGCTAGGCACGTTCGAGAAGCAGGCCCAGTCCCCGCTTTGGATTCGGCGGCGGAGGCGCGGTCCGCGGTGTTGCCGCTACTTCGGAGGTAAGGAGTCGGTGAAGCGCAAGCCGCGCATGATCCAGCTTCGGAGCGCCTGCCGTGTGCGAAGCCCTGCCGTGGCGACGTAGACCATCCCTTTCAAGGGTCGTCCAGTGAAATCCATCGGTCGGGCATGCTTCATTCCGAGGGCGTCTTCGTACTGCTCCGGTCCGACACGCACCATCAACTCCTGCTTCACGACTCCGCAGCACATGTGTTCGCCCGCAAGGAACGCCAGTCCTCCGAACATTTTCTTCTCAGCAATGTCCATGCGGTCCTGCAGGATCGCTCGGATGCGTCGTGCCAGATCTTCGTCGTAGGCCATAGCCAAATTCTGAGACTTCGGCTGCCGCATTGCACCAACGATCTCGCGAGGAGAGCTCGATGAACGACTCGAAATGCAAACACGACGCATGCCGCTGCAAGAGCGATGAGCTTCAGAGCGACGTACATTGCTCCGACGCATGCCGGAACGGACAGATGGAGAACGGCCGCTGTGCGTGCGGCCACCCGGACTGTCAGTAAGGCGCGAGGCCGTCGCGCCGTAGGGCCGATCTGCTTTCATCGGTTTCCGAGAAGAGGCGCCGGATAGGAACGATGGCCTGTGTCCGGCACTACAGCTCGGATCCGTGGATGCGGAGCATCGATCGCGACATGCCGAATACGAGCATGTCGTCATCCTCTCCGCAGCCGTGAGCCGACGACCGGACCCTGCGGCGCCATCCGCGCCGGTTCGCATTCTGCTGATCGCCGGCAGTCAGCGGCGGTACAACTGCCCCCGGCGTGGACTGGCAAGGCGCGCACGTTCATGAAGCGGATGGCCGCGCGGCTCGCCGGCCGCTTCAAGATCGATGAAGTCGATTTCGCGAACGTCTACGGCGCCGAGCGCATCCAGCCGTGCAACGCTGGCCGTGCAACTGCTACGAGAAAGTCGACAAAACCGAGCCAGATCTCATGTCGGTGCACGAGGTATCGGCGACGACCGATCCAAAGCCTGCCTTCGCAGTGACCCCGGCGGATCGAGCAGGTCGAACCTGATCGTTCGATCAGGGTGGCGAGCAGCCGAGCAACGTTGGAGCGGCGTGCATTAGTATGTCGCGACATCGGGTGCGGGCGAAGTCTTTCTCGCAGGAGACGTCGAGCGGTCGGGCCGCCGCTCGTGGGGAGGCACATGGTGCTGTCTCGCATCCGGTGGTCGCGCTCAATCTTCGTTTTCCAAGCGGAGGTCCTCGATGGGGATCTCTGAGCTTCTGATCGCGCTGCTGGCGATCTTCGCCGCCGCCAAGCTGTTCGGCGAACTGGCGGAACGCATCGGGCAGCCCGCGGTCCTCGGCGAGATGGTCGGTGGCATCGTCATCGGCGTTTCCGGTCTGCACTTGATCGATGCCCACGATCCGCTCCTACACGTTCTCGCGGAGCTGGGCGTCATCCTTCTGCTGTTCCTGATCGGACTCGAAACCGATCTCAATCGGCTCCTGTCGGTCGGCGGCGCATCCGGCGCAGTCGCGACCGTGGGCGTCGTGCTGCCGTTTGCCGCGGGCTACGGAGTCGGTGCGTGGCTCGGCTATCCAACGACGGTTTCCGTCTTTCTCGGTGCCGCGCTGACCGCAACGTCGGTCGGAATCACAGCGCGCGTCCTCTCAGACCTCGGTCACCTGAAGAGCGACGAATCGCAAGTAATCCTCGGCGCGGCGGTCATCGACGACATCCTTGGCCTCGTGTTGCTTACCGTTATCAGCGCCGTCGCCGCGGGCGAAAAACTGACTGCTCCTGGCGTGACGAAGATCTTCGCGATCGCGTTCGGGTTCGTCGCCCTTGCGGTGATCGTGGGGTCGATGCTCGCGCCGCGACTCATCGCGCTCGTGGCACGCGTTCGAGTCGGGAAGGCGCTGTTTTTTGCCTCGATCATGTTCGCGTTCGGCCTCGCCTACCTGGCGGATCTAGCCGGGTCGGCGCTCATCATCGGCGCGTTCGCGGCCGGCCTGGTACTAGCGAAAACGGACCGCGGTCGCGACATCGAGCACGAGGTGTACGACGTTGCGCAATTCTTCATTCCGATCTTCTTCGTATCGGTCGGCGCCGCCGTCGATCTGAAAGCGCTGAATCCCTTCAACACGCACACCCGACCGTTCTTCATCATCGGAATCCTGCTGACCTTCGTGGCGATCGTCGGAAAACTGCTCGCCGGCTACGCCGCGTTCGGCCGGCCGATGCGCAAGCTCGTGATCGGTGTGGGCATGGTGCCGCGCGGAGAAGTGGGTCTCATCTTCGCGCAGCTCGGTCTTTCCGCGGGGCTTCTGTCGACGGGTCTCTACAGCTCCGTTGCGCTGATGGTGATGATTACGACGTTCGTCGCTCCGCCCGCGCTCCGCGCGTTACTGGCGAAGCAGGCACGCGAGGACGCTGAGAGCGCGCTTTGCGATGTGGTGACGGAAGCGATCGCGGACGACGACGAGCGGCGCCACGACACTCCGAATGTCGACGATTTAGACTCGCCGAAACGCGAGGACAGATGAGACGACAAGATTGCCCCGATCTGGCCAGCCCGGCCTTCAAGGCGCATCCGTATGAGTTGTGGAAGGAGCTCCGGCAAACCGTGTACATCGCGTGAAGCTCCGAGGCAGCGGGTCCGCTTGGTTGGTAACGCGGCACGAGGACGCCATACAGATTCTCGGAAATCCACGGTTCGCGAAGGATCCGCGGAAAGCGAAAGGAAAAGGGGGAAGCACTCCGCCGTGGCTGCCGGGTCCGTTGCGAGCGCTCAGCCGCAACATGCTGGACCTCGATCAACCGGATCATCGCCGCCTGCGCAATCTGGTGCAGAAGGCATTTACGCCCCGCGTGATCGAGGAGCTTAGCCCGCGCATCGAACGCATTACCTCACGTCTCCTCGACGCGATCGAGCATGGGCGAACGGGGCGCGCAGACCTGATCGGCCATTACGCGGCACCCACTTTGGCCGAATCGAGCTTCAGGCCAAATCGATTCGCGAGTTGCGATGGCGGCGAGGACTCGTGCTGCGAGCCTTGGAGTCACTGCCGGTGTCGCTATCAACGCGTCCATGCCATCCTGAAAATGGATCAGCAGTCGTTCCCGCGGCTATCCCCGCAAGCAACATCTTCAATCACAGACGGCCACCCGCGAGGTAGCCGTTTTCGTTTCTACCGCAACCCTTTCGCCGCCGCCGCCGGCCGCGGATCATTCGGCAGGAGCGTGGCCGCGCGCGCGAGATACCCCTCGGCTTCCATCTTTTTGCCGAGGACGGCCTGCACCTGACCGGCGTAGAGATAGGCCACGCCACAGTTGGGATCGATGCGGATGGCGTTCTTGAGGAGCTTCAGTGCGTTTGCGGCGGGCGTGACGTTGAGGCGGAAACGGCACCACGCGGCCTCGGCGGCGTAGTTGCCGTTCTGGGCGTCGCATTCGGCGGCGAGCTCGAACGATGACAGCGCTTCGCGGAGGTTGCCCGCTGCGGTGAGGTTGATACCGCTTTTCCAGAGCGCCTCGGGGTCGATCATCGCCGCGGCGCCGGCTTTCGCAGCCGCGGCGCGCTCTTCGCGCAGCGTCTCGCGACGCTTCACCAACGCCTCGCGCCTGGCGGGATCGGCGAGCTCGGTGTACGCGCGGGCGGCAGCGAGAAAGACCTGCTGCGCTTTGTCGCGCAATCCGTCCGGACCACTTTCCGGGTAGCGCGAAGGGAGAAAGCGGTCGGCCATCACGAGATACGCCTTCACGATTTGCGTCGCCCCGGCGGTCTCCTCGACGTCCAGCAGGTCGAATGCATCTTTGCGGCGATAGGAGAGGAACGCCGAGAGCACCGTTTCCGGCGGTTCGTGTGCGGGAGCAGGGGTTGGCGGAGGCTCCGGCTCGGTCTCGATGGAATCGAGCGAAACCTCGACCGGCACGTTCTCTTCGCCGGCCGCCGCGAACGGATTGGCGAGCTCGAACCGTGGCGCTTCGGGCCGCGATTGAAAGGTCGTGTCGATGATGCCGAGGAGCAGGAGCGCGTAGACGGTACGGTGCAGATCGTCGGTATCGATCTCGCCGGTCAGCTCGTCGAACTTCCGGCCCTGGCGCGCGGCGTCGACCACTTTCTGCTGGCTCGGCGTCAGGCGAAGCTCGCCTAGGAACGAATGCTCGGGAGTGAGGGCGAGGTATTTTCCGATCGCGACGACCGCGGCCCGATCGGCGTTCTCCTGTGGCTCCACCTTCTGAATACCGGTCAGCAGAAGCTGCGGCACCTTCACTCGCAGCACCGAACCAACTGGCGGTACATCGCCGGAGATCGAGTACGTGCCCGAAGTCCAACTGAACGGCTCGAGCAGCTTCCGCCCCAGGTTCTGCTGCAGCAGGCGATAGAGCTCGGTGGGTGTGAGCAGACCGCGCTCGGTGAGAATCTCGCCGAGCGGCACACCTCGCGACGCAGCGACGGCGAACGCGGAGTTTGCGTCCGACTCGCGCACTTTCCCGCTGCTGACCAGAAAGCGTCCGAGCATCTCCGTGGCGATGTTCGAACGGCACTCAACCGCCCAGCCATCGTCGAAGATGATCGTCTTCTGAAGCTGGTTGCGCTGTAACTGGAGAGTCACGCTGGCTTGTGCTTCCGCCAGCGCCACGAGCAGGTGCGCGTACGGCGCTTGTTCCAACGTGCCGTTGCGCGGAAGGTCCGCAAACGCCGGGCGCATCATCACGCGATGGATTGTACCGACCGGGGAAACTTCGCGTGAACAGGGATGACTCGGGCGCGCGATCGGCTCATATTGCCCCCGCATGCGGAGAGTCCTGATCCTCATCCTGATCGTGGTGACCCTCGCACCGGCGACCTTCGCGTGCACGACGTTCTGCATGGCGCGAAACGGAGAAGCCATCTTCGGCCGCAACTACGATTTCGAGATCGGTCAGGGATATGTGATGACCAATCGCCGCGGCCTGTCGAAGACGTCGATGGCGGGTTCGCTCAGTTGGATGTCGAGATACGCGAGCGTCACGTTCAATCAGTGGGGACGCGAGTTTCCGATGGACGGGATGAACGAGGCCGGGCTGGTGGTCGCGCTCATGTGGCTGGACGGCAGCGTTTATCCGCGCAACGAACGTCCGCCACTGCGCGTCCTGGAATGGATCCAGTACAACCTTGACAGGCATGCCACTGTCGCGGAGCTACTGGCGCACATCGGCGAGACCAGGATCGCGGGCAGCACGCCGCTGCACTATCTCGTCTCCGATGCGAGCGGAGATTCGGCTTCGATCGAATTTCTGAATGGCGAGCTGGTGGTTCACCGCGGTGCGTCGGTGCTGGCGAATGACACCTACGCGCGATCGCTTTCGCATTTGCAGCAGTTCTCCGGTTTCGGCGGGACGCGCCCGACGCCGTCGAGTGGCGGCTCGCTGGATCGTTTCGCGCGCGCGTCGATGATGATCAATGCCGGCGACGCGTCTGTCGATCGCGCGTTCGACGTTCTGGCGAGCGTGGCGCAGCGCGGATCCACTCGCTGGAGCGTGGTGTATGACGCGACGCGCAAAGAAATCTCGTGGACCAGCGATCGCAATACGCGGCGTCGCACCATTCACCTGGGCGACCTCCAGCTCGACTGCACGAGCGAAGCGAAGATGCTCGACGTCCACGCGAATGTCACGGGCGATGTCGCATCGCACCTGGAGTCCTACTCGCCGCAACGCAATCGCGACCTGGTGCTGAGCTCCTACTCCTCGACGTCGTTCACGCGGAACACTCCGCTGCACTATGCCGAAGCGGAAGCCGCCCACGCCGAACGGTTCGGCTGTCCCGGTCCGCGCCGGCGCGCGACGCGGAAGTGATCAGGCCGAACCTGCATTCGCATCACCCGCTTCATAGCGCGATGAGAGCAACTCATAACCCAAAGGTCGCAGGTTCAAATCCTGCCCCGCGAGGCGGCCTAGTCGTTTAAGCCCGGCAGAGTACGTTGCTGCAGCTCGTTCGCCGTCGTCCGCGAGTGGCGTGTTGCGACAACGACCATGTGCGATCCGGCCCCGGCGTTCTCGTGCGAATTTCGAGCACGTAACGGCATCGGCTCTAGTCACCCGGGAACCGTGCCATGGACGGCCGAGAGAACGCCACCATTCGCGTGGAAGTGTGAAGAGGCAGGGCAAAGGTAGGAGGTACAACTGCGCATTCTCGAGTTCAAGTCCAAATCAAGCGCGCCAGTCCGCGTGGCGTTCTCCGGCCATCACTCTCTAGCGACGCCCACGCGCGCCAAATATGACCATGAGGCCGACCGCTCGCGAAATTTGTAGCACTGCTGCGATCCTCTCGAATGACACGGGGAGCCCTTCGCTCGTCGCAGCGGCCGCCCGAGTGACGGCCAGCGGCATCGCCTCGCTGAGCCCGCTGAATGTGCCGGCAGTCAGAATCGGATCTCACAACGCCGACGCCTGGGACATATTGGTTAGCTCGGAGCGCATCGAACCAAGTGGCTCCGAAAGTCAGCGGCACGAGTCAGCCGAGTGTCGAGCTAATTCAGCGGGAACGCGGTTACGATGTTGCTCGTTCTGTCCATCCATGGTGACCACGCTTCTGGCATTGCTTCTCTTCAGCGTCCCGCCTGACGCAGCAATCAACGACGCTGCTCGCCAATATCTCGTGCTTGCGTACGATGGCAACTCCGCCCTTCCGCGATCGGAAGACACCAGGACGGAGGCCTTCGACCGCAAGGTCCGCAACGTTCTCCGCACGCGATGTGTCGATATCGAAGAAATTCTGTTCCGTGACATGAAACCCAACGGCGACGCGGTCGAGGTTCTGGTGGATCTTTCGATCCGAAAGACCGAGCGAGACCGACAGGACCCATGGGTCGGATTCGAATTGATCCCGTTGCGGATGAACCTCCGCAGAGAGAAGAACGCGTGGGTCGTTCGTTCGATTGAATTTCTCGACCAGGAGCTCGCCACTCAACTGATCGACGGCGGGGCTGTCAAAGACTTTCCTGAAGCGATTCCGCCTTCGCGTCTTCCGGGGGTGGCACGCGCGATCTACGAGCAATCTCTCGGTCTTTTGAACGCGGGGAAGCTCGACGCCGCGCGCGAAGCCGCGGCGTTGGCGCATCGGATCGCCGCCGTCGCCGGCGATCGCGGCGGCGAGGCGCTCGCCCTCGGCGTGATGATGTATGCGGTCACGGACCGCGACGAAGCGCTGGCCGCTCGCCTGAGTGAGGAGAGCGTTGCGATCGCAGAATCCGTCGGCGATCCTGACGTGCTCGCGCGCGCCTGGTACAACCGGTCCCGTCGGAGCGGTTCGCGCCTAACTCGAGAAAACACGCCGGAGCGTGACCGCACCGAATCGTGGCGGCGCGCGATTGCGTACGCGGAACGTGCGGAGGACCCGACGCTCCTGCTCCGGGTCCTGTATACGATCGCAAACGCGTCCGCAAACGTCAGAGATCATCTCACCGCCCGCCGTCACATCGATCGGATCCTGCCGCTTGCACGCGAAATCGGGGATGTCACCGGCGAGCTCAGTGCGGAATCCGTGTTGTCACAGATCTACTTCGACCAAGGCGACATCGAGCGCGGCTTCTACCATAATGCGCGCGCGCGCAACCTCGCCGAGAAACGCAACGCCTATGCGCATACGGCGTTGACCCTGCGCGCGGGATGGGTGCTCGTGGAAGAGCGCCGTTACGATGAGGCACGCGAGATGTTTGCGCGTGTGCTCAAGCGCGACGACCACGGCCAATTCGTGACCAGGGGCATCTCACCAGCTCATCTCGCAGCCACGTTCCTGTCGATGGCAACGATGGAAGCACATGCCGGGCACTTCGACGAAGCCGACTGCCTTCTGCGCGAGTCGGCAAGAATCGTCTCTCTGCCGGCGAGCTCGCTGCATCACTATCTCGCGCCCGCCTACCTTCAACGACGCGAGTACCATGCCGCACTGCGCGTTGCGCTCGAGAGCCTCGCCCAGCCGGAGCTTTTCGATTACGAGAGAGTGAACGCGTTGCATTCGGTCGCCACCGCATATCACGCTCTCGGTTCCTGTCATCTCGGTGCCGAGGCGGTGCTCGAGGCGATCGAAGTCCGGGAAGCGTTGGATCTGCGGGTCGCCGGCGACGAGCAGCAGCAGGCTCGCGGTTCCGATCGTACGGCCCGGCTGTACACGCTGGCCGCCGATATCGCACTGGATCTCGGCTCGCCGGCGGATGCGCTGCGCTATCTGGAGCGAGGACGCGCCAGAGTCCTCCGAGACGTGCTGGAAAACGGCCGTCCCGGCGTCATCGCGTCCGGCGAAACGGCTGACGCTGATGTCCGGCTCGAACGCGAACAGGAACTGGCGCGTCTAGCGATCGAGGTGGAGAGAGCTCGTTCGGCAAACACTCCAGCTTCGATCAAGGAGGCGGTCGATCGCCTCGCGCTTGCGCGGGCGGCCCACGCGACGTTCCTAGACGGCCTGCACGCGCGTTCCGGGCGTCGTGCCCTCGCTTCATCCTCGCTGAACGCGAGCCTCCCGGTCATGCTGCAGCAACTTCCTGCGGGAATGGTGGCGCTCTCTTACTATGCGAGCGAAAAAGATCTGCATGTGTTCGTGGCGCGGCGAAACGCAACGGAGGTCGTTTACCGCAAGATCGCAGTGGATCGTAATGTACTCACAGATCGGATCGACCGTTTCGTTTCCGCTCTGACGCGGCGCGACGGTGGGTTCGGCGATTCCGCGGCGGCTGTTTATCAATTGTTGATCGGTCCCGTCGAAAACGATATTCGTGGGGCAGAAGGTCTTGTCGTAATACCGGATGGCCCATTATGGCGAGTGCCTTTCGCAGCGCTCATGGATCAGCGCAATCGCTTTCTCATCGAACGGTGTCCGATCGTTTATGCACCGTCGATCACCGCTTACTCGTTGATGTCGCGCGAAACACACCGCAGCAAGCGGCCGGCGCGTTCGTATCTGGGTGTTGGAAATCCGACGCTCGACGAAGTGACGCAGACGGCCTTCAAGAATTTCTATCGCAATGCGACCCTCGCGGATTTGCCCGATGGGCAGCGCGAGGTGGACAGCGCGGGAGCTTTCTATCGCGACTCGGTGGTCCTCACGGGTCACGACGCCAATGAGGGCCGCGTCAAAGATGCGATCCGCGATGCGGACGTCGTGCATTTTGCGACACACGCATTGCTCGACGACCGCAATCCTCTTTACTCGCGCCTGGCCCTGGCGCGGGACGACAGCGGTCATGAGGATGGATGGCTCGAGACCTGGGAAATCGTACTTCTCCGGCTCGACGCCGATCTGGTCGTGCTATCCGCGTGTGATACGGCCACCGGCCGCATCGGCGCCGGCGAAGGCGTGGTCGGAATGGCCTGGTCCTTTTTCATTGCAGGAGCACGGGCCACGGTCGCGACACAATGGAAGGTCAGTAGCCGGAGCTCAGCGAACCTGATGATCGCATTCCACGAGTCGCTGAAGACGACGCCTGCCGGCTCGCTTCGCAAAGCGGCCGCCTTACGCGACGCCCAACTGCGGGTGATGCGCGAGTTGCAATATCGGCATCCGTTCTACTGGGCCGCATTCGTGGTGTTGGGCGACGCGTCGTGACGCAATTACGGCCAGATCGGAACACCATTCGATCCGCTGCTGCCGGCAGCGACCGACAGATCGCCTTCATCATCGGAACGCACCCGTCCTTCGCGCGATCGGCGGTCGAGGTGAAGCATCTGAATGTGGCGCGCTCCGTTCTTCACGAACACGTCGCCGATCGAGAGCACGCCCAGTCCACGAATGAGTAATCCGCGTGGCGCAACACCGCAAGAGGCGCGTCCATTAGCGGAGCACCGGACGCTGCTCCCGGGTACGCCGAGAGATGCGAACGTGGGGTGGGCCGAGAAAAAAGCTGTGTCGAGCGACGTGGCGACGGCGACGCCATCGACGGTGAGGTTCTCGATCGACGAGCCTTCGAAATCGATGTTCGCCTCCGCATCGTCTACTGACTGACGCGCGTTCGTACGCGCGACGACCCGATCGGCGTGGATGCGATCACCGAACCAAAGATCGACGATGGTGATTTCCGATGTCGTGACGGCGACAGAGCCATCCTTGAAACCGTGCACCACGGATCGTGCTTCGGCGAAACGGACGAAGCCGTCGTCATACGCGCGAATGGCGCTCTCGGCAGTCCCACCCGAATGCGGCAGCGCGACCGAGGCGACCGCGGCGTGCCCGCCGCCTGAGATTGCGATGGCGTTCGCGTTGAATAGGTGGCCCGCGAAGGCGTCGGTACCAACAGTCGTCACAACAACAAGAAGAAGAGTGCCGATGGATTTTGTTGACATTCGAATCTCCTGGCGCAACCGAACGGCGTTACGGAACGCGACATTGGTGAACGAGTGAGGACACCGCGACAGGACGCGCCGAACCGTCCTGCCGCTGAACCGTGTCACTTGACCGCGTCGATGAGCTCTGTGAAATTGTCCGCGTGCACGCGACCCTTAGTGGCAATGGCACTAAACGAGCGTGCCGGCAGCATGGCCGCAAGGAATGCCTCCGCCATGTAGGCGCGCAGCGTAGTAATGTCGGCCGCGCGCACCGGCGCCTTCGCCGGATCGGGGAACGTCAGCCAAGGCAATTCCGCAACGGCCCGCACCATGTTCGTAGCTCGACGCGCGTCCTGGAGGTTTTCCGCTTTGATCGCGCCGCGGCTCGGAATTGCCGCGAACGTCGCCGCCGTCGCAAGGTCGGCCTTGTATGCCGGCGACGTCGCCGACCGCACGCGATAGATGTAAGAACGACCATTGGTGACGGTGTCGATGAAATTCGTGTCGTTCACCGGCGGGCCGATTACGGAAAACGCGCCGCCGTCCGAGCGCTCGATGACGAAAGAGTTGCTGCGGTCGGCGGCGGCTTTCGTCCACGCAAGCTGGATCGACGAAGTCGATTCGTTTCCGCCGATACGCGTAGCAGTGAACGTCAGAGGGACTGCCTCGACCGTCGACTTCGAAGACCACGTCTCCCCGTTGTGTCGCGCGACGACCTCGGCGCTGCTCCGGACGGCGACACCGTTCTGCGTCGCAACCGGTGAACCGGTGGTCGGGGATCCGCCGAGCGGATCGACCGACCATTGAGTTCCGGCGACTGGCCTCCGACAGGCGACCACTCTTCCGTCGAGACCGCGGACGAAGACCTTGACCTCCGTCGGCGTGACGGTCGCCGAGGGCGAGCCAGTCATCGCGACGGACGGCACTGGAGCCCCGGTCCACACCCCGGATCCCGTGCCGGAGAACTCCCACAACTGACGTCCCTCCAACGAGCGCGAATAGACACGCATCGCGCCGTTCGCGACGACAGCGACAGGAAAACCGCCCACGAGGACCGGCCTCGGAGAACCGTTCACAAGGACCGATGTACTCATCGGCTGCTCAACCCAATCCGTACCCTGTCGTTTCAGGTGGTACAAAACGGCGTCTTCGCCACGCACGAAGACGTGCAACTGACCCTGAAACTGCACGACGGCCGGCATTCCGACCGGCGCGCGATGGATTTTCGTGTCGTAGAGCAGGAACCCATCCTTCGTCAGGTTGGTGGGCTCGCTCAGGCCCGACGGTGTCCAGGTCCAGTGATACACGTCGAAGTCGATGCGCGTGGTTCCGTCGTCACCGAGGAACGGCGGCTGGGTTTTCGGATGCGCACAGAACAGCGGATTGGTGGTAATCCCGTCTCGTACCACCGCCGCAGTGGCGACAATGTCGATGCCTGTCGAATTTGCGACCGCGACCGGGTCGGTCAACGCGCGCGTCGTCTCCGGCAGGAGCGCGACAGGCGAGCTCCATTCGCTGCCGGTACGGAACACGTGCTGAAGCATGTTCTTTTCGTTGCGATAGAAAAGATCAAGGCGTTGCGTGCCAGCCGCGTTTTCGACGACTTCAGGCGTGCCACTGGCGAACAATCCGGTATTCGACCATCCGGCCGCCCCACCCTCGATGATCTGTCCGCCCGCGCTCCGAATGAACATGTCCGTGCCCCCGGCCGCGCCGACTCCGGGGCGATCCTCGTTCAGATCACCGAGGATCACATTGAATGCTCCGTTGCGCGAGTAATTGTGGCCGATCGCCCCTTCATCGATCTCGAGGTGAAACGTCGCACCGCTGCCGAGTGAGTGGGCAACGTTCCGCACCAACGATTCGTACGGCCGCAGCAACTGCTCCCACGTCTTCCCTCCCCCTTTGAACATCGTGATCGGGTCGTCGCCGAAGTACAGATCGTGCCGCAATAGAATCTGGATCTGCTTTCGGGAGGGGTAAGTGCCGAGGACGTAAAGATCGAGATAGCCCGCGATCTGATAGAGGCTGTCGACGAACTGTTCGGTGTCACCCGACGAGAGACACTGGCGCATGTACAGCGGGATTGTGCCGGCGACCGGGTAGCTTCTGACGATTCGTGGATCGATCGCGGCGGCCAGCGTGGTCGTCCAGCCACCGCCGGAGAGCCCTGTCATGACCACGCGCGAAAACAACAACGCACCGGACGCGTTGGTACGCGTCGTAACGTAGTTGACCCATTGCACGACCGGCTCGAGGAAATACTTCAATGCCTCGTTGTCGGGGGCGAGCTCCCTGAACATCCAGGCGTGATCCCGCGGGTCTTTCGGGTCATTGCCCACCGGAGCATTCGGATAAACGCCCGGAGCCTCGGGCGTACAACCGGGCGGCGCCTCGACGTACGGACGGTAATGCGGCAAGAAACAGAGAACCACCGAATAGCCGTCCAGCAGCAGTGCGCGGATGAATCGCTGCGCGCCTTGCGTGGAGTCATTGCCCGGCATCTTCGCATCATCGGGCGGGTGAACATTCATGTGGTCGTGTCCCGCGTGAAGCAGCATGACAGTACCGTTGGGGGACGCGGCTTCGAAGTAATACGCCCGGCTGACCTCGCAATCGCGCACTACATCGAGGGCCGTCACCGTCAACCCGTTCTCGGTCGCCGATTTGAAGAGGCTGGCATTTGTGATCGGATGGACCAGGCCGCTCACGGGACTCGCTGTCGGCGTGGCCTTTGGCGTTGCCGAAGGAAGCACCGTAGTGCCCCAGATGAAGTTTCTCAGCTCCGCGCGTACAGCCTCCGCGCGGGCGGGCGAGTTGATCTTGATGAGACGGTCGTCCACGGTTGCCGACGCTGTGAAGGCGACCGCCAACGAGGCGAATGCGAGCGGAATCACGAATCGCATGGGATCGGTCTCACTGCAGCGAAAGAAGGACGAGAATCTGTCCGCGTCCGGACGTGAGCGGCTCGAGCGCCTTCCCGACGAGCGTCCCCGGCCGATGGATGGCGACGCCGCCGATCTCGATCGGCTCCGAGACCATCGCCATCCCGGGCTCGTCGCTCGTGACGAGCAGATCGCCGATCTGAACAGGGCGCTTCGTCGCATCGACGCTGACCTTCACCCGTCCGAGCGTCGCTACACGCGACTTCGACTCCCCCGCAGCGCCGAGCAGCAGTCCGGGGCGATCGGAGATCACTCCCGCCACACGGGAGTCGTAAGACTTGGAAGAAGGGACGACGGCGTTGCTTTTCCTGGTATCGAGAACCACGACAGTGCCGGCCGTCAGGTCACCCTCTCCCGGAACCCATTCCGCAACGTCCTGATAATTCGCGTTGATCGTTCCGCTCGCGGAGACGTTGCCGTCCTTGTCGATCGACAACAAGGAAACGGCTGTTACTCCCCCATTGGCATCCGGAAGGTAGCGGTTGATGGTCACACCGTTCTGCAATGGATTGGGCGTCTCTTGTCCAAGCAGATTGAGGGCGCGGAAATCGAGGCCGTATCCGGCGCGGGCCGGGTCGATCGACTTCAGGCCAGTGCCGTTGTAGTAGATGTTCCACTGCAGGAAGCCCTGCACGGAATTCGAGCTGAGTCTGGTGCGCGCATGGCTCGCCGTCGGCGTGATGTTTCCCACAAAGAGATCGCCTTCGATACTTGCGCCGGTGACGTACGCGTTATTGCCCATGTAAATGTCGCCGGGCAGCTTCGACCAACGCCCGGTCTCCAACTGGAATCGCGGGAAAATTGCGTCGGTGTATTGCGGACTGATCCCGACTCGATCGGCGGTCCGAACGGTGCCGTTCGCGTCCCCGGCTCCGGTCTCCCACTGTGCCTGCAGAGGAATCGCGAAGCAGGCTACGAATAGCAAGGCGGCGAAACGTCTCATGAATGACCCCTTCAGATTTGGATGCATCGAATCAAGGTTGCGGACGCGTCACTGCATCGAGAGCAGCACCAGAATCTCACCCTCACCACCGGCGAGCGGTTCCAGCGCTTTGCCGATGATCGTTCCCGGCTGATGAAAAGCGCGGCCGCTGATCTTCATCGGGACTGAAGACATTGCCCTTCCCGGAACGTCGCTCGACACGAGCAGATCGCCAACGGCGATCGGCCGCTCTCGGGCATCTACTTTGACTCGGACACGGCCAGTCGTGGCGATTTGCTCGCGGTCGGACGCGGCATCACCGAGGATGATCCCGGGCTGCGAAGAGACGACACCCGCAACGGATGTGTCGTACGCGTGCGTGGAGGCCATGACCTCGTTCGACTTCGCGGTGTTCAGCACTACCACGGTGCCCGGCTCGAGATCGGCGGTGGCCGGCACCCACTCCGCGACGTCCTGAAAATGAGCCTGGATATTGGCGCCGCGGACCGTGCCTGTGAAACGCGCGTCACCAGCGACGTGCAAGCGAGCCTGCGGTGCGGTGACGCCGATGCCTACGTTGCCTGTTCCGGAAAGAGTCATGATGTTCGCGGCCGTACTGGCGTTGAGTGCGGTGTTACCCGCCGGATAGCGCCGGAACGAGATGCCGTCGACCACGGAATTGAGCTCCAGTTCATAGGACGGCTTGGTGGTATTCAATGAGCGGTAGCCGAGGCCGTCGTAATAAATGTTCCACTGAAGCATGCCGCGATCTCCGTTACTCGTCAGTCGCGTCCGTGCGACGCTGGCCCCCGCATTGCCGATGAACAGATCGCCGGCCCCGCTGATGGCTACATTCTTGATCAGTGACGGAGCGCCGGCCCATCCGAGCACGTCCAGAGGGACCACCGGCGCCATGGTCCCGATTCCGACGGAGCCGCAGGCCTCGGAAATGGAGGCCGTCTGAAAAGTCCATACGCACTGCGCTGCTGCTTGTCCCGGCACCACGAGGAGAACCATTGCGGCAAGCGCACCCTTGACATACACGGCGATTCGGTGATTCATCGGCTCCTCCAGTTTTCGCCTGACAGGCGCGCTCACGCACCACCGACAGTCGATTTCAGGGATTTAACGGTGTTTACCTGTTACGACCGCTCGCCAAATGGTTTTATTACCGCTTCGGGCGGGGAGGTGACAAACAGTCACAGCAGGGGCGCGCCGCCAGGAGACATCGGTGCCGATCCAGGCGCCGGACGAACGACAACCGCTGACGATGACTCCTCTCCACTCACGGCATCGTTCTGCCACCGGGTAGTTCGGCGAGTTCGACCTCGATAGTCCGGTCGTGGTCGACCATGTACCAGGTCAGGCGCGGTTCGTTCGGATCGACGTGATCCAGAATCGTCCAGGCAGTTGGCGCCGCTGCAACACGATCGTGGTCGCTGTCGCGTCCACTCGCGTACAAGCCGATACACGATGGCCCCGAGTACTCTACGGTGAATGACCCGCACGGAACTGCGACGTTGCCTCGCTGGAACGCGAGAGGATGAGGTCCCACCAGCGGATACTCCGCTACTTCGATCAGCTCGCGTCGCCATCGGCCCTTCACAGAGACAGCCGCTTCGATCCGAGCATGCATCGCTTCCGCGTCCGGCCAGACCGCATCGATTCGCAGGGCACACGTGCGGTTCGCATTGCGAAGCAACAACCATACATGAGGCGGCATGCAGACTTCGGTCGGCCCGATCAGTACGTTCGATCTTCCCGGAAGCGGCTTGCGCTCACCACGTGGCGGTTCCGCGACACAGGCCAATAGCAGCGCGGCCCCTGTCAATAGGACGTAGCCTGATCCGAACCGTCTCGGCATGACAGTCGTATTTTCACGTCGAAGTCAGGGTTCATCCGTCCCAGCGTACACGGCGGGCGACAGGTTACCACCTATGCCTTCGTTCGATGCTCTTATGACATTCAGCGTATTCACGTAGGCCATCGCGATCGTGAGCAGATCCGGCGCGGTATCTCCCATGAGATGCAGGATCGTCGTCGCATTCGCTCCTGCTCCCTTCCAGACGTGGCCGGCATGCATGGGCGCCGCCCGATCCTGGGCTGTATGAATGGCCCCGGCCAGATCGGAAAAGTACAATGAGCCTGCAATTGAAGCTTCCGTGCCGGCGCGTCCTTCCTTGACGGTCTGCGTGCGGCCGTCGTCCTTTGTGCCGCGCATCGCGTGAAGGTTCGATGCCCGCGCATCCTTGCCTTGTGAACCCTCGCGGTGATCGACTTTTACCACCCTCCATGCCAGCGACATGCTTTCTCGCCGGCTCATGCCTGACTCGCGAGCGGCCTTATAGGTGATCCAGAAATGCCAGTGGTATGCAAGCCGGCCGTCCGGATCGATCTTGTTCACCGGATTGTTGTGAACATATGCGTAGCGGTTCCACGTCTGCGGATACTTGAGCGCCGCTTTCAGATCCAACACTGGATCGACCGACAAGAATCGTCCGATGTTCGCGTCGTAGAACCGCGCGTGCATGTAGTCGAGGTAATCCGTTCCGTCGACGTTCAAAATCCCGTTGAAATCGCGTTCGTGCCCGGTGAACTTCAT
>Ga0196978_1000662_pt1 | contig 17002 bp, 13 predicted proteins | sample S3v_2013CmetaG_FD_155491 | JGI IMG/M metagenome (GOLD analysis project Ga0196978, IMG submission 155491) | Soil microbial communities from Anza Borrego desert, Southern California, United States - S3+v_20-13C | ecosystem: Environmental > Terrestrial > Soil > Desert | place: USA: California... | reverse complement strand
GATGTTGTCGAGAAAGCTCGAGAGCACGAAGATCATCGCCAGCAGCACGAACGCGCCCTTCCAGTCGCCGGGCAGGAAGCGCGGCAGCAAGGCCGGGATGCCGCTGTCTTCGAAATGCTTCGCGAGCAGCGCGAAACCGAGCAGCAGCCCCAGCAGATTCGCCAGGATCACCCATTCGTGGAGCAGGTGCAGGCCGAGCCCCGCGAACCCTGCGCCGGTCTTGAACCCCGTGAAAACGAGCTTGTAGACGATGATGGTCGTGAGCCCGATCAGCGCGACGCGCAGCGTGTGATGGTGAAACAGCGCGACGCCGAGCAGCGTCAGCGCGAACAGGATGAAATCGACGGGAATCCCGAAGAGCTCAGGCGCCGCCATCATTTCACCAGCGTCACGGGCACGGAGGTCCGATGCAGCACCCTGGTAGCGACCGAGCCCATGAGGAGAGCCGACATGCCGGTGCGGCCGTGCGTGCCCATGACGATCTTGTCGAACTTGCCGCGACGGGCGAGCCTGGCGATCGTCTCGGCGGGCTCACCGATCATGACGTGCGCCTGGTATTTCAAACCCGCGCGATCGAGGAGCTTCCGCGCCGCGGCAAGCACGGCCTCGCCGTGCGTGAGCTGATTGCGCTTGATCTCCGCGGGCTTCAGGAAGCGCCGCAACTCGGGAGCGTCGGCGCGATCCTGCACGTTGACAATATGGATTTCCATCGGCTCGCGGCCTTTCGCGAGCGCGATCACGTGGCGCAGGGCCCGCTCCGACGCGGACGAGCCATCGACAGGAACGAGGGCTTTCAACATGGCGTATCTCTCCCCTTGCAAACGAATCGCACGTGCAGGACCGCGAGCTGGAGGCGCCGAATGGGGCGTCACGCTGACGAAGCGGCCTTTACCTCTCACGGCGCGGTACATGGCCGCGCGGCGTGTTCAGCAAAGGTCTCGCTTGCAACGCACCGGGTTGCCGATTGGCCGGGGACACGCGAGAACCGCGCAATCCCGTGATGACGGCCGAACCGCGGAGACCCGTGTACGGCCTCCGTAGCTACTCCCCTTTGGAAGACCTTTCTATTAATCTGCGAAAGGCGCCGCGTTTTTAACACGCGGCTTTCGCATACGTCAAATCACGCCCATGGAACGCGCATGAAAAAGAAATCCCGCCTTGAAGCCGATCTCGATCCGGTAGGCAACCGCACGAGACGTCCCGGCGCGAAGATCGCCGATGTCGCCGTATCGCTCTCGAAACCCGCGGGCGCGCGCAAGCGCCCGCCCGGTGCGTCTTCGCCCAGCAGGCCCGGCGCAACCGCCGCGGGACGCGCTGTCTCGGCGACGAAAGCGAAGCGCAAACGCTCGCGGTAAACGCGTAGTGCCCGCGCGGCGCGCGGGCACGGCTCTCGCAACGCCGGAGTGTCGATGTCGGGAACGATGCGTCGGCACACCGCGGCAGCGGCTGTTCGTTGCCGGTGACAACTCGCTCGAGTCGCCAGCAACAGCGCTTCAGCCGTGCCTGAAAATCCGGATCAGCAGAACGTGCGCTCGGCGGCAGCGGAGCCGCCGGTCGACGTCGGCACCGCGCGCGGCGCCGCCGTCGAAGCGCCATCCGCCAAACGCAATGTCGTCAAGACGCTCGGCCTCGGCGTAATCACCGGCGCCGCGGACAACGATCCGTCCGCGATAGGCACCTATGCGAGCGCAGGCGCGAAGTTCGGCTTCGGCTTCCTGTGGGCGGCCCCGCTCCTGCTGCCGATGATGTTCACCGTGGTGTACCTGTCCGCGAAGCTCGGCCAGGTGTCAGGCCGGGGTCTATTCCACGCGATCCGTGATTTTTATCCCGGGTGGGTCCTGTACACGACGCTCGTCGGCGTGTGCATCGGCAACACGATCGGAGCGGCCGCCGATCTCGGGGGCATCGCCGCGGTTGTGAATCTGTTCGTCCCCATACCCATACCGTGGCTCGTCGTGGCCACGGCGGCGGGCATGCTCGCGCTTCAGATCTTCGCTTCGTACATGTTCATCCGACATGTTTTCCGCTGGCTCACACTTGCGCTGCTTTCTTATGTTGGGGCGGCGGTGCTCGCGAAGCCGCAGATCCTGGAGATCTTCAGGGCAACGGCGATTCCGCGCATCGAATTCACGCAGGAGTTTCTCGCGATCCTGGTCGCAATCATCGGCACGTCGCTTTCGGCGTACCTGTATACGTGGCAATCGAATCAAGAGGTGGAAGAGGAAATCGCCGGCGGGCGCACCCGACTTTCCGAACGGATCGGGGCGACTCAACGGGAGCTGCGCAAGACGCAGCACGACGTGCTGGTCGGCATGGCCATCGCCAATATCGTGATGTATTCGATCATGGTGGCTACCGGAGCAACACTGCACCCGGCCGGCACGCACGACATCGAAAACGCAGCGCAGGCGGCCGAGGCGCTGCGCCCGGTTGCCGGTGACGCCGCCGGACTACTGTTCGCGGCCGGACTCATCGGCGTCGGCCTCATCGCCATACCCGTGATGACCGCGGGCGCGGCGTACAACCTCGGACAGGCGCTCGGCTGGAAACACTGCAGCCTGCACGCGAAGCCGAATGAGGCAAAGAAGTTCTATATGGCGGTCGTGGGATTCACGGCTGTCGCGGTCGCTCTGAACTTCGCCGGCTTCAATCCGATGAAGGCGCTCGTCTGGGCAGGCATCGTGCAGGGCTTCTGCGCGCCGCCGCTGCTGCTTTTGATCGTGCTCATGACCAACAACCGCCGCATCATGGGCGACAAGGTCAACACGCGGCGCATGAACGTGCTCGCGTGGACGACCACGGTCGCGATCTTCCTTGCGACTGCGGGGCTCGTAGCGACATGGCTCATGTGAGCCGCGCGCGTCTGGCGCGGCATGTTCCGGCGCAGCTTTGCCGTGCACGGCACGGCATGGACGGCGCAAGGAGCACGCGGCTGCGGTTTACTGCTTGTTCTTATCCAGCCCGTGCTTACTGCTGAACACGTAAAGCTGGAGCCGTCCCGACACCCCGAGCTTCTCGTAGACGGAGCTCAGGTGATTGCGGAGCGTGCGTTCCGAGATGCCGCACGACGCGGCCACCTCCTTGAGAGGCAGCTGCGGCTCGCGCATGAGACTGCGCACGATGTCGCGCTCTCGCGCCGTCAGGCTCGCTATTCTGTCCTCTTCGGCGCTCGGCCCGGGGACCGATTGGCTGCGCGATATCGTCGCAAGTAGCCGCTCGGTCGTCTGGCGGTCGACGGACAATTCGCCGCGGTGTACTCGCTCGATCGCCTGCAGCAGCCCCTCAGAGGCGATCTCTTTCCCGACGACGCCGAGCGCGCCGGCGCGAATCGCGGCCTCGTGAGCGCTCGCATCGCGCACCCCCGTCAAAACCAGTATCTTCGCCTCCGATCTTTTCAGAAGCTCCGGTATAGCATCGAGCCCGCTCTCTTTGCCGAGATCGAGGTCGAGCAGGACGACGTCGGGTTGCGCCTGTTCGATGAGCGGCACGGCAGGGGCGGTTGCCGTGGCTTTTCCAACGAGGACCATCCGCGGCTGCTCGCTTTCGATCAGACGCTCCAGCCCCCAGATGATCGTGGGATGATCGTCGATGATGAAAATGCGGATAGGCGCTTCCGCGTGCGGCGCTGGTGGCAAGCCGGTTCCAGCTACGTCGGAATGATTGCGTGCACGATGCTGTAGCCGTTCGCGGTGTGCTGGACCTCGAGCGAGCCTCCCAGTGCTTCCACACGCGACTGAATGGACTTCGGCATGAACTCAGGCGAACGCGCCGAATCGATCGGCTGCTCGTTGCCCACCCGGACGCTTACGGAACCAGCGTGCGATGTCACTTCGATGAAAACGCGCCGGGACGCGGTGTGCTTCACGACGTTACTCAGCGCCTCGACGACAATGTGAAAAACCTGCGAAGCGAAGCGCCCGCTCATCTTGCCGCTCTTGGCGTCGACGTCGGTCGTGACGTCGAGGTTATAGAACCGCTCGTGGCGTTCGGCCTGCATCAGGATCGCCGCCCCGAGGGACCCGCCCGGTATCTCCGTGCCTTCGAGCAATCCGCGCGTATAACCGCGCAGGTCGCGCACCGTTGCATTGGCCATCTCCACCAGGTCGAGAATCTTCTGCGACAGCGGGCTCGTTGCACCGCCATCCCGGTAAAGCGCCTCCAGACCCAGCCGCAGGCCGATGTACGGCTGCACCGCTGCATCGTGAATGTCGCGGGAGATCATCATCCGTTCGTGCTCGGCGGCGCTCGAGACGAGTTGGTCCAGGAGCTGCTGGTTCTCCACCACCTTCGAAACCGCCGCCGAGAACTGCAGCAGGAACTGAACGCCGCCGCGTGTGAATCGCCTGCGATCGGACGTAAGGAAGAGGCGCCCTCGCGTGCCGTCGCTCTGCCGGTACGGAACCGCCGCGAAGTAGGACGCTTCCAGCAACGCCGCGACGAATTCACAGTCTGCGGTAGCGACCGTCGGTTCCCGACCGCCGCTGCAGTCGACTACGACGCATGAGCCCCGCGCGGCGGAGCCATGATAGGAGCGAGACGAGTACAGGATGCTCACGCTGTCCTTGAAGGACAGCAGCCTTGCTCCCGAGTCATTTGTCAGTTCCTGCGCCCCGCCCGCGCGCACGTCGTCACGGCCAGCGTCATACATTACGTGACGCGGCCCGGCGCCGGTGCGCTGCAGGGCAAGCACGCAGCGCTCGGCGTCATGGAGCTCGAGAATGCGGCGCAGGTTGAGCTCGATGGTCTGGTCGAGTCCGGCGCGCGGATTCGAGGAGTTCACGTCACGCAACAGCATCAATCTGCGCTTGAAGAGAATCTCTCGACCGCCCCACTTTGCGATCATGTAACCCAGCGCGAGAAGATAGACCGGCCGTATCAGAGCGAGGTTGATCTCGAATGCGACGAGCGGGGGGTCGGCGAGAGAACTGACAAGGAGGAAGGCGGCAACGCTGGCGATCGTGAAAACGAGCCCATCCTTGTAGCCGTTGGAAAATGACACCACGAGTATGGGAAAGAGAAATATATAAAACACGATGCTGTTCGTGCCCTGGGTCCAGAGGACGAAGAACGACGCGAACACCACGTCGATCGCGCACAGCAGCCGCTGGTCCGGCATCCACGCGGCCTTCAAAGCCAGCAGCCAGACGCTCGCCGCGTAGCCGCAGTACAAGACGAGGGCGCCGTACGTGAGGCCTTTTCTCGAGCTCGGCTCCGTCGGATCGATATAGATGATCGCCAGGGCCGCGAACGCGAGAATGAAGCGCATCGCCGCGAACAGCCGCGCGTCTCCGGCGTCGGCATCGGTCACGCCGGATTGGACATGCAGCCGCTGGGTTTCGCCGGCGCCGGGAGCGGCGAGCGCCGCCTCGCGCGCAGCAGTGACGTCATTCACAAACGAAGTCCTCGGCCCGACTGCCTCGAGCGCCCGGCGCGCGCCCGTCGGTTACGCCTGGCGTCCGGCATCGATCGGTGAAGCGCTGACTATACCCGGCGCGGATATCGCATACCACACGCGAAATCGGCGCGAACGGCGCTGGTGAGCGGCGGCCGTCGAGACCAACCAAACGACGCGCAGCGCGGCCGGGCCAGTTCCGATACCAAGGCGTCGGCCCGGCGGATCTAGCCGCCGCCTTCTTCGAGCGCCTGTTCCTTCTTCTTGCGGATGGCGGGCAGGACCATGAAGATCAGGATGAGCATGCTCGCGATCATGAAGGAGAGACTGATCGGCCGCGTGAAAAAGACCGTCGGGTCTCCGCGCGAGATCAGCAAGGCGCGCCGCAGGTTCTCCTCCATCAGCGGCCCCAGCACGTAGCCCAGGATGAGCGGCGCCGGCTCGCACTCGAGCTTGACCAGGACGTACCCCAGGATGCCGGCGATGGCGACCAAGTAGAGGTCCATGGGGCTGTTGTTGATCGAGTAGTTGCCTACCGCGCAGAACATGATGATCGAGGGAAACAGCCAGCGGTACGGAATCTGGAGAAGCTTCACCCACAGGCCCACGAGCGGCAAATTCAGGATGACGAGCATGGCGTTGCCAATCCACATGCTGGCGATCAGACCCCAGAAGAGGTCGGGCTTCTGGGTCATCACCTGCGGTCCGGGCGCGATACCCTGAATGGTGAGCGCGCCCAGCATGAGCGCCATGGTGGCGCTGCCCGGGATGCCCAGGGTGAGCGTGGGGATGAACGCGGTCTGCGCGGCCGCGTTGTTGGCCGCCTCGGGTCCCGCGACGCCCTCGATTGCGCCCTTGCCGAAACGCGACGGGTCCTTGGCCATTTTCTTCTCCACCATGTACGTGGAGAACGCTGCGATCGACGGTCCGGTGCCGGGCAACGCGCCGAAGAAAGCGCCGACGCCCGTCCCGCGCACCACGGGCCAGAAGGACGCCTTGATGTCCGCTCGAGTGGGGTAGATGTGTGTGATGTTCTTGGTGAAAACCTCGTGCTTCTCCTCTCCCCCCGATTCGAGATTCTTCACGATTTCGGACACGGCAAAGAGGCCCACCGCCACGATCGTAAAACCGATACCGTCAGTGAGCTCCGGCAGGCCGAATGAAAAGCGTGCCATCCCCGAGTTGACATCGGTGCCGATGATGCCGAACAGCAGGCCAAGGAACACCATGGCCAGGGACTTCACCATGTCGCCGTGCGCGAGCACGGCGGCCGCGATGAGCGCCATCAGCATCAGCGAGAAGTACTCCGGCGCGCCGAACTTCAGCGCCGCTTCCGCGAGCGGCGGACCGGCGAGCGCGATCAGCAGCGTGCCCACGCAGCCGGCGACGAACGAGCCGACCGCGGCGATCGCGAGCGCCGGGCCGGCACGGCCCTGGCGCGCCATCTGATAGCCGTCGAGACAGGTTATGACCGAGGCCGTCTCACCCGGCAGGTTCACCAGTATGGCCGTGGTCGAGCCGCCGTACTGCGCGCCGTAGTAGATGCCGGCCAGCATGATGAGCGCCGGGATCGGTGCCAGGTTGAACGTGATCGGCAGCAGCATGGCGATGGTCACGAGCGGACCGATGCCCGGCAGCACGCCGATCGCCGTGCCGACGAAGACGCCCAGAAAACAATACATCAGGTTCTGGAGCGACAGCGCAACCGAGAAGCCGAGAATGAGATTGTCGAACATGTCAGTAGCTCCCCGGCCACAGCGGATAAGGCAGTCCGAGCCCGTAGACGAACACGCCGACCGCGAACGCGCTCATGACCACCGTCAGGATCAAGACTTCCTTCCATTTGAACTCGTGGCCACCCAGCGCGCTCACGATGAACATCACGACGAGCGCCGGAACGAGCCCCCACTTATCCATGATCCAGCCGAACGCCACGAGCGAAACAATAATGAACGCGAGCGGCTTCCAGCCCCATCTACCCTTCACCGCTTCGAATTTGAGGATGCCGCGGACCAGGACGAACACGCCGAAAGCCATGAGGATGCCGGCCAGCACCCGCGGGAAATAACCGGGACCCATGCGCAGCGCGCTTCCGAACGGGTAGTCGAGCGCCATGTAGAAACCGCCGGCGCCGATGACGAGCAGCAGCAGGCCGGCGAGAAAGTCCTTGTTGTTTGCCAGATCTTTCATCGGGGCCCCCGAGTGCGGCATGGCCTGGACACTTTTTTCATGCGTGGATCTCCTTCAACGTGTACAAATCTGACTGTGCCCGCAGAGCGCCGCAAGCCGCCTTACGCGCGATTCGCACGCGCGGCTGGCTACTGCTCCGGTTTTTGAGTGGTCGCGTCGGGACTCCCGTCGCGTGCCATTGCCCGCTCGATCAGAGACAGCAGTTGAGCGTCCTGGAAAGGTTTCTCCAGAAAGTGGCACGCTCCGCTTTTCATGGCTTCGACCGCCAGCGGCACGCCTCCGTGACCCGATATAAAGATGATGGGCAGTGACTCGCCGCGCCGGTTGAGCTCCTGCTGCAGATCGAGCCCGGACATTGCCGGGAGCCGCACGTCGAGAACGAGACATACCGCGGAGCCCGGCTCGTACTCTTCCAGGAAGCGCTCCGCCGTGGGGTACGTCACGGCACGATAGCCGGCGGATTCGAGGAGCCAACTCAACGAATCCCGCAAGGCGTCGTCATCGTCTACGACGTACACCAGCGGCGGGTGCTCGGTCGGGCTCACCGCAGCGCAATCTCCGGCGTAACAGGCAAAGTCCGCGACTGAAGAAGCTGGAATGACAGGTTCGCGGCCCAGCCGGGGAAAGCGAGTCTGTACATCGCCTTTGTGTTCCTTCATGCCGTGTTTTCCACTGGTGGCGGCAGTGCCCCCGCTGCGCATTTCGCAGATCGCTGTGACGCCAGCGGCACGTAGCGGTAGGGGAGAATACAAGCCCGGACGCGGGGCGACATGAGACCGTTGTCATGCGTGCGGCCGCTATCGCACAGGTCGGATGACCTACGACGACATGACATTGGTCCCACATCTGCGCGGGTGGAGGAGCGATCGATTGCTACCGAGCGTCGCGGCGTCCATCGATTCGTGAGCGCCGACAACAGGCGTCGTAGCACCCGCTTAGCGCGGCGAGTGCCTCATCGCGGCATGTTCCGGCGCAGCTTGACGGCGGCGGCGCGCTTCGCGCGCATCCGCAGGTTGAGCATCTCCACGCCGACCGAGAAGGCCATGGCGAAGTAGATGTAGCCCTTGGGGATGTGAAAATCCCAGCCTTCGGCGACCAGCGCGAGACCGACCAGGATCAGGAAGGACAGCGCGAGCATCTTGACGGTGGGGTGACGGTCCACGAACTCGCCGATCGGCTTCGCGGCGAACATCATCACTGCGATCGCCAGCACAATGGCGATCACCATGATCGGCACGTGATCCGCCATGCCGACCGCCGTGATGACCGAGTCGAGCGAGAACACGATGTCGATGATGCCGATCTGGATGATGATCGCGGTGAAGCTCGCCTTCGCGATCGCGGCCGCATCGTGCGTCTCGTCTTCGCCTTCCAGCGAGCCGTGAATCTCGTGCACGCTCTTCCAGAGCAGGAACAGGCCGCCTCCGATCAGGATCAGATCGCGGCCGGAAATGCCCCGACCTACAATGCTGAAGAGGTCGTCGGTCAGCGTCATCACCCATGCGAGCGACAGCAGCAGCAGGATGCGCGTGAGCATCGCGAAGCCGAGACCGAGAACGCGCGCTTGCTGGCGCTGCGCTTCCGGCAGCCGCCCGACCAGGATCGAGATGAAAATGATGTTGTCCACGCCGAGGACGATCTCGAGCGCCGTCAGCGTGAACAGCGCAATCCAGGCCTCGGGGTCGGTCAGCCATTCGAACATGCAGGTTCCTCGCCGGCGCGGTCAGCACACGCCGCCGCGAGCAGAGGCAATTAACAGACCATCCTGTGCCGCAGCGCGGCGCTCACCGAGCGGCTGCGGAACGCGCCGCAAGCGCTTTGCCGAGGGCGATCACGGTGACGGCGCCGGCGGCGGGCAGGAGCCAGGCGACGACACCCGTCGAGCCACGCCGCCATTCCGCGGCGAGCGGGTCCGCGAGCGCCAGCTCACCCGCCACCCAGCCGATCACGCCGGCGCCCACGGTGATGACGATCGGCCAGCGGCGCATCAGCCGGAGCAGGACCGCCGCCGCGAGCACGACAACGGGAATCGACAACGTGAGCCCCGCCACCAGCGCCGCGATGCTGCCTTTCGCGGCCGCCGCGAGCGCCAGCACGTTGTCGAGGCTCATCATGGCGTCCGCGAGCACGATCGTTCTGGCCGCAGCCCACGCAGTCGCCGCGGAAGGCGTGTCGGCCGCGTCGGCATCGTCGTGCACGAGGAGCTTCGCACCGATCCACAGGAGCAGAGCCGCGCCCGCGAGCTTCAGATACGGCAGCTTCAGCGCTTCGACCGCGGCGATGGTGAGCACGATGCGCAGCAGCACCGCGCCCGCGATGCCGAACGCCATCGCGCGGCGCTGCGCGGCCCGCGGCAGCGCACGCGTCGCGAGCGCGATGACGACCGCGTTGTCCGCGGAAAGAACGAGGTTTAAGCCGACGATCTCGAGAAGCGAGATCCAGAAAGCGCCCGCAGTCACGCACTGGACCCCCGCCTGCGCGGGGGTGACGGTGTGGCGAGGCTAGAAGAGCCCGACGACTTTGCCGTCCTCGGTGAGGTCGATCTTCTCGGCCGACGGCACTTTCGGCAGCCCGGGCATCGTCATGATGTCGCCGCAGACCATGACCACGAATTCGGCGCCGGCGGCGAGCCGCACCTCGCGGATGTTCACCACGTGGCCCGACGGCGCGCCGCGCAGGGCCGCATCGGTCGAGAACGAGTACTGCGTCTTCGCCACGCACACCGGGTACTTGCCGTAGCCGTCTTCCTGCAGCTTCTTGATCTGCCCGCGCACTTTGGCGTCGGCGGTCACGTCGCTCGCGCCGTAGATCTTGGTCGCGATCGTCTTGATCTTGTCCCACAGCGGCACGTCGTCTTCGTAGACGAACTTGAACTGATTGCCGCCCTTCTCGATCAGCTCGACGACCGTGCGCGCGACGTCGGCCGCCCCTTTGCCGCCCTCGGCCCAGTGGTTGGCGAGCAACACCGGCACCTGGTGCGGCGCCATCTTCTTCTTCAGCAGCTCGATCTCGGCGTCGGTGTCGAACGTGAACTTGTTGATCGACACGACGCACGGCAGCCCGTAATGGTTGCGCACGTTGTTCACGTGCCGCTCCAGATTGGTCACCCCCTTCTCCAGCGCGGCGAGGTTCTCCTTGTTCACTTCCTTCACGTCGACGCCGCCGTGGTACTTCAGCGCGCGCATCGTCGCGACGATCACCACCGCGTCCGGCCTTAAGCCCGACTTGCGGCACTTGATGTCCACGAATTTCTCCGCGCCGAGGTCCGCGCCGAAACCGGCCTCGGTGACGACGTAATCCGCGAGCTTGAGCGCGGTCTTGGTGGCGATCACGGAATTGCAGCCGTGCGCGATGTTCGCGAACGGACCGCCATGGATGAACGCAGGATTGTTCTCGAGCGTCTGCACGAGATTGGGCTTGAGCGCGTCCTTCAGCAGCACCGTCATCGCGCCGTGCACCTTGAGGTCTTTCGCGCGCACCGGCTTCTGGTCGCGCGTGTAGGCGACGACGATGTTCCCGAGGCGGTTCTTCAGGTCCCTGAGTGAGGTCGCGAGGCAGAAGATCGCCATCACTTCACTCGCGACGACGATGTCGAAACCGTCCTGGCGCGGGTAGCCATTACCCGGCCCGCCGAGCGAGCAGACGGTTTCGCGCAATGCACGATCGTTCATGTCCATCACGCGCTTCCAGGCGATGCGGCGGACATCGATGCCGAGCTCGTTACCGTGGTGGATATGATTGTCGAGCGCGGCGGCGAGGAGATTGTTCGCGAGCGCGATCGCGTTGAAGTCGCCCGTGAAATGGAGGTTGATGTCCTCCATCGGCACGACCTGCGCATAACCGCCGCCCGCGGCGCCGCCTTTCATGCCGAACACGGGTCCCAGCGAAGGCTCGCGCAGGCAGATCACCGTCTTCTTGCCGATGTGGTTGAGCGCATCGCCCAGGCCGACCGTCGTCGTCGTCTTGCCTTCGCCCGCGGGCGTCGGGCTGATCGCCGTCACGAGAATCAGCTTCCCGTCCTTTTTCGACGCGAGGCTGTCCATGTAATCCAGCGAAACTTTCGCCTTGTAGTGGCCGTAAGGCTCGAGCGCGTCCTCCGGTATGCCGAGCCGTTTCGCGAGCTCGAGCGCGCGCGTCATCTTCGCCTGCTGGGCGATCTCGATGTCGGATAAAGCCATTTCAGGTTCCCTTCTTCGTTTTATGTGTGCGGTCGGACCCGGTGATCAGACCGCGGTTTTCTCCAGCTCCGCGAGCGCCTGGCCACCGCCGTAGCTCGAGCGCGGCGTGAGCTCCCCTCCACGCATCACTTTCACGGCGCAGTATTTGAACTCGGGGATCTTGCCGAACGGATCGAGCGCCGAGTTCGTGAGCAGGTTCGCCGCCGCCTCGTAATAGCAGAACGGGATGAACACCGATCCGCGCGGGCTGCCGTCGTCCGCGCGCGCGTACAGCGAGACGATGCCGCGCCGCGATTCCACCGTGATGACGTCGCCCGCTTTGGCGCCGATCGAATCGAGATCGAGCGGGTGCATGAGCGCCGTCGGATCGGGCTCGATCGCGTCGAGCACGCCCGCGCGCCGGGTCATCGCACCCGTGTGCCAGTGCTCGAGCTGACGCCCAGTGATGAGCACGAACGGAAACTCGCGGTCCGGACGCTCGGCGGCGGGGATAATGTCGGCGGGAACGAACTTCGCCCGGCCGCTCGGCGTCGGGAAGCTCTCCGTGAACACCACGGGCTCACCGGGATCGCCTTCCTTCTCGCACGGATACGTGACGCAGCTCTCCGCTTCCAGGCGCTCCCACGTGATGCCCGCAATCGAATTCATCGCTTGGCGCATCTCGTTGAACACATCCGCCGGGGCGTTGTAGCGCCACTTGCAGCCCAGCCGGCGCGCGATCTCCTGGATGATCCACAGATCGGGTTTGGCCTCGCCCGGCGCGTCGAGCGCCTTGCGTCCGATCTGCACCATGCGGTCGGTGTTGGTGACCGTGCCGTCCTTCTCCGGCCACGCCGTCGCGGGCAGGATCACGTCCGCGTGATAGCAGGTCTCGGTGAGGAAGATCTCCTGCACCACCAGCCAGTCGAGCTTCGCCAGCGCCTGCCGCGCGTGATGGACGTCGGGATCGGACATCGCCGGGTTCTCGCCCATGATGTACATGCCGCCGATTCTTCCGGCGAGCACTTCGTTCATGATCTCGACCACGGTGAGGCCCGGCTTCGGATCGAGCCGTGTGCCCCAAAGCTTCTCGAAGCGCGCCAGCGCTTCCGGATTGTCGACGCGCTGGTAGTCCGGGAACACCATCGGGATCAATCCCGAGTCCGATGCGCCCTGTACGTTGTTCTGGCCGCGCAGCGGATGGAGCCCCGTGCCGGGACGGCCCACCTGACCGGTCATGAGACACAACGCGATGAGACAGCGCGCGTTGTCGGTGCCGTGCACGTGCTGTGAGACGCCCATGCCCCAGAGGATCATCGAGCCCTTCGAGGTCGCGAAGAGCCGGGCGACCTCGCGGATCGTCTCCGCGGGAATGCCGCACACCGGCGCCATGGCCTCGGGACTGTACCCCGCCACGTTCTTCTTCAGTTCCTCGTAGCCCGAGGTGCGGTCCTGGATGAACTTGTCGTTGACGAGACCCTCCTCGACGATCGTGTGCATCATCGCGTTGAGGAGCGCGACGTCGGTATCGGGCTTGAACTGGAGCATGTGGCTCGCATGCCGCGCGAGCTCCGAGCGCCGCGGGTCGGCGTAGATCAACTTGGCGCCCGCTTTCGCGGCGTTCTTGATCCACGTCGCGGCGACCGGGTGGTTCGAGATCGGGTTCGCGCCGATCAGAAAGATCACCTCGGCCCGCATGACGTCGTTCACCTGATTCGAGACCGCGCCGGAGCCGATACCTTCGAGCAGCGCGGCGACGCTGGAGGCGTGACAGAGCCGCGTGCAGTGATCGACGTTGTTCGTGCCGAAGCCCGTGCGCACGAGCTTCTGGAAGAGATACGCTTCTTCGTTCGTGCCTTTCGCCGAGCCGAATCCCGACAGCGCGCCGGATCCGCGCGCATCGCGGATCTCGCGAAGCTTGCCGGCAGCGAGGTCGAGCGCCTCTTCCCAGGTCGCTTCGCGGAAATACTCCAGTGGATTCGCCGGGTCCATCGTGAAGTCGGCGTGCTTGGGCACGCCCGGCTTGCGGATCAGCGGCCTGGTGAGCCGCTGCTTGTGATGCACGTAATCGAAGCCGTAGCGGCCTTTCACGCAGAGCCGTCCGTGATTGGACGGACCGTCGCGGCCGTCCACGTACAGGATCTTGTTGTCCTTGATCTTGTACGTGAGCTGGCAGCCGACGCCGCAGTACGGACAGACGGAATGCACTTCCTTGTCGGGTTTCACGAGACCGACCTCGCGCGCCGGCATCAGCGCGCCCGTGGGGCAGGCCTGCACGCACTCGCCACACGCGACACACGTCGAGCCGCCCATCGGATCGTCGAGGTCGAACACGATCTTCGAGTGCTCGCCGCGGTAGGCGTAGCCGATCACGTCGTTCACCTGCTCCTCACGGCAGGCGCGCACGCAGCGCGTGCACTGGATGCACGAATCGAGATTGACCGCGATGCCGTAGTGCGACAGATCCGGCGCCGGATTGTGACGGCGCGCGAACCGCGGCTTGCTCACGTCCAGTGCCTGCGCCCATGCGTCGAGCTCGGACTTCAGCGTGTGGCGCTTCTCCGGCATGTCGGAGAGCAGGAGCTCGACGACCATTTTCTGCGAGTGCAAGGCGCGCGGGCTGTCGGTCGTGACCTCCATACCGGGTACGGGCGTGCGGCAACAGGAGGCAGCCAGCACGCGCTCGCCTTTGACTTCGACCATGCACGCGCGGCAATTGCCGTCCGGGCGGTATCCCTCCTTGTAGCAGAGGTGCGGAATCTCCACGCCATAGCGCTTGGCCGTCTGGATGATCGTCTCACCGCCCTGCGCGACCACGTCCTTGCCGTTCAGCTTGAACGACACCGGCATCGCTTCGAGCTCCTTGTTGCTGATCGCCGTCATTTCACTTCATCCGGGAAGTACTTCATTACGCAGCGTATCGGGTTCGGCGCCGCCTGACCGAGGCCGCATATGGATGCGTCGGCCATCGCGGCCGAAAGTTCCTCGAGCAGCGCGCCGTCCCATTTCCGTTCGGCCATCAGGCCCAGCGCTTTTGCTGTCCCCACGCGGCACGGCGTGCACTGGCCGCAGGACTCGTCAGCGAAGAACTTCATCACGTTGCGCGCTGCAACAGCGGCTTTGTCCTGGTCGGAGAGCACGATCACGGCCGCCGATCCGATGAAGCAGCCGTGCGGCTGCAGCGTGTCGAAGTCGAGCGGCACGTCGCCGAGACTGGCCGGGAGAATGCCCCCGGAAGCGCCGCCGGGCAGGTACGCGTAGAACGTGTGGCCCGGCAGCATGCCGCCGCAGTATTCGTCGATCAGCTCCTTCACCGTGATGCCCGCCGGCGCGAGGTGCACGCCGGGTTTCACCACGCGGCCCGACACCGAGAACGAGCGCAGGCCTTTGCGCCCGTGGCGGCCGTGGCTCGCGAACCACTCCGGCCCTTTCTCGATGATCTCGCGCACCCAGTGGAGCGTCTCCATGTTGTGCTCGAGCGTCGGTCTTCCGAAGAGCCCCACCTGTGCCACGTACGGCGGTCGCAGCCGGGGCATCCCGCGCTTGCCTTCGATCGACTCGATCATCGCGGACTCTTCGCCGCAGATGTACGCGCCCGCGCCGCGCCGCAGGTAGATCGGCGGGAGCTTGCACGGCGGGTCGCGCGTGAGCGCAGCCAGCTCGCGCTCCAGGATCGTGCGGCAGCCGGCGTACTCGTCGCGCAAATAGATGTAGATCGCGGCGGCGTCGATCGCGCAGGCCGCGATCAACGCGCCTTCGATGAACCGGTGCGGGTCGCGCTCCAGGTAATAACGGTCCTTGAACGTGCCGGGCTCGCCCTCGTCGATGTTGATCGCGATCAGGCGCGGCGCCGGCTCGGCGCGCACGATGCGCCACTTGCGACCCGCGGGAAATCCGGCGCCGCCGAGGCCACGCAAACCCGAGCTCTCCATCGCCGAGATCGCCGCTTCGATGGCCGGCGAAGCGCTGCCATCGGCCGGGCGAGCGCCCGAGACCAAGTCGGCGGCGAGCTTGTATCCGCCCTCGGCGCGGTACTTCGCGTAATCGATGTACTCGCCGACGGGACACTCGATGTCGTTCGCGCCGGCCGCAGCCGTCACGGCTTCGGGTGTGGCGTTCGCCACGGGCCTGCGCCCGACGATCGCCACCGGCGCCTGCTCACAGCGGCCGACGCACGGCGCGGTCTTGACGCGCACGCGCGCGCCGAGTCCTTGTTTCAGCGCTTCGAACAGCGCGGCGCCGCCCGCGAGCTCGCACGACAGCGAATCGCAGACGCGGATCGTGAGCGGCGGCGGGGGCGCCGCGTCCTCCTTCACCACGTCGAAGTGATGATAGAACGTGGCGACCTCGTAGACCTCGGTCGGCGCGAGCTGCATCTCGCGCGCCAGCGCGACCGCGTGCGCGGCGGAAATGAAACCGTAGCGATCCTGGATCTTGTGGAGGTGCTCGACCATGAGCTCGCGGCTGCGCGGCGCATCGCCGAGCAGCGCCTGCACTTCCGCCAGAGCCTGTGGATCGACCGGACGGCCCTTCAACTTGCCCGGGCCCTGCCGCTTACGTTTTATGGTGCCGCCTTCCAAACTGCCTCCTGAACTGCCGTGATCCGCGATCCGCGACTGGTGAGGCGTGACTCGCGATCGCGCTCACGGTTCACGATTCACGATTCACGCCGTTTGCGGTTCACGCCGTTCGAATCATTTGAGGACCGACTTCATGAGCTTTCCCATCTCGGCGGGATTGCGCGTGACCTTGATGCCGCACTCTTCCATCACCGCGAGCTTCTCCGCGGCCGTGCCTTTGCCGCCGGAGATGATCGCGCCGGCATGACCCATGCGTTTGCCCGGCGGCGCCGTGATGCCGGCGATGAAGCCGACGACCGGCTTTTTCATGTTCGCCTTGACCCACCGCGCGCACTCTTCCTCGTCGGTGCCGCCGATCTCGCCGACCATGATCACACCCTCGGTCTGCGGATCGTCGTTGAACATCTTCATGACGTCCACGTGCTTGAGCCCGTTCACGGGATCGCCGCCGATGCCGACGCACGAGGACTGGCCGAGCCCGAGCGCCGAGAGCTGTCCCACCGCCTCGTAGGTGAGCGTGCCCGACCGCGACACCACGCCGATCGGCCCCTTCTTGTGGATGTGTCCGGGCATGATGCCGATCTTGATCTCGTCCGGCGTGATCACGCCCGGGCAGTTCGGCCCGATCAGCTTCGTCTTGCGCCCCTGCATGCGGTACTTGGTGCGGATCATGTCGCGCACCG
>Ga0196978_1000661_pt1 | contig 17011 bp, 13 predicted proteins | sample S3v_2013CmetaG_FD_155491 | JGI IMG/M metagenome (GOLD analysis project Ga0196978, IMG submission 155491) | Soil microbial communities from Anza Borrego desert, Southern California, United States - S3+v_20-13C | ecosystem: Environmental > Terrestrial > Soil > Desert | place: USA: California... | reverse complement strand
CGATTCGATTGCCGCGCCTTCGTACGTCCAGCCGTTCTTCTCGCGGAAGGTGACCGTGGGAAAATTGTGCTGCGCATAAAAAAGGTACGCGCCCAGCCCGCAGGCGATCGTGAAAGGAATGATCCAGGTGAGCAGCAGCATTTCCCAGCCGCCGAACCAGGTGATGGCCACGGCCGCGGCGATGTGCAGGATGATCGCCAGCAGCGAATCCTTGTGCTTGCTGGGATTCGCGCGCAGCGAATCGATGCACATGCCGACGAAGAACATGGAGATGTAGCCCATGAAGATCACCAGCGGGTGGCGCGATGCGAGGTAAATGCGGCGCTCGGCGGGAGAAACTTCGAGAAATTTTTTTCGCGTAAGGATGGGATACGAGCCGATGCTCGCCGTGTACAATTTCGAATTGTGCTTGTGGTGATAATCGTGCGAGCGTTTCCAGATGCTGGTCGGCGCGAGGATGTAGAGGCCGAAGAGCGTCATGATCGCGTTGGCTACGGGAGATTTGTGCAGGATGGCGTGGTGCTGATGATCATGGTAGATCACGAACATGCGCACGACCGTCAGCCCGCCCAGGATGCTGCACACGATCCGCAGCGCGAGATGCGGCGCCCAGACCGTACCCGCCAGCAGCGCCAGCATGACGGCCAGCGTGACCAGCGTATGCATCCAGCTCTTCCAGCGAATTTCTTTCGCGAAAGGGCGTGTAGCAAGAATGAGGTCTTTGCCTGCGAGCGACATTCAGGAATTTTCGAGGTGAATTACAAAAATAACATTTCGCCCGGTTTTACAGGGACTTGTGCGTGCTAAAAAAGGGTAAAAATCCCCATCGTTTCAACCCGTGCGCAGAGGTGCAGGTTCAGATATGCAGATGAAATTTGCCTATCTGCACATCTGAACCTGCACCTCTGTTATCCTCCAAATGGATGAATTACGCTTCGCTTCTTCCTGTGCGAGCCGGCCGTTCGTACTTTAGCGAACTTATGCGCTTCCTCGGAAAAATTTTCTTCCTGCTGCTCGTTGCGGCATCTCCTGTTTTCGCGCAAAACAAGAAGATCGATTCCCTGCTGAAAGCCTTGCCGGAGTCGCAGGATACGGTACGGGCGAAAACGCTCAACCTGCTCAGCCGCCAGTATGCCATCACGGGCGATTACGCGAAAGCGCTTTCCTGCGCGAAGGAGGCCGAGATGCTGGCCACGCAGCTGCATCACAAGCGCGAGCGCGCCACCGCTTATCACAACATCGCGCTGGTGCACCAATATCAAAGCCGGTATAGCGAAGCGCTGAAATTCAACCAGCGCGCGCTGGAGCTGCGCGCGGAGATGGTGGACGACGCGGGCGTGGCCAGCTCGTACATGAACATCGGCAACGTATACAAAGCCATGGGTGAATACATAGATGCGCTGAAATATTACATCCTTTCGCTGGAGCTGGCGGAAAAAACGAAAGACCGGAAAGGCCTGGCGAATGCGTACAACAACATCGGCACGGTGCAGAAAGGCCTGGGCAAGCTGGACGAGGCCCTCGAAAATTACCGGCGTTCGCTGGCCCTGCATACCGAAGCGAAGGACAAGCGCAACATGGCCATCGTGCACAACAACCTCGGCAACCTGTACAGCGATCTCGGCGACACGGCAAGATCCGTGGAAAACTACCTGCGTTCGCTCGAGCTGAAAAAAGCGATCGGCGACAAGCTGGGCATGGGAAGATCATATAACAACCTGGCGATGATCTATTCCGCGCAAAAGGATTTCGACAAAGCCCTGCGCTATTACGTGCTCGCCGAACAGCTGGCGAACGAAACCAACAGCAACCATGACCGGGCGAGCGTGTGGACGAACACCGGGCTGGTCTATTTTAAAAAACGCGAATTCGAAAAAGCGAGAAGCTATCTCAGCAAGGCCTCCGCGCTCGCACGCGCTACGGGCGTCAAGCAGGAAGCGATGAACAGCAACCGCCACCTCAGCGAAGTCGACAGCGCGCTGGGAAATTTCAAAGAAGCGTACGAGCACCACAAGGTGTACCTGCTTTACCGCGACAGCCTGAACAACGAGGATATTGCCGCCCGCGCCGCGCAGGCGCAGGTCACGTACGAGTTCCAGAAAGAAGCCGCCGCCGACAGCGTGCGCGACGAGGAGAAGGCCGCGAAAGCGCAGCTGGCTTACGACAAGGAATTGCTGCGCGAGCGTTCATACACCTACGGCGGCATCATCGGCGCGTGCTTCATGCTGGTCATCGCCGGCGTTTCCTTCCGCGCGTACCGGCAAAAGCAAAAAGCGAACCGCGAGATCGAAACGCAGAAGCGTATCGTGGAAGAAAAGCAGAAAGAGGTGCTCGACTCCATCCGCTACGCGCAGCGCATCCAGTCGGCCCTGCTGGCTTCCGGGCGCGTGCTGAACGCGCAGCTGGGCGAACATTTTATCCTGTACAAGCCGAAGGACATCGTGAGCGGCGATTTCTACTGGGCGCACGCCGCCGGTGACGCGTTCTACCTCGCCGCCTGCGACAGCACGGGGCACGGCGTGCCCGGCGCCTTCATGAGCCTGCTCAACATTGCTTTTCTAAACGAAGCCGTCGCAGAAAAAAAGCTCACGGCGCCCAATGAGGTGCTCGAGCATGTGCGCAAACGCCTGATCGAAAATCTCTCGGAGGACGAAGGGCAGGACGGCATGGACGGCGTGCTGCTCCGCCTCAGCGGCGACCGGCTCAGCTACGCCGCCGCGCACAACGCGCCCTTCCTCATCCGCAACAAAGAGCTCATCGAGCTGCAGGCCGACAAGATGCCCGTGGGAAAATCACCGAAGGAAAGCACGCCCTTCGCGCAGCACGCGATCCGGCTTCAGCCCGGCGACCTGCTCATCGCCTGCACCGACGGCTATGCGGACCAGTTCGGCGGCGAGAAAGGAAAAAAGTTCAGGCACAAAAATCTGCAGCAGCTCATCCTCACGCACGCGCACCTCCCCGCGGAAGAATTGAAACGCAGGCTCGAAAAGGCTTTTGAAGAATGGAAAGGCCCGCTGGAGCAGGTGGATGACGTGCTGGTGATCGGGATACGGTTTTGATCTGCGCGCCCTCCTGCGCTTCAGATAGGCACATCATTTTACTGCGGCCTCTTGTGCTTCCACCTGCGATGCGACCACAACCAAATCTCCGGCTGCGTGCGGATGTCTTGCTCCAGGCGCTTCGTGTGGCTTTCGGTGATCTCGCCGGGCGCGGTGTTTTTCGGGTGATCGAAAAGCAATTCCGCATCGATGGCGTAATAGCCGCGGCGCCTGCGTTTCACTGAAACATAGATCACGGGGTAATCCAATTTCTGCGCGAATTTTTCCGTGCCCAGGAACACGGGCGTGTCCTGGTTCATGAACTGCATCCAGTACGCGCGGTCGGGCGGCGGCGTTTGATCGGCGATGAAGGCGGTGGCCGTGGGCGGTCCCGACTGGAGGCGCAGCATTTCTTTCGCCGTCTCTTTCATCGCGATGAGCTTCGTGCCGAAACGCATGCGCATGTTCACGACGAGGCGGTTGTAATGCCTGTTCGCCAGCGGGTGGTAGATGACGTACAATTGATGCTTGCGCGTGAGGCTGAACGTATTTCCCGCCCATTCCCAATTGCCGAAATGGCCCATGACAAGAATGACGTGCCGGCCTTCGGCGTGATACTTATCGAGCAGCGCGCCGGCTTCGGGAGTGATCACGCAGCGCTTCAGCATGGCGGCTTTCCCGATGGTAAGCGTTTTGAACGTTTCGAGGAAAAGATCGCAGAGGTATTTATAAAATGTATGCTCGAGCGTTTTTAAATCCGCTTCACTTTTTTCGGGGAAAGCGTTGCGCAGGTTTTGCATCACGACCTTCCGGCGGTAGCCGATGACGCGCCAGAGCAGGAAGCAGACGAGGTCGGAGAATAAATAAAAAACAGGGAACGGCAGGATGGAAAGCAGGTAGATGAAAGGCAGTGCGAGATAGAAGCCGATGGCCTGCATGGGGACAAAAATAGGAGTTTGCCGAGGAGTGACGGACCTTGTCACCCTGAGCGCAGTCGAAGGGGGACGAGCAGGTACTAATGCAGGTGCATGAAGTACGTAGTCCCCTTCGACTGCGCTCAGGGTAACAGGTAATCGCTAAATTGGCGCAAGCACTCGACACATGAACAACCAGCAAGCCTACAACGCCTGGTCGGAAAGCTACGACACGATGCGCAACCGCACGCGCGACCTCGAAGCGAAAGCCCTTCGCGAAAGCTTACCCGCCGTTCCATTCCATGAAGTCCTCGAGCTCGGCTGCGGCACAGGCAAGAATACCGAATGGCTGCTGACGAAAGCGGCGCTGGTGATCGCGGTGGATTTTTCGGAGGAGATGCTGGCGAAAGCGAAAGAAAAAGTCCGCGCAAACAAGGTTCAATTCCGGCAAGCCGACCTGCGGGAAGAATGGGGTTTCACCGAACGAGAATTCGACCTTATCACCTGCAGCCTCGCGCTGGAGCACATTGAAAACATCGGTTTCATCTTCGCGCAGGCCTTTCGCGTTTTAAAGCCCGGCGGGCATTTTTACTTCGGCGAGCTGCATCCCTTCAAGCAATACCTCGGCAGCAAAGCGCGGTTCGAGACGGAGGGCGGCACTTTCGTGCTGGAATGTTTCGTGCACCACGTCTCCGATTATTTCCGCGCGGCGAAAGCGCAGGGCTTCGCGTGCGTGGAGCTGAAGGAATGGTTCGATGAAGAAGAACCGGATTCGCCGCCGCGATTGCTGACGATGGTTTTCAGGAAATAAAAAAACAACCAGATTTAACTAATGCATACTTGTCACCCTGAGCGCAGTCGAAGGGGGACGACTAGGTACCATGCACGTACATGAAGTACGCAGTCCCCCTTCGACTGCGCTCAGGGTGACAGAGACTTTGTTAACGAGTGTGAAGAGATTAGCGCCCGCAATTCCCCCGCAGTAAATTGGCGTGTTGAAATTCCATCCCCGCAGGAATATCTCGCTGCATCCCGAGATCAACGTTCAACACCCCCGATGATGAAATCATTTCTGCTTTCCCTCCTCGCCTTGTTCTCCGGCCCCTGGGAAGTTCCCGGCCCCGCGAAGCTCTTGTCCGACTACGCGAAACGCCTGCAGGCCTACCACGAGCAATACAAGGAAGACAGCACCGCCAGCGTCTCCATGGGCCAGGTGCATGACGGCGCGCTGGTCAACGGCAAGCTGTTTCCCTTCAACGGGAAAAATTTCCGCTACTTCGACACGATGAGCTACATCCACGACCGCGCTTTCCTCAACGACAAAGTGCGCAGCAGCGTGATCGCCGCATACAAAGCCCTGGACACGCTCGCACCGGGCCGGCAGTTCCGCATCATGGAATGCTCGAACAAGAACGGCGGACAAATGAGCGGCCACCGCACCCACCAGAACGGCCTGAGCATCGATTTCATGACGCCGCTGAAAAAAGACAGCGTGCCTTTTTATTTGCTCGACGACATGGGCGGCAATCACTACCTGCTCGATTTCGACAGCAGCGGCGTGTGGACGCAGGACAGCAGCATCTCCATCGATTTCGACATGATGGCCCTGCACATTCTCACGCTGGAAAAATGCGCGCGCAAAAAAGGCATACGCATCGTGAAAGTAATTTGGAAGCTGGAGCTGAAGCCGGAACTGTTCGCCACGCCCAATGGGAAAAAGCTGAAGCGCACAGGCATCTACTTCACGCGCAACCACACGCCGGCGATCAACCGCTCGCATGACGACCATTATCACATCGACTTTGGGCCGGCGGAGAAAAAATGAGCTTCGCTACGCTCGCCTGATCAGCTGCGCCGCGTCCGTGCCCGGCAGCGGCAGGTCGATGACGACGGTAGTGCCTAAGCCCTGCTTCGACGACAACGCGATCTTCCCGAAATGGTTGGTGACGATCTTCTTGCAGATCGCCAGCCCGAAACCCAGCCTGACCGTGTTGTCCTGGCTCAACGTGGTGAAAGGCCGGAAAAGCACGCTTTCAAAGCGGCTGTCGACCCCTGCGCCGTTGTCGGTGAGACGCAGCCGCAAGGCCACGCCGTAAGCGTACTTCCCGGAAAGGTTCTTGTAATAATTATCCTCGAACACGGCGCTCGTAATGGAAATGCGCACTTCGCTTTCCCTGCGGAACTTGACCGAGTTCCTGAAGAGATGATAAAAAAGCAGCGTGAGCTGCGGCTCTATCCCCTGCATGTGCGGCAGCTCGTCGCACTCGAACCGGATGTGCCTGAAGTCCGTCTCTTCCTTCACGCTCTCCAGCGCACGTGCAGCGCAATCGTTGAGATCCACTTCCCTGAACGCCTGCTCCTGGTTGCCGAGATCGATGAACAGCTCGAGGCTGGCGATAATGGATTGCAGGCGGTACGCCGACTCCTGCACTTTCTTCAGCGCGCTGTGCCGCTCAGGTTCGCGCATCGCGATGGAGGTGAAGAGCTGGATCTTGCGGACACATTCCTGCATATCATGGTTGATGATCTTGCTGAACTCCACCAGGTCGCTGTTCATCTGGTTCAGCCGGCCGAGCTGCCGGTCGAGCTCCAGCGCATGCAGCTCCGCCTCCGCGCGCGCTGAAATGAGATCGCTGTTTTCTTTCAGCGCTTTTTCCGCCGCCCGGCGCGCTTCGATGATCTCGTCCTCGTATTTTCTGCGGTGATAAACCGGCAGGAAGATGCAGGTGCTGACCGGCGCCCCACCGTCGGTCTCCCGTTTCCCGCTGGTGACGACGGGGATCAGCTCGCCGTCCTTCCGGCTCAGGGAAAGAAAAATCTCGTCCGCTTTTCCGTGCAGCTTCAGCAGCGGAAACAAGTGTGTCTGGAAAAATATTCGTCCGGCTATGTTCATGATGCGCTCGAGCTTTTGCCCCACCAGCTCATTCACAGCATAGCCCAGCCATGCGGCAAGCGTAAGATTAATACCCACGATGATCCCCCTGTCGTCGAAAGAAACGTACCCGCAGGGGGCCATATCGAGTAATTTCTCCTTCTCCATTTTTTCACTTCCGGCCGGCCAGGTATTCCCGGATGAGCCTGATGGTTTCTTCCGGCGCGCTCATGTGCGGGCAGTGTCCCGTCGCTTCCATGATGCGAAGCGTGCTCTGCGGGATGTTCTCGCGCAGATAATATCCTACCTCCTCGGGCGCCACCAGGTCGTCTGAGCATTGCATGATGAGGGAAGGAACTTTCAGTTTAGGCAGATCCTTGCGGTTGTCGGAGAGAAAAGTGACTTCCGCGAACTGCCGCGCGATGACCGGGTCGGTGGAGCAGAAGCTTTCGGTAAGCTCTGCGCCCAGTTCCGGCCGTTCCGGGTTTTTCATGATGGCCGGCGCGAGAAAGTTGGCCCAGCCGATGAAATTCTTGTCCATCGTATCGAGCAGGTCGGTGATGTCCTTCTGCTCGAAACCGCCGACATAACCCTGGTCGTTGATGTAACGCGCCGAAGGACTGACGAAAATGAGTTCGGAAAACAGGCCCGGCTCTTTCACCGCCGCCAGCAAGCCGATCATGCTGCTGACCGAATGGCCGACGAAAATAACGTTCTTCAGCTGGAGCGTTTCGCAGACCTCAAGCACGTCTTGCGCGTAACCGGCCAGGTTGCCGTAGCGTTCCGAGCTGTATGCGCCCAGGTCGGATTTCCCGCAGCCGACGTAGTCAAACAGGATGATCTTATAGTCTTCCTCGAAAGCGGGCGTCACGAACCGCCACATGTTCTGGTCGCAGCCGAAGCCGTGCGCGAACAGCATGGGCCGGGTGCCGTTGCCCGTTACTTTGATATTGTTGCGCTTAATGATCTGGGTGTCCTGGAGAGAAATAATGTCCATAATACAGGCTTGATTTAGGTGTGCTTTAATACGTTTTTTTAAACACCCCGCCCGGCGCATTGCGAAGTTAGAATGTGCAATCAAGAAAGTGTGTAGAAACTTTTCCTCGTCGTCAAATAACATAAGATGGCTGGTGCCCGGGCCGCTGAAACCCGCACGGGTAAAGGCCTCCGGCTGCATGGAAATTTAGGGGTGCCTGCACTTTTTTCGCGAAAGTGTTCGAAGAAGATTTAGAAAAATTGAAGACGCTGGGTGAACATGTTTGGAAGGAAGGCGTGCAGGAATTAAGGTTTGAGAAATGAATAACTGGAAATCCCGCGCGCCGTCCGGGCGAAGGGCGGAACCAGGTCGCGCCCACAGAGAAAAACCCTATCTTTACCAAAATATTTCCCAACCGACTTTACCACAATGACCGCATCCGACCAAAATGCCGAGAACACGACCGGCATGGAATACAATACCGGCAACCCGAAAATGACGATCTCCGAATACGGACGGAACGTGCAGAAGATGATCGGCTACTGCCTCACCCTCACCGACCGCGAAGAACGCAACCGCTGCGCCCGCACCATCATCAAAGTGATGGCCGCCGTGAATCCTTCGCTGAAAGAGTTCGCCGATTTCGAGCACAAGCTCTGGGATCACCTGCACATCATCTCCGATTACAAGCTCGACGTGGATTCGCCGTATCCCAAGCCGGAGCCGGAGCTTTTCCACTCCAAGCCTGAGCCACTGCGTTACCCGCACAACGAGATCCGCTTCCGCCATTACGGAAAAATCCTCGAAGACCTCATCCAGAAAGCGCGCACGGAACAAGATCCGAAAGCGAAGCAGGTCTTCACCGAGCAGCTCGCGCAGCTGATGAAAAAGCACTACCTGAACTGGAACCGCGATTCGGTCAACGACCAGCTCATCACCCAGCAGCTTGAAATGCTCTCCGAGAACGAGCTGAAGGTGAGCGACAATTTCCGCTTCATGCACACCAGCGAGATCCTCCCGAAAAACGCCATCCCGCAAAACCAGCAGCCCCAGTACCAGCAAGGCGGCAAGAAAAAAACCAAGCAGGGCGGGCACAAGCAGTACAAGCAATACAAAAAGCACTGAGATGCTCCGCGGGTACCCGCGGCAAGAAAAAGAGTACTCGCTGTAAAACGGTACTCACGTCAAAAAGCAAACAGGCAAAAGGCAACAAGGCAAAAGCTTCGTTGCCTTTTTTTTACAAGCGAAGCGTTGCCTTTTTCCGAACGTCTCTTCCCTTTTTTGCAAGCGAAGCGTTGCCCCCCTTTCGCGGCGCAGCCGTTGCTTTTTTTCTCCCTGCACAAGTAAGTCAACTCGGGCGAAGTCGAGAGACGCTGCTTCCTCCTGCCTTCTTTTTAATACTCTCCGGTTAATAAATATCTCTCCCCCATCTTGCGGCTTGCCGCGCAACGCGCCATCTTCGAAGGATCATTTATCAACCCATTTCCACATGAGCTCATTCGAAATCACCGGCGGCAAACGACTGAAAGGCGATCTGATCCCGCAAGGCGCGAAAAACGAAGCCCTGCAGATCATCTCCGCGGTGCTGCTCACGCCCGAGAAGGTCGTCATCAGCAATGTGCCCGACATCGTGGACGTGAACAAGCTCATCGACCTGCTGCGCGATCTCGGCGTGAAAGTGGAGAAGAGCGGCCACGAGCAATACACCTTCCAGGCCGACGAGGTCGACATCGATTACATCAATTCCGAAGTCTTTAAGAAAAAAGGCGGGGCCCTGCGCGGCTCCATCATGATCGTCGGCCCGCTGCTCACGCGCTTCGGGCGCGGCTACATTCCCAAGCCCGGGGGCGACAAGATCGGCCGCCGCCGCCTCGACACGCATTTCATCGGCTTCGAAAAGCTGGGCGCGAAATTCGAGTACGATTCAGAAAAAGAATTTTTCAAAGCCGAGGCCGAACGCCTGAAAGGCGCGTACATGCTGCTCGACGAAGCTTCCGTCACCGGCACGGCCAACATCGTGATGGCCGCGAGCATGGCCGAAGGCACGACGCAGATCTACAACGCGGCCTGCGAGCCTTACCTGCAGCAGCTCTGCAAAATGCTCAACCGCATGGGCGCGAAGATCAGCGGCATCGGATCGAACCTGCTCACCATCGAAGGCGTGGACAAGCTGCACGGCACCGAGCACCGCATGCTGCCCGACATGATCGAGATCGGCAGCTTCATCGGTTTGGCGGCGATGACGCAGAGCGAGATCACGATCAAGGACGTGGCCTACGATGAATTAGGAATTATTCCCAGCGTGTTCCAGCGCCTGGGAATAAAGCTGGAGCGCCGCGGCGACGACATTTACGTTCCCGCGCAGGAGCGATACGAGATCGACACCTTCATCGACGGCTCCATCCTCACCATCGCCGACGCGATCTGGCCCGGCTTCACGCCCGACCTGCTCAGCATCGTGCTCGTCACCGCCACGCAGGCGAAAGGCAGCGTGCTCATTCACCAGAAAATGTTCGAGAGCCGCCTGTTCTTCGTCGACAAGCTGATCGACATGGGCGCGCAGATCATCCTCTGCGATCCGCACCGCGCCACCGTCATCGGCCTGGGCCGCGAGCACCAGCTGCGCGGGGTGACGATGACCTCCCCCGATATCCGCGCCGGCGTCGCCCTGCTCATCGCCGCCCTCTCGGCCAAAGGCAAAAGCGTGATCCACAACATCGAGCAGATCGACCGCGGCTACCAGCACATCGACGCCCGCCTGAACAAGCTTGGCGCGGAGATTGTAAGGAAGCAATAGCTTGGATCGAATTACGGATTCTTCCGAATTACGAATAGCGCCCGGCCGTTATGGATAGTTGGGGTTTGTAATTCGTATATTCGTAGAGATTCGAATTCCGCTTCAATAGGCAAGTAGGATCAAAACCCTTATTTTTAGCAGTATGAAACACCTGAAAACACTTTTTGCCGCTCTCGCATTCCTGGCGGCCGGTAAAGCCTTCGCGCAAAACGGAGCCGTGGAAGGCCTCAACGTAGGCAATGTCGCGCCCGAGATCAGCATGAAAGACCCGAACGACTCGGTGATCAACCTCTCGTCGCTGCGCGGCAAGCTGGTGCTCATCGATTTCTGGGCCTCCTGGTGCGGCCCGTGCAGGATGGAAAATCCGAACGTGGTCAAGGCGTACAAAAAATATAAAGATTCGTATTTCGTGAACGGCGACGGCTTCGTGGTCTACAACGTTTCGCTCGACCGTCCCGGCCAGAAAGAAGCCTGGAAAAATGCGATCACGAAAGACAGCCTGAACTGGAAATACCACGTCAGCGACCTGCAGTACTGGCAGAACGCCGCCGCGCAGAAATACCAGGTCTACTCCATCCCCACCAACGTGCTCATCGACGAGAACGGCGTGATCATCGCGAAGAACCTTCGCGGCGCAGCGCTCGAGAAAGCGCTTGAGATGCAGCTGGACAAAGACCCGGAAAGCATTAAGAAAAAAGAGAAGATCCGCGAGCAGAAAGCCAAAGAGGCCGCCGGCAAAAAGAAAAAAGCGCCGAAGAAAACGAAAGATTCCGGAACGAAATAAGAGCGTTGACGCGTTTATGCGTTTGGCCGTTTTCACGTTTTCCCGTTCAACGGCGAATGTGAGAACGGCCAAACGCTTTTAACGTAAAACGCGAAACGCTTTGCAGGATCACATGCGCAGCAGATTTACTTTTCTAACGCTTCTCCTTTTTCTCGGCGCGCACGCGCAAAGCCTCCCGGAATACACCTGCTTCACCCGCCACATCGATCTCGGCAAATGGCTGCAGGCCGCCGAGCGCACGCCCGACGCGCAAGGCATCCTCACGCAGAAAAAGGAATACCACCCGCTCACGATCGCCTTCTACGGCATCATGAGCTACTATAAATTTCTCGAAACGGGCGACAAGAAATTCAAGAAGCAGGTGCTCGACCAGTACCGTTATTTCTGCGACACGAGCAAGGTCGATCTCCTCGACAGCGGCCGCGCGCTGGGCCTGCCTTACAATACCAACTACCACGACCTGAAAGCGCCCTGGTACTCGGGCATGACGCAGGGCACGGCGATCTCGTACCTGCTTCGCTATTACGAATTGAGCAAAGACACGAGCGCGCTGCGAAGAATAAAAATGCTCGCGCGCCTGCTGCTGAAACCGGAAGAAAAAGGCGGCTGCATCGGGAAAACGCGCGAAGGCTGGCTCTGGATCGAGGAATATCCCAACTCCGCTTACTCGCCGCAGGTGCTCAACGGCTTCGTCAACGGCCTGATCGGCCTGTACGAGTACAAATCGTTTTTTCCCGGCGACACGATGGCCGCCCGCCTTCACGATTCGTGCTACGCCTCGATGCTGCGCGCTTTTCCGAAATACGATACGCACGACTGGACGAGCTACAACCGGAAAAATTTTCCGCTCAGCCCCGGCTACATGCGCTATCAATTGCAGGAGTTGCAGCATTTGTACGGGATCTATGGCGACGAGCGCCTGCGGCGGCAAATGATGATCTGGGCGATGCAGTCGGACAAGAAGCCGGACAAGGTGAACAAATATTATTACCGGCAGGATTACCAGTTCGCCGTGCCGATGGAAATGCGAAAAGATTCCACCTGGCGCCTGCCCGCTTTGGATTTTTCACCGGCGCTGGAGGAATTGCGCGGGGTGAAAAGCGTTTCTGAAAAAGGCCGTTCGCGCCGCGCCCGCCTGCCCGCGAGGATCGTGCAGAAAAAAGCTTCCTCCTTCGAGCTGGAAAAGCGCGTGCATTTCGTGCGCCTGCGTTTCGATTCGCTGCAGCCCCGCGACTCGCTGCGCGTCGTTGCTTTTTCAGGCGGCAGCGAAATGCCGGCAAGCATCTCGCGCAACCGCAACGCGATCGACGTTTGCTGCGAATACATGTTCGACAGCCTTTCCATCCGCCTCGCGCACGAGGGTACACGCCGGCTGCGCAGCATCTCCGCTTTGCCCGAAGGCATGAACGAGGAATTGCCCCTGTTCGGCTTTTACAAAATGCCCGCGGACAAGTACCTGCTAAAAGACACGAAATACCACGTGAGCCTCGACGGCAACATCCCCGGCGCCGTCATTTTCTACCGCCGCGCCGCCATTGCGGGCCAGCTGCACCTGGTCAAATGGACACACCTGAACAGCATAACGACCGGCGAAAATTTGACCATACCCGACGAAGGCCGCTATGAATTCTTCATCGCCTTCCCCCTGCTCATGCCCACCGCCGAACTTTATAAAATGAATGTGCGCATGTTCGATTGAGAGTCATGAAAATGTTTAGGTTAAGCGCGAAGCCCCCAAAGGTTTCTCAATTCTCAATACTCACATCTCACATCCGGAGCAGGATCTACCCCTTCCCCACGATCTGAAAATGCCATTTTGACGCATTATCTTTGCGGGCCTGATCTTTGACCTTTGACAGGTATGCGCCGGGAAGGCAGGAAATGCTGCTTTTCCGGTCATTCCGTCATGCCATCCATTAATTGACGAACAGTTATGAGCAAGCAAGAGAACGAGCCCGTCAACGAAACCGAAAAGCCCGAAACGAACGGGACGGAGGAAAACCAGAACGAGCCGCAGGACAACAGCCCGGAAAAAAAGCTGGCCGAGCTGAATGAAAAATACCTGCGCCTCTATTCCGAATTCGACAACTACCGCAAGCGCACCAGCCGCGAGCGCGTGGAATTGCTGAAGACGGCCGGGGAAGAGATCATCAAAAGCCTCCTGCCCGTGCTCGACGACCTGGAGCGCGCGATCCGCAACAACGAAACGGCCACCGACATCGACGCGGTGAAGGAAGGCGTGAAGCTCATTCACCAGAAATTCCGCCAATCGCTCATCCAGAAAGGCCTGGAGCCGATCGATGCGCTTGGCAAGCCCTTCGACACCGATCTGCACGAAGCCATCACGAACATCCCCGCGCCCTCGGATGACCTGAAAGGAAAAGTGATCGACGAGGTGGAAAAAGGATATTTGCTGAACGGGAAAGTGATCCGTTTCGCGAAAGTGGTCGTTGGAAATTGAGAATAAAAAATGAACCCGGAATTCAGATTGGGAACCGATAGCTATCGGGTTTGGAATTTCGGTTTGGAATTTTTGAAAAAGTAACTCATGTCGAAACGCGATTATTACGAAGTGCTGGGCGTGCCGCGCAATGCGGCTGCGGAAGAGATCAAGAAATCGTACCGCAAGCTGGCCATTAAGTATCATCCCGACAAGAATCCCGGCGACAAAGCTGCGGAGGAAAAGTTCAAGGAGGCGGCCGAGGCCTACGAGGTGCTGAGCGACGACGGCAAGCGCCAGCGCTACGACCAGTTCGGCCATGCCGGCGTGGGCAGCAGCGCAGCGGGCGGCGGAGGCGGGATGAACATGGACGACATCTTCTCCAACTTCGGCGACATCTTCGGCGGCGCGTTCGGATTCGGCGGCGGCGGGCAGCGCGGAAGACGCGCCAACCGCGGCTCCAACCTGCGCGTGAAGGTCAAGCTCACCCTGGAAGAGATCGCCACCGGCACGGAGAAAAAGATCAAGGTCGCGAAATACGTGAGCTGCGACAAATGCCGCGGCAGCGGCGCCGCCAACGGTTCGGCGTACTCCACCTGCAACACCTGCCACGGGCGCGGACAGGTTTCGCGCGTGACCGATACGATCCTCGGCCGCATGCAAACCACCACTGTATGCCCTGCCTGCGGCGGCGAGGGACAAACGATCACCGACAAGTGCAAGAGCTGCTACGGCGACGGCATCGTGCGCGGTGAAGAAGTGATCTCCATCCGCATCCCGCCCGGCGTGAGCGAAGGCATCCAGCTCAACATGAGCGGGAAAGGAAATGCCGGTCCGCGCAGCGGCGTAGCCGGCGACCTGATCATCGCCATCGAAGAAGCCGAGCATGAGCATTTCGTGCGCGACGGCAACAACATCCTGCACGAGTACCACATCAGCATCGCCGACGCCGCGCTCGGCACCAGCATCGAAGTGCCCACGCTCGAAGGCAAGGCCCGCGTGAAGATCGACGCCGGCACGCAGTCCGGGAAAATCCTCCGCCTCAAAGGCAAAGGCCTGCCCGACCTCAACGGCTACGGCCGCGGCGACCTGCTCGTCAGCGTGCAGGTCTGGACCCCGCAGCAGCTCAGCAGCGAAGAAAGGCAGCTGATCGAAAAGCTCCGCGAATCGAAGAACTTCCAGCCCGCACCGGGGAAAAAAGACAAGGGATTTTTCGAGCGCATGCGCGAGTACTTCTCGTAACATCTTCTGCCTATTCGTATAGGTCTCGCTGCGAGCAACTCAGTAACGCACGGCTGCGCCGTACAATATCCCCATCCGCTTTTCCGTATCTTCGTCATGCCTATGACGTACCTCCTCGAAGCCAGGAACATCACCAAGCGCTACGCCAATCACACGGCGCTTGACGACGTCAGCGTAAGCGTCCCGGAAAAAAGCATCTTCGGCCTGCTCGGCCCGAACGGGGCGGGAAAAACCACGCTGATCCGCATCATCAACCAGATCACCGGCCCGGATTCGGGCACCGTGCTTTTCGAAGGACGTTTGCTCGAGCCGGATCATTCGGAGCAGGTCGGCTACCTGCCCGAAGAGCGCGGGCTGTACCGCAAGATGGCCGTGGGCGAACAGGCGATGTACCTCGCGCAGCTGAAAGGACTGAAGAAAAAAGAAGCCAGGCGCCGCCTCGACGAATGGTTCGAGCGCTTCGAGATGCAGGGCTGGTGGAAAAAAAAGATCGAAGAGCTCTCGAAAGGCATGCAGCAGAAAGTGCAGTTCATCGTCACCGTCCTGCACGAGCCGCGCCTGCTCATCCTCGACGAGCCCTTCAGCGGCTTCGACCCGATCAACGCGCAGCTGATCAAGAATGAAATTCTGCGCCTGCGCGCAAAAGGCACCACCGTCATTCTCTCCACGCACAACATGGGCTCGGTGGAAGAGCTCTGCGATCACATCGCGCTCATCCACCGCTCGAAAAAAATTCTCGACGGCTCGGTGAAAGAGATCCGCCGCGCGCATGCCACCAGCACCTACGACCTCAGCTTCCGCGGCAACATGATCGGCTTCACGAACGCGATGTGGACGGGCGCGGAGCTGGTGAGCAAAATCGAAGGCGATGACGGGCTGAACCGCGTTCGTGTAAAATTGCGCGGCGACACTTCGCCCAACCGCCTGCTGGAAGCCGTGCTGCCCTTCGCTGAAATTCATTCGTTCGGCGAAGTGATGCCCACGATGAACGACATCTTCATCGCCAGCGTGAACGCGGAGAACCCGGAAGCGGCCGCATTGGGAACGAAGAGCAATTACACCGAATAAGCAAGGACGAGCATGGGAAAAATTGGCCTCATCATCCGCCGCGAATATTTCACGCGCGTCAAGAATAAAACCTTCATCATCATGTGCCTGCTCGGCCCCCTGCTCTGGGCCGCGCTCATCATCGTGCCTTCGATGCTCGCGGGCCGGCCCGGCGCGCCGCGCACGATCGTGGTCGTCGACAAGTCGGGCCTTTCGGAGATCGATCCTTCGCTGGATTACGCCCGCATCTTCCGGGATACGATGAACCTGCATTTCAACTACACCTACGTGGGCGATGAGCTGGACGCGGTCAGGCGCAAGTTCAAAGACTCGACGCATACTTCGGTGCTGTACATCCCGGAAAATTTTCTCGGCGGCGCAGACAGCACGGCTGAGCGCAGCTGGGGAAAAACGGTGAAATTATTTTCGAAGAACGAGCCCGGGCACAACACGCTGAGCTACCTCGGCGCGCAGCTCTCGCAGGAATACCGCCGCATGCTGCTGCAGCTCGACAGCATTCCCATCGACGTCATCGAAAAAACGAAAGAGACGATCTCGGTCGTCAACGACGTGAACGACAAAGTGAGCAAGGCGGAAGTGAAAGCGGTGGTCGGCTTCATCTTCGCGTTCGTCATCTACCTCTACATTTTTATTTACGGCGTGCAGGTGATGCGCGGCGTGATCGAGGAGAAAACCACGCGCATCGTGGAAGTGATCGTCTCTTCCGTGCGGCCGTTCCAGCTGATGATGGGCAAGATCATCGGCATCATGCTCGTGGGCCTCACCCAGTTTTTCCTTTGGATCGCTCTCTCCTTCCTCATCATCACGCCGATCATCAACTCGATCAACAAGGACCGCCTCGACTACACGAAAGCGCAGCCGCCCGGCGCGATCACGCAGG
>Ga0196978_1000659_pt1 | contig 17054 bp, 14 predicted proteins | sample S3v_2013CmetaG_FD_155491 | JGI IMG/M metagenome (GOLD analysis project Ga0196978, IMG submission 155491) | Soil microbial communities from Anza Borrego desert, Southern California, United States - S3+v_20-13C | ecosystem: Environmental > Terrestrial > Soil > Desert | place: USA: California... | reverse complement strand
GCAGCCGGTGGAATTGCTGACCGGGCGGAAGCTCGCTGAAAATTCGCCCGTGGCCACGCCTTCGCAAGCCATCCTCGGCGAAAAACATCCCGTGCTCAGCAAAGGCTACTCGCCGATGACGGTGCGCTTCTTCATGCTGCAGACGCATTACTCGAGCACGCTGGATTTTTCCGACGAAGCGCTGCAGGCTTCCGAAAAAGGATTCCAGCGTTTGATGAACGCGTACCGCCTGCTGGATAAATTGACTCCCGGCGCAAAAGGAAAAGAAGATATCGACGCGCTGGAAAAAGCGAGCTACGCGGCGATGAACGACGACTTCAACAGCCCCATTCTCATCGCTCAATTGTTCGAAGCCGCGCGCATCATCAACTCGGTAAACGACGGGCATGCCACCATCGACGCAGCCGGGATCGAAACGCTGAAGCGTGTCTTTAAAAATTTCGTGTTCGACGTGCTCGGCCTCAGGGACGAGACCGCCGGCGGCGGCAACGAAGAGCTCACCGAAGGCCTGATGCAGCTCATCCTGCGCATGCGCGCCGAAGCCCGGGCGAAAAAAGACTTCAGCATCTCCGACCTCATCCGCGATGAGCTGAAACGCCTTCAGGTGGAGGTGAAGGACGGGAAAGAAGGAACTAACTGGACGTATAAAAAATAAAAAGCATTTCTCCGGCGGCAGCGGCAACTCCCAGGATCATTAAAAGCAACTTTGTTTTCATGCGCAAGCTCCTCCCCATACTTTTAATCACAGCCCTCGTCTCCTGCAACTCCTGCGGCGACGACGTCACACCGCCCACGCCCGACACGCTGCCCCCTCCCCCGCCCCGCGTGCAGGCGCCCGCGTTCAGCCCCGATTCGGCCTATGCGTTCATCCAGGCGCAGGTGGATCTCGGCCCGCGCGTGCCGGGAACGGAAGCGCATGAAAAGTGCGCCGACATGCTGAAGAAAAAATTAGGCGTGTACCTCGACACCGTCACCGTACAGGAAGGAACCGTCACCACGTACGACGGAAAGCAATTGCGCATCAAGAACATCATGGGCTCGTACAAGCCCGAGCGAAAAGACCGCGTGCTGCTTTTCGCGCACTGGGACACGCGTCACATCGCCGACCGCGACAGCGTGGACAAGAACAAGCCTTTCGACGGGGCGAATGACGGCGGCAGCGGCGTGGGCGTGCTGCTCGAAGTCGCGCGCGTTTTGCAGCAGCAGGATCCCAACATCGGCGTCGACATCCTGTTCCTCGACGCGGAAGATTACGGCCAGCCCAGCGACGTGAAAGACGGCGAAGAAAAAAACGATACCTGGTGCCTGGGCGCGCAATACTGGGCCAGTCACAAGCCGCCCGGCTACAGCCCCCGCTGGGGCATTCTCCTCGACATGGTCGGCGCGAAAGACCCGATGTTCCCGCGCGAAGGCACTTCGATGGAATACGCGCCCGCGCTGGTGGACAAGGTCTGGCAATCCGCCGCGCAGCTGGGCTACGGCAGCATTTTCTTAAACGATCCTACACCTCCTACCGTCGATGATCATTACTACATCAACGGCGTGGCGCAAATTCCCTCGATCGACATCGTGCACTACGATCCGATCAAGCGCGATTATTTTGCGCACCATCATCGCCACTCCGACAACATGGAGAACATCGACAAGAATACGCTCAACGCCGTGGGGCGCGTGCTGCTGGATGTGGTATACAATGAGAATCCGCCGAAATAGCTCCAACCCCAGCGCAGAGGTTCCACCCACGACCTTGCGCGCCGCTGAGCTTTTTCACCTTCAGTCGAGTGATTACATATTTTGAAAAAGCTCCGCGCGCGCTGCGCTTTTCCTCTGCGGTGCGAAAGGTTTGCGCGTTGGCCCTCTGCGGTAAAGTTTTTTTATCTAACTGCTTTTTACCGAAGGTGAAATAATTCCACACCCCTCCCTCGCAAGCTTTTCGTTGTCAAGCATTTAAGTCGACGGCATCACTGCGAGTTTTCAACAATTTATGGAATGCCCCGCCGCGTTCACCCTATTTTTCAAAGCCGGGAAAATGCCTTGTTCCCGCTCCGGGAATGCTATTAACAAGTTATCAACATTCAATCGGAGATATTCACAAGGCCTTTCATTTGCGTACGGCTTTATCTTTCTTTGGTTCAATCTTTTGACGGACAAAACTGTGATGAAAAAATTCTCCCTTCTTTGTACGCTTGCCCTGCTCGCAGGCACGATGGCCCGGGCCGAGATGATCTGGAAACCCGGCTTCGTGATCACCAACAACGGCGACACCATTCGCGGCGACGTGAAGGTGAACGACAAAAAAGAGTACGATCTTTTCCGCAAGGTCACCCTGAAGCTCTCCGAAACGGAGAAAAAAATGTTCAACCCGAGCAAGATCAAATCGTACGTGGTCGACGGCCAGCAGTTCGTGGTGCGCAAGATCGACGACGAGATGGTTTTCGTGAAAGTTCTGTCGCAGGGCGGCGTAAACCTCTACCAGCACCAGTTCGAATATTACCATGGTGAGGAAGTCCGCCACGATTCCGAATACTATCTCGAAAAGTCCGGCACCGAGCTGACCAAAGTAAAAGGCAATAAATTCAAGAAGATCGTCGCCGAGGTCATGGCCGATCACACCGAGCTGGTGCAGAAAGTACAGCAGAGCGAAGGCAAATATGAAGGCGATGCCATCGTGGAAGTGGTTGAGGAATACAACGCCTGGCGCCGCAAAAAGAGCTGAGCGAACCGATATTTTTACGATATTTAAAAGTTTCCTTTAGTAGTTTCCAGCCAACGGCCCGGGTGCAGCAATGTCCCGGGCCGTTCGGTTCCCGGCCGTCCCGGCCGAAAACAAACGGGCGGGTCGCCGGAACCTGCGCTCCGGCGCAGGACCGCTGCACTCCGCTTTCCTTCACCTTCCCCCAACCCCGATAATAAACCGTACCTTTGCAAGTGCTTTTTAACCCATATTTCACTAGCATTTTGAGCCTTTTCAGCCCCTGTAATTCGTAAATTCGTAACCCATCCGATAAGGATCGGATCGTAATTCGCTTCCAGCAAGCGACTCCTTTACTTCCCGTACCATTTTTTCACCCATGAGCAACAACAAGAAACTCTTTCTCCTCGACGCCTTTGCCCTGATCTACCGCGCTTACTTCGCCTTCAGCAACAGCCCGCGCATCAATTCGAAAGGACTCAACACCTCCGCCGCTTTCGGCTTCACCAATACCCTGCTCGAGGTCATCCGCAAGGAGCAGCCCTCGCACATCGCCGTGGTCTTCGACACCGCCGAGCCCACGCACCGCCACACCGAATTCGTGGAGTACAAGGCCAACCGCCAGGAAATGCCGGAAGACCTCTCGCTCTGCATGCCCTACATTTTCAAATTGCTCGAAGGCTTCAACATTACCGTGCTGATGAGCGACGGCTACGAAGCGGACGACGTGATCGGCACCATCGCGAAAAAGGCCGAGCAGCAAGGCTTCACCACGTACATGATGACGCCCGACAAAGATTTCGGGCAGCTCGTCACCGACAATATTCTCATCTACAAACCCGCCCGCCTGGGCAACGCCGCCGAAAAGCTCGGCCCCGCGGAGATCTGCGCGCGCTACGAGATCCAGCGTCCCGAGCAGGTGATCGACATCCTCGGGCTGATGGGCGACAGCGTGGACAACATCCCCGGCATTCCCGGGGTAGGTGAAAAAACGGCCATTACGCTCATCAAGGAATTCCACAGCGTGGAAAATCTCGTCGCGAACACCGACAAGCTGAAAGGCAAGCTGAAAGAGAAAGTGGAGAACAACAAGGAGCAAGCCCTCTTCTCGAAAAAGCTCGCCACGATCCACATCGATGCGCCGGTGGAATTCAACGAGGAAGAGTTGCGCCTGAAGCAGCCGAAGAAAGAAGAATTGCGCGAGGTGTTCAACGAGCTCGAGTTCCGCCGCCTCGCGCTGCAGGTGCTCGGCGAGGAATTGCTGAAAGAATCCGCCGTGGCCGAGCAGGCCGCCAACGTGGTGCGCAGCAAAGCCGCCATTCCCGGGCAGATCGACATTTTCGGGAATATACCGGCAGAGAACGCCGTGGCCGCACCGGATCTTTTCGACGAAGAGCCCGCCGTAAAAAATTTCCGCACGATCGCCGACGTGCCGCATTGCTATCAAATTGCCGACACCGATGAAAAGATCGATGCGCTGATCGCAGAATTGCTGCGGCAGAAAGAGGTATGCTTCGATACGGAAACCACCGGCATCGACGCGCACACGGCGGAGCTGGTCGGGCTTTCTTTTTCCTGGAAGCAATGCGACGCCTGGTACGTGCCCGTTCCCGCCGAGCGTGAAAAAGCGCAGCTGATCGTCGACCGCTTCAAAGCGTTTTTCGAAAGTCCGCTCGTGGGCAAGACGGGACAGAACGTGAAGTACGATCTGACCGTGCTCAAAAAATACGGCGTCACGATCGCCGGCCCGCTCTTCGACACGATGATCGCGCATTACCTGCTGCAGCCCGACATGCGGCACAACATGGACGTGCTCTCCGAAACGTACCTCAACTACTCGCCCGTGAGCATCGAAACGCTGATCGGCAAGAGGGGAAAGAACCAGACGAGCATGCGCGACGTGCCCCTGGAGCAGATCGCCGAGTACGCGGCCGAGGATGCGGACGTCACGCTGCAATTGCGCAACATCTTCGAGCCGGAGCTGGGCAAGGTCGGCGTGCGCAAATTATTCGACGAGATCGAAACGCCGCTCATCCCGGTGCTCACCGCCATGGAAGCGGAAGGCATCCGCCTCGACGTGCAGAACCTGAAGGAATATTCCGCGGAGCTGGAGAAAGAAATTATTTCCACTGAAAAAGAAATTCAGCAGCTGGCGGGAACGCCGTTCAACGTGTCCTCCCCGAAGCAGGTCGGCGACATTCTTTTCGAGGTATTGAAGATCACCGACAAGCCGAAGAAAACGAAGACGGGCCAGTACGCCACGAGCGAAGACATCCTGCAAAAGCTCACCGGCAAGCACCCGATCGTGGAAAAAATTCTCGAGTACCGCGAGCTGGTGAAGCTGAAGAACACCTACGTCGACAGCCTGCCGCTGCAGGTGAATCCCGCCACCGGCCGCATCCACACCACCTTCAACCAGGTGGTCGCCGCCACCGGCCGCCTCAGCAGCGACAACCCGAACCTGCAGAACATTCCCATCCGCTCCGAGAAAGGCCGCGAGATCCGCAAAGCCTTCGTCGCCCGCGATCCGAATTTCGTGCTGCTTTCCGCCGACTACTCGCAGATCGAGCTGCGCATCATCGCCGAGCTCAGCGGCGAAGCGAACATGATCGAAGCGTTCAAAAGCGGCATGGACATCCACGCCGCCACCGCCGCGCGCGTGTACGGCGTGACTCCCGGGAACGTGACCGGCGACATGCGGCGCAACGCCAAGATGGTCAACTTCGGCATCATTTACGGCATCTCCGCATTCGGCCTCGCCGAGCGTTTGAACATCCCGCGCAAGGAGGCGCAGGACATTATCGCGCAGTATTTCATGCAGTATCCCGCGATCAAGGATTACATGGACGAGCGCATCGAGTTCGCGCGGGAGAACGGCTACGTGGAAACCATCATGGGCCGGCGCCGCTACCTGCGCGACATCAATTCCGCCAATGCCACCGTGCGAGGCTTCGCCGAGCGCAACGCGATCAATGCGCCTATTCAAGGCTCCGCCGCGGACATGATCAAGATCGCGATGATCAACATTCACAAAGCGCTGCACGAAGGCGGCTTCAAAACAAAAATGCTGCTGCAGGTGCACGACGAATTGATTTTCGACGTGCCGCGCGAGGAAGTGGAAAAAGTGCGGCCCCTCATCGAAGAGAAAATGCGCACCGCCATCCCGATGAAAGTGCCGATCGAGGTGGGCATGGGCACGGGCGACACCTGGCTGGATGCGCACTAGCGTAGTCGTTACCTCTCGACTTCGCTCGAGTTGACGTTGCTTCATGCGTGCGACATCGCCATTCAGCTCGAGGTGAAAGGATGAACATTCAACAGGGCGTTCCGAAGACCGAAGCGCGCGCACGATTGGAGCGCGATGGATTTTGCTTGCTGCCGTCCGTGTTTACCCTGCAGGAATGCGATGCGCTGATCGAAACCGTCACGCAAACCGTTCATGCGAGCGCTTCCAAAAATCTTTCAGGCATGTTCGCGATCCGGCGGCTGCTGCACGAAGTTCCCGGCCTGCGTGTTTTGCTTGATGGGAAATTACAGCGGCTGCTTTCTTTCTGCACGAACGAAAATTATTTCCTCGTCAAATCCGTGTGGTTCGACAAGCCGGAGCGCTCGAACTGGTTCGTGGCCTGGCACCAGGATCTTTCTATTTCCGTCGACCGGAAGATCGAGCTGCCCGGTTTCGGCCCGTGGACGAGCAAGCCGGAACAATTCGGCGTGCAGCCGCCGCGCGCGATCTTAGAGAACATCGTCACGCTGCGTATTCACCTCGACGACTGCGACGAAACGAACGGCGCGCTGCATGTGCTGCCGGGATCGCACCGGGACGGCATCGTTCGCAGAAATGAATTGCGCTTTGAAGAAATGCAGCCCAGGCTTTGCTGCGCAGCGAAAGGCGACGTGCTGCTCATGAAGCCTTTGCTCTTCCATGCTTCATCACGCGCCGCTTCCGGCAAGCGCCGCCGCGTGATCCATCTCGAATGCGCAAGCCTCGAGCTGCCGCCGGGGCTGGGCTGGGCCGAGCGCTTACCGATCTAAAAAACTATCTATCTTTAACTCCAAGCAAAAAAAAACACCAAAGTGAAAATGAAGCACCGTTTCCTCCTGCTGCTTCCGGTACTCGGCCTGCTGGGCGTTTCCTGCGGCGGCGATACGGAAAGCGCAGACGGCGATTCCGTGAGCGACAGTGCGGGCATGAACGTGAACCCGAACGTAGTGAAAGCGGAAAACGTTTTCTACTACATCCCCTCTCCCATCGAAACGGCCGACCTGCTGAAAAAAGCGGGCGCCGATTACGACAAGGATCTGCTCAACCCCATCGAGAACGTTTCGAAATACACCACCACTTCCGCGCGCGCCCTCAACCTCGGCGTGTACGGCGCCGACCTGAGCTTCACCGGCATCTTCGACCAGTCGACCGAATCGATGTTCTACATGCAGTGCGCGAGCAAGCTGGCCAACGAGCTGCGCATCTCCGGCGCGTTCAATGAAAACACGAAGGCCCGCCTCGAAGCCAACTCCACCAACCGCGATTCCATCCTCAACATCATCACCGACGCGTACTGGGATTGCGACGCGATCCTGAAGCAGAACGGGCAGCAGCACACCTCTGCGCTGATGATCGCCGGCGGCTGGGTGGAAGGGCTCTACCTCGCCTGCAAGGTCACCGAAAAAACAACCAGCCCCGAGATCCGCGGCCGCATCGCCGAACAGAAATTATCGCTCGACAACCTCATCGGTTTGCTGCAGAGCAAGAAAGACGACAAAGACGTAGCCGAGATTCTCGCCCGTATGCAGGAGCTGAAAACCTTGTTCGACAAGCTTCCGGCCGCGGCAGGAGAAACGAGCGCCAAAACGGATGAGAAAAGCAAGACCACGGAGATCGATGCGGCGGACGGATCGGCGGCGATGAGCGAAGCGCAGTTCAAGGAGATCCTCGCAAAAGTAGAATCCATCCGCAACGACATCATTTCCCGCACCTAGGCCGCTGCGTAACGTTTACGCGCAGCGCACCGTATAAGTCGTTTGGCCCGCTTTTTGAAACACCGGCTTGTCACGCAATCATTTACGTATGCGAAAACCTTTACATGCAGTCGTCCTCGCGCTCGCGCTCCCGCTTTTCGCGGCGAATACGGTCGAGGCTCAGTGCAGCAAGACCTGGGTTCGCAAGAAATGCATCCCCAAGATCGCGCCCTTCATTCACAACGGGCAGATGAACAGCACCGTCATGCGCGAAGGCCAGTCGGCCGATCTCTCGCTCACGGTCTACTCCGGCCAGGATTACCGCATCCTGATCTGCCACGACGAAGTGCTGGAGAACGTCGCCTTCAAGCTCTACGATAACAACAAGAAAGTCATCTTCGACAGCCGCGATCACAACGATACGGACGTGTGGGATTTCAAAGTGAAAACCACCATGCAGTTACGCATCGAAGTGGAGGTCGGCAAGAACGAGGACACCACCACCGGCATTACCAACAGCGGCTGCGTTTCGATCCTGGTCGGCTTCAAGCAATAGCTGCCGCACCCGTGTTCTTCACGCGGCGAAAAAGCCGTTTCTACGAAAAGCAGAGACGGCTTTCGCGTTTTTACCAACACTCTGTGCCCAGCGTGATAATATCGCGAAACAAAAAAGCCGCCTCTACGAAAAGTAGAGACGGCTTTCGCTTTTCAGCTGATCCGTATGCTTAGCGCACGATGAGCTTTTGCGTCAGGCTGCGGCCGTTGAGCTCGAGGCGCAGGAGATAGATCCCTTTGCTGAGCGAAGCCGTTTCGAGCGTGAAGTTGTGCGAGCCTGCGGCGTAGTCACCATTCGCCAGCGTAGCGGTCTCGCGGCCCGTCATATCGTACACGCGCAGGTTGATGTTCTGGCGATCGGTGAGCACGATGCTGGTCACCGCGTTTTCGCTGGCCGGGTTCGGGAACACGTCGAAGCTCTGCAGCGAGGCTGCGGGATCGGCGATGGCCGTGGCGCTGGTGATGTTCACGTCCTCAATGTAAATGTTGTTGCCGCCGCCGCTGGTGAACTCGAACATGAAGCGCACGTTGGTATTGTTCACGTACGAAAGGATGTTCACCGTTTCCTGGCGCCAGTCGGTGGAGCTGGCCGGCGTGTAGGCGGTAGACTGCGTGCCGGTCACCGTGCTCAGCGACTGGCCCGATTTCAGCCAGCGCTGCGTCCAGGTCTGGCCGCAGTTGGTGGACACGAGCACGCGCAGCTTGTCGGTGTTGCCGGTGCCTTTCTGGCGGAAGGCATAGCGGAAGGTGAAGCCCGGCTGCGGAATAAGGCTAAGGTCGACAGAAGGGCTGATGATGTCGTCGATGTTGCCCGACGCGTTCGAGTAATTGTTCAGGCGCATGCTGGCCGTGCCGGTGTACCCGGCAGTGGTGGTGCGCGTAAAGGCTTGCCCGCCCGTAGGATTCTCGATGATCCAATCGTTGCTGACGGTAGTCGAGTTCTCGAAGCTTTCGCTGTAGTACCATTGGGTGTACTGCGCGGTGCCGGGCAGCACGACGATCAGGCCCGTGCGTGTTTTCGTGTCGCTGCCGGAAGCGTTGGTGGAAGTCAGCGTCACGTCGTAAGTGCCGGGCGTGTTGTACTGCACGGCGGGATGCTGCGCGCTCGAGGAAGAAGGCGTGCCGCCGGGGAAGCTCCAGTTCCACACCGTGGGCGTACCGTTCCAGGAAAGATCGGTAAAGTTGAGGCTGTTGCCGGCGCAGACGTAGACCGCGGTGTTCGGGAAGAAATCGGCTTTCGGCGCGCAGACGTTCGGCGGGCTGTTGTTCACGCCGGTGGCGGTGAGGTTGGTGGAGGTCCACAGCTGGTTGCGCTGGCCGGCGCCTGCGTTGAGCGCGTTGCGCATGCGGGTGCGCTGGCCGGTGGTGAACATGCGCGAGCAGTAGGCATATTCCATGAAGTTCTGCACGTTCTCTTCCACGTTGTTCACGCAGACGTCGTTGTTCGTCAGGTTGCAGCTCGTCCAGCCCTTGGTCATCGGCGTGTCGGAAACGCCGTCGTTGCCGCAGCTTACGCCGGGATTGTTGCTGCTGCCCCACACGTGCTGCAGGTTGAGGAAGTGCCCGATCTCGTGCGTAAGCGCGCGCGAGGTGCCCACGTTGCCGGTGCCGATGCTGCCCACGTACGTGGAGAGGATAATGATGCCGTCGGCGTTGGCGCTGGGCGCGGTGCCGGGCAGGTAAGCGTATCCGGCGGCGCCGCTGGAGATGGTTTTCACCACCCACACGTTCAAATATTTATTTCGCGGCCAGGGATTCAGCTTCGAGCCGTCGTCGCCGATGTATGTTTCAACCGAAGCGATGCGGTCGATGCCGTTCGTGCAGTTGCCCTGCGGGTCGATGTTCGCCAGGCGGAACTCGATCTCCGCATCGTCGGCGATGCCCTGGAAGGTGGGAACGATGAGGCTGGTGTCCGCGTTCAGCTTGCGGAAATCCTCGTTCAGGATGCGCACCTCGTCGAGGATCTGCGCGTCGGAAATATTTTCCGTGCCGTAATCGTGGATGATGTGGAAGACGATGGGGATGATGTAAACCGGCGGCATGGACTGCGAGCTGCTTTCCTGCTGGCGGTAGCCGTTGGCGAAAGCGATGCGGTCGGCGTCCTCCGCCAATGCCTCGCGCGCTTCGAAGTCTGCTTTGATCTCGGGATGTTCGGCGAACACTTTCTGCATCGCCTCGGTGGTGCCGCAGTGCAGGTATTCGTCATGCTGATGCTGTGCGTTCAGTCCGATCGTGCAGGCGGACAGGCAGAGCAGCGTGGTAAACAGGTGTTTCATCACTATTCGTATTGGTGTTTAGGTGAATTATTCGTTTTGGATATCCTTTACCGACAGGATGACGTCGGTAAAGCGGGAGGGGGACTCTAAGATACGAAAATATTTTTCCGCCACCAACTCAGGTTGAGCCAGTTGTGACGTCTCGTGGTAGCTGACGAAATCGGAGAGGCGGCTGAAATCTTCAGGCTTCGCGCTGCGGATCTCCTGCTGCATCTGCGTGTCGACGATGCCCGGCGCCACCGACCAGATGCGAAAATCTGTTCGGCCCGCCACTTTGAACTCTTCGTTCACGGTGCGGCTGAACATGTCCAGTCCCGCCTTCGACGCGCAGTACGTGCTCCAGCCGTCGATGGGATTTTTCCCCGCGCCCGAGCTTACGTTCACGATGTGCTTTTGCCCCGGGTGCGAATCGTAGGTGCGGATGAACGCGTTGATGAGCATGCAGGGCGCAACGAGGTTCACGTTGTACAAACGCGCGATCGCATCGTCGGCGATCTTTCCCGTGGGACGAATCGGGCCGACCGCGCCGGCATTGTTGATGAGCGTGATCGTCGCCGCTTCCCTGAACGTTTCGAAGCTGAATTTTTTCACCAGCTCCGGGTCGGCGAGATCGATCTCCACGTGGCGGTAGCGCGCATGCGTGATCGCGCTGTTGCGCGAGAGGCCGATGACGAGGTTCTGCTCGCCGTTGAGCAGGCCTTCGGCCAATGCTTTCCCGAGTCCGCGGCTGGTTCCGGTGATGTAGTAGACGTTCATTTTTTTCGCGCAAGACAAATATACCCCGGGAGCGTGGGATTTTGCCCCCGGTATTATAGGAAAAATCGGTTGTCTGATAGGAGAATAACGTGCCTGCCGTACCTGCGGCAAGTACGCGTTCACCAGCCTAAAGCCGTTAAGGCACTAAGTGAAAACGTTTTAATGCCTCGATGACTTTATGCCCGATGGTTTTTACCCGATCGCCTGCTTCAGATCCGCGATGAGATCATCCACGTCTTCCACGCCCACGCTCAGGCGCAGCAGCGAATCCAGCACGCCGGCGCGTTCGCGTTCCGCTTTCGGAATGGATGCGTGCGTCATGCTCGCGGGATGGCCGATCAGCGATTCCACGCCGCCGAGCGATTCCGCCAGCGAAAAAACTTTGAATGAAGATGCGGTCTTGAACGCTTCCTCCATGTCGTCGCCTTTCAGCGTGAAGGAGATCATGCCGCCGAAATCGCGCATTTGCTTTTTCGCGATCTCGTGGTTCGGATGATCGGGAAAGCCGGGCCAGTAGACGCGGCTCACTTTCGGATGCGTGCGCAGGAATTGCGCGATAGCCTTGCCGTTGGCGCAGTGACGTTCCATGCGCAGGTGCAGCGTTTTGATGCCGCGCAGCACGAGGAAGCAATCCATCGGGCCGGGGTTCGCGCCGCAGCTGTTGAGGATGAAGGCGAGCGTCTCGTGCAATTGATCGTCGTTCGTGCAGAGCGCGCCCATCACCACGTCGCTGTGCCCGCCGAGGTATTTGGTGACGGAATGCAGCACGATGTCCGCGCCGAGGTCGAGCGGGTTCTGCAGGTACGGCGAGGCGAAAGTATTGTCGACGACGAGCAGTAATTTTTTCTCTTTCGCCAATTGCGCGCAGGCCGCGATGTCGATGATCTTCATCGTCGGGTTCGTGGGCGTCTCGAGCCAGAGCAGGCGCGTTTTTTCATTGACGTGCGAACGGATGTTGTTCGCGTCCTGCATGTTCACGTAATGGAACTTGATGCCGTACTGCGCATACACGCGCTCGAACATGCGGTACGATCCGCCGTAGAGATCGTCGGTGGCGATCACTTCATCGCCGGGCTTGAGCAATTTCATCACCGCGTCGGAGGCGCCCATGCCGCTGGAAAAGCAGAGGCCGTGCTTTGCGTTCTCGAGGGCGGCGAGGCATTTTTCGAGGGCGGTGCGGGTGGGATTCTTGCCGCGCGCATAGCCGTAGCCCTTGTGCTTGCCGGGCGATTCCTGGACATAAGTCGAGGTCTGGAAAATGGGCGTCATGATCGCGCCGGTGGAAGGATCGGGCTCTTGCCCGGCGTGGATGGCCTTGGTGCCGAATTTGTGTTCGTTGTCGCTCATATGAAATGTTGTGAGGCAAAGGTAGCGAGATTCGTATGCCGGATGGAAGCGAACCGATAAGTATCGGGGACGATCATTTACGGATAACGAATGAGCCAGCGGTCATTGTAACGACAACACGGCAAAACATTAAATTGGGCAAAAAATAAATGACAGGCATATCCTTCAGCATCTGGTCGGTCATTATCCTGTTAGGGGCGGGACAAGGGCTTTTCCTGTCCTTTTACCTGTTCACAAAAATTGAAAACCGGGACGCAAACAAATGGCTTGCCTTTTTGCTGACAGTCGTTTCATTGCACTTATTAGAGTATGCCGCCGATATTTCGGGAATCTCATTAAAGTATCCCTTAATTACAGCAATCACTTATCCGCTGCTTTTTTGCATGGGCCCGCTTTACTTTTTCTATTGCCGCTGCCTGCTTGACAAAGACTATTACATATCCTACAAAACTCTTCCGCATTTTATCCCCCCGGCAGCGGTATTGCTGCTGATGCTTCCGTTTTACCTGATGCCCGCCGCGGAAAAAACAGCTTACCTGCAGGGACTATCATCAAGCGGCACATTAAAAATACCGACGGGACAGCTTGTTTTTATGGCCGCTCACGTTTTTCAGACAGTCGCCTACGTATTGGCTTCATATAAGTTCATCAGCAAAAGAGAAGAGGATTTAAAAAGGGTTTCATCCGACGTTTTCGCGGTGAAGAAACTTGACTGGCTGAGGTCATTCAGCTTTTATTTTTCCATTTACCTGGTGCTGTATTTAGTGCTGGTTGCCGTGCTGACATTTGCCCGATCATTCCAGATCGAGATCGATTACATCATGTTATTCATCACTTCCTTTTCGCTTTATTTGATCGGGTATGCGGCCATCGGCCATCCGGAAATTTTCAAAGGCACGCAAGAAATTGAAGCGGCGGGATCTTTTGAAAATAACACTGCTCCGCCAAAAAATGGAAACAAATTCCCCGGGCTGAAAGAAAAGCTGCTGCAGTACATGGAAACAAACAAGCCGTATCTGAAAAGCGACCTTAAAATTTCAGAGTTGGCGGACTCCCTTTCTGTTCCGTATTACCAGCTTTCGCAACTGATCAATAATGAGTTTGCTGTCAATTTTTACGATTTCGTGAATAAATACAGGGTGGAAGAAGCGAAGAAATTACTCATCGAAGACACCCGCAACCATAAAATCCTTGCGATCGCCTTTGAAGTGGGGTTCAACAGCAAGGCAACTTTTAACCGTGTTTTCAAAAACGTTACTGACCTTACCCCTTCAGAGTTCAAGGAAAAATTTTCAGCTTCAAAATCCTGAGTCCTGATTTACAGGGAATTGCTTTTTTGATACCCCGTTTTAATACCCGGTTTCCTGGCTTTATGTGGTCTCACTTTACAAACTGAGGCGACTCGCCTTTTGCCTGCCCCGACTTTTGCTGCCGTAAATTTTTGAACCGGGAAATATGGCAACGTCAATCAAGGTGACCGTTACGGTAAATGCGCCCGTTGAAACGGTGTGGCATGACTTCATGAACCCCGACAACCTGAAACACTGGCTTACCGGGTTCGTATCTGTCGAGCCCATAAGCGGTTTGCCCGGCGAAGAAGGCAGCATCTCCAAAATGAAATTCATTGAAAGGGGGAGGGAAATGGAAGTGATTGAAAAGGTGCTGCAAGTGAAACCGATGCAGCAATACTCCTTTACTATGAAGCACGGGACCCTGGACATTCTTACCGATGTTCGTTTCATTTCAATCGGGCAGCTGACGGAGATCATCCAGGCTGTTCAGTTTTCTCCGAAAGGCGTTTTCATGAAATGCATCATGCCTTTAATAAAAGGAGGAATGAAAAAGCGAATGAGAAACGAGTTGAAAGGCCTGAAAGAATTTATCGAATCAAAAAAATAGCATACCAGGAATAGAAAAAAGAAAAGCAATTTTAAATACGGCTAAAATAGGATCAAATGAAAAAATATATCGTTTTAAAATTGGTTGGATTGGCACTGCTGGTTATGATAACCTTGGTCGCTATTTCAATCCTTGAAGTCGCACTGTATTCTTATCTCGTAAATCCCGGGCAGGAAACCAGTGCTTATGAAGCACACGCCGAGTCTTCCGCACCTTTTATCTCGGGTATTTTCGGGTTCATTGTTTTCTTTCTTATCGCAAGACATTGGAAGAAAAAAGGATATCATAATGTATTCCAATTAATCATCCTTTTTCCCCTCGTTTATGTAGCGTTGGACATCGTGGTTTTATTATTGGCCGGGACAGAACAATGGTCGAGCTTTATTTTAATTTTTATTCTTGCCAATGGAGCAAAATTTCTCGGCAGCTACTTAGGATATAAATTAACTAAATGACAGGCCGTTAGGCTCGACGATTTTTTTCAAGTGGGCAATTGAACGTAAAGTGCAACGGCATACGCGATCTCAGCTGCCAGCGGAAACACGATTCGTATATTCGTACCGTTCGTACCCGGCACTTACCGGGTTCGTTTCCACACTATGAAAAAAATTTACCACCTCGGCAACTGCGATACCTGCCAGCGCATCATCAAAGAGCTCGGTCTCGAAAAAATAAAAGGCTTCGAGTTCCAGAACATCAAGGAAGAAAAAATGACGCCGGCGCAGGTGGACGAGATGGCGAAGATGGCGGGCGGCTACGAGGCGATCTTCAGCAAGATCGCGCTGAAGTACCGCGCCTGGGGATTGAACAAGATGCAGCTGACGGAAAAAGATTTTCGAAAGTACATTCTCGAAGAGTACACGTTCCTCAAGCGGCCGGTGATCATTCTCGGCAAGCAGATTTTCGTGGGCAATGCGCCGAAAACGGTGGAAGCGGTGAAGCAGGCGCTGAAGTAAGTCATGCTCCTTGGATCATTACCGATCGCTCATTCATACCGCACGCTCGTTACTTCGAGCTGCACGTGCAGCTGAGGGCAAACGCCTTTTCCGTAACTTTTCATTTCAAGCTTCCCCCGATGAAAAAATATTCCATCGCGCTCCTGCTCCTGCTCGCGCTTTGCGGCGGACGTGCGGCTGCGCAGCCCATCGCCGTTATCCCGGTCGTCTTTCACGTGGTGTACGGCACGGCGCAGGAGAACGTGCCCGATTCCTGCCTGCAGCACCAGATCGACGTCTGGAACGAAGACTTCAACGCGCAGAACGCAGACCTCTGGAAAGTGCCGGCGGCCTGGCAACCGATCATCGGCAGCCTCAACGTTCAATTCGTGCTGGCCAGCGTCGATCCGCAGGGCAACCCGCATTCGGGCGTGGAGCGGCGGCAGAACCCCATGAGCGCCTGGCCGGCCTGGGACAACGACATTAAATTTTTTTCCAGCGGCGGGCTCAATTCCTGGACGCCTTCGCAATACCTGAACGTTTGGGTGTGCGACCTCAATTCCGTCATGGGCTGGGCGCAAACGCCTTTCACCGGCCCGTCGAGCACCGACGGCATCGTGATGGATTGCCGGCACATCGGGCGCGGCAGCTACGCGCTGGCGCCTTACGATCACGGCCGCGCCGGCACGCACGTGCTCGCGCAATGGCTCGGCCTGCTGGTTATGCACGACAATAATTCCTGCGCCGACACCGACACGATCAGCGACACGCCGCCGTATTCGCTCAACAACATCATCGGCAGCTACCCGCCCGGCACCGTGATCACCGACGTGTGCAATCCCAACCCGCCGGGCATCATGTGGATGAATTTCATGATGCTGGTCGCCGATACGAGCATGTATTTTTTTACGCAGGGGCAAGTGGACGTGATGAGCTACATTCTTCACCTCTGCCACACTTCCTTTCTCACCGGCGTGAGCATCGAAGAGCACGAGCAAGCGGCGCTGATCGACGTTTTCCCGAATCCTTCCGGCGACGGAGCGTTCAGCCTCACGCGAAAAAATGCCGAAGCGCGCGCAGAAATTTTCGTGTACGACCTGCTCGGCGAGATCGTTTCTTCCAGCGTCGACATGCAGGCGGGCGAGCAGCGCGTGAGCCTCGATCTTTCGCGGCTGAGCGGGGGAATTTATACGGTCGTGCTGAGATCGCGGGAAGGCTTCGCGAGCCGGCGGGTGCTGATCGCGCGCTGATCTTCCGGAATGGAAACCAGTGCTCGTTCCGCTTGCTCATTCATCCTGAACGCTTGCCGCTCCATCCTGCACGCGCGCTCCGGGTTGCACCTTTTTGATTAATTTTCGTTTACCAAAAGGATAGACCGTGCTGAAAAACCACTTCGCATCCCTCCTGCTTTTTCTCACCGCCTGCTTCACACATCGCGCGCAGGCACAAGCGGTCGTGATCCCCGTCGTCTTCCACGTCGTTTACAGCGTCGCGGCGGAAAACGTGCACGACTCCGTGCTGCAGCACCAGCTCGACGTGTGGAACGAAGATTACAATGCGCAGAACGCCGACCTCTGGAAAGTGCCGGGCGCCTGGCAGCCGATCATCGGCGATCCCGCCGTGCAGCTCAGTACG
>Ga0196978_1000658_pt1 | contig 17074 bp, 14 predicted proteins | sample S3v_2013CmetaG_FD_155491 | JGI IMG/M metagenome (GOLD analysis project Ga0196978, IMG submission 155491) | Soil microbial communities from Anza Borrego desert, Southern California, United States - S3+v_20-13C | ecosystem: Environmental > Terrestrial > Soil > Desert | place: USA: California... | reverse complement strand
TACCGATCTCCATCGCCGCCGAGCAGGACGCCGCAGGCGGCCCGAAAAAAAGCCGCTGGGCGAGAGCCGCCGAGAAAAAAGCAGCCGCCAAACCGGGCAAAAAAGAGCCCGCCGCGAAAAAAGTAGTCCCCGCGAAAAAAACGAAAGCGCCCGCGAAGAAAAAAGCGCCGGCGAAGAAAAAATCCTGAAAATGTCCCTCATGAAGATCCTTCGCCCGCTGCTGATCGTTTTATCGGCGCTTCTTCCTTGCGCGCTTGCAGCCCAAAATGAAGTCGTTCAAATGGGTGCGGTCGACGGTGAAATTCTCGTTCTCTGCACCGACTCGGCGAAAAATGTTTTATACGCTTACGGTGATTACGAAGAAGCCGATGGCGAAAAAGTCAAAGGAAAAGTAATACGCTGGGACGGCAGCAAATGGGAAGCCGTCGGCGAAGCTTTTGACCAAGGTGTGTTAGTGTTGTACATGCACAAAGGAAAACTTTATGCCGGGGGCTCGTTCACAAAAGTAGGCGGCGCCGCGGCAAATCATATCGCCGTGTGGAATGGAAAAAGCTGGTCGCCTGTAGGTCGGGGTTTTGATAATGCCGTGCTGACACTTTCCGAGTACAAGGGAAAACTGTACGCCGGAGGATTATTTGCAAAAAGCGGGTCTGAAAATATGCCCGGCCTGGCGATCATCTCTGGAGACACCATCGCTGCTGACGCGCAGCTCAAGCCGCGCAGCGGAACACAGGCATACGTTTCCGATTTGCAGAAATGGCAGGACAAACTTGTGATGCTCGGCATTGGATATACCATTGGCAAATTCACAGGTCCGGTCTATGTTTTTGATGGCAAAAGCTGGAGTACTTCCGGGCTGACGAGCATCGGCATTAATTACATGCGTGTGTACAAAGACCGTGTATACATGGGCGGAGAGTTTATCGGGGACGGAAGCATCAAAAATATTTTATCGTGGGACGGAAAAACGATCGACAACATGCAGGGTGGAACAGCGAACCGGGTAATGGGCATGCAGGTGGCCGGCGGAAAGCTCATTTGTTTCGGCGACTTTAACAAGGCTGGAGATGTGCGTACCTGGTATTTAGCTGCCTGGAACGGCAGCACATGGGAAGCGATTCCTGTTTTTCGTGGCGCTACCAATCCCGTTCGAGCGATCGCCTGGTATGACGACAAGCTTATCATTGGCGGAAAATTCAAAGGCCTGAATAAGGGCACCGTGAAATACGTTTGCGGCTACGATCTCAAACAGCAGAAATAAAAAAGGTAGCAACACTGCATCGGCTGTAACGAGGGCTTTTGACGACATTCCGTTGTCAACAACCATTTAAAAGTTCCGGGTTCAGGCGCTGTATCTTTTTACATATTTGCGTTATAGGTCTGAAAGTGCATCAAACACAGGCCTTGAACGCACATGATCACCGATCTCGCCGACATCCTGGAACCCCTCAGCCTCGAACGCTTCTCCGGCGGCCGCGACTACCAGCCTTCCCAGCTGGGCAAAGCGCTGCGCATTCACACGCAGGAAAGCTTCCCCGAGCTCGAAGGTTTGCACATAGCGATCATCGGCGTGATGGACGATCGCCGCGCGCTCCACAACGAAGGCTGCGCCCTGGCCCCCGACGCCATGCGCGAGTACCTCTACCGCTTGTACCAGGGCCCTTGGGCCTTGCAGATGGCCGACCTCGGCAATATCCGCCAGGGCCACACTCCGGAAGACACCTGGTACGCCTTGTCCTCGGTGATGACCGAGCTGCTCAAAAAAAACATCATTCCCGTCATCGTTGGAGGAGGGCAGGAGCTCACCTACGCGCAATACCTCGCCTACAAGCCGCTCGAGCAAACCGTCAACCTCGTCGCCGTCGATCCTTTGTTTGATCTGGGCGAGCCGGAAGCCCAGCTGCACGCGCAATCCTGGCTCAGCAAGATCATCCTGCACCAGCCGAACTACCTCTTCAACTACAGCAACATCGGTTACCAAACCTACTTCGTCGAGCAGGCCTCCGTCGACCTCATGGCCCGCCTGAACTTCGACGTGCACCGCCTCGGTGAAGCCCGCGCAGCTCTCGAGAACATGGAGCCCGTCATCCGCAACGCCGACATGCTTAGCTTCGACCTGGGCGCCGTCCGCCGCAGCGAAGCCCCCGGCCACGCTTCCGCCGGCCCGAACGGTTTCTTCGGTGACGAAGCCTGCCGCATCGCGCGCTACGCCGGCATCAGCGACAAGCTCTCTTCGATCGGCTTCTACGAGATGAATCCCGCTTTCGACGACGGCGGACAAAGCGCGCACCTGCTCGCGCAAATGATCTGGTGCTTCGCCGACGGCTACTACGCCCGCAAGAACGATTTTCCTTTCACCGATTTCTCCTCCTATACCAAGTACCGTGTATTCCTGAAAGATCACAAGCACGAGATCGTCTTCTACAAAAGCGCCCGCAGCGATCGCTGGTGGATGGAAGTCCCTTATCCGCCCGATAAACGCCTGCGCTTCGAAAGACATCACCTGGTGCCCTGCTCTTACGGCGACTATGAGGAAGCCTGCAAAGAAGAGATGCCCGACAGGTGGTGGCAGACCTTCCAGAAGCTGAGTTAAATCGATGAAAGGATATGAACAGCTAAAAGTTCACAAAGATTTGTTTTGTATAATTTAATGTATAACTTAGCGCGCTATCGGGTACCCTTGCGTTGCCCGCCAGTACGCAAAAAACACATGGAACTATGAAGAGAGTCCTTACTACTCTTGGCTTTGCGATGATCGGGTATGCTGCAATGGCACAGCAGGATCCCCAGTTCACGCAGTACATGTTCAACCGGATGTTCGATAACCCCGGCTACACCGGCGCCAACAAGGCCCTGTGCGCGACGGTCATCGGACGTCAACAGTGGAGCGGCTTTGACGGCGCACCCAATACATACGGTGTAACGGTAGACTATGCTCTCGGCGCTCAAAAGAATCACGGCGTCGGCATCAACCTGATGTTCGACCAGCTCGGCTTCGAAACCACGAACGCTTATCGTGCGAACTATGCTTTCCACCTGCCTCTGATGGGTGGGCAAGCAGACCTCGGTATCGGTATTAATATCGGCGCGATCTCTAAAACTGTAGGTCCTACGGGCAGTAGTTCTTGGTTAGCTACGCAGACTTGGCAGAACGATCCCTCGATCCCCCCGCTGCTGAAAAAAACCACTTATGATGCGGGCCTCGGAGTATACTTCAGCACGCAGAAGCTGTATTTCGGCATTTCGTCTACGCACTTGGCCGCAAATACGATTGACAACGGCACGGCACAGGTAACGCCTCCGCCGCCCGCGGTTCAAACGGTCCCGCATAAGATGATTTATGCCCTCGCTCGCCACTACTTCGTCATGGGCGGCTACGATTGGGACATCGATGGTTCCCGCGAATGGATCCTTCGTCCCAGCTTCCTGGTGAAGTCGGACGCGTCGATTACTCAATTCGACCTGAATGTGAACATGCTCATGAAAGAGCGTGTCTGGGCTGGTGTTTCGTACCGTATGCAGGATGCCATTGCCCCGATTATCGGTTATCAGCAACCCTTCACCACGAAATACGGTGAAAGCTGGCTGAAGATCGGCCTGTCGTACGATGTTACGACCTCTGCCCTGAAATCTTACAACAACGGGACCTACGAGGCGGTGCTCAATTACTGCCACCCCCTCGGCATAAAACCGAAGATCGAAGGCCACGAGGACGTCCGGAACTTCTTCTAAGTCAAATATTTTCAGAAGATTTGAAACCCGGAACGAACGGCAGACGTTAAAGCAATTCTGTTGCATGGGATCATCATACCTTGCTGGTATGGTGATTTTATGCAATACAAAGGCAATGAATGGGAACGTTGCCCGTTATAAAAAGAACACCCGGCCTGGAAACCCGGTTTTTTTGCAACTACTTAAAGGAAAAACAACCAAAGGAGGCAACATGAGAAAGTTGTTGTTGATTGGAAGCGTAGCTGTTCTGGCTGCGGGCTGTGCCACCGATAACGGGCAGCTCATCGGCGTTCAGAACCGCCCTGCGTTCTACCAGTTCGACCCGTATGGCATGCTGTACTGTCCCATGGGCAGCTACAATATGGGTCCCAGTGATGAGGATGTCCCTTATGCCCACACCACGAAAGCAAAGACGGTGTCGGTTCAGGCCTTCTACATCGACCAGACCGAGATCTCGAATAACGAGTATCGCCAGTTCGTTTACGACGTGCGCGATTCTATCGCCCGCCGTCTGCTGGCCGAGAACGGGTTCGACGCAGACTACCTGGTTGCTGAAGCCGACTGGATCGGTACAGGCGACAATGGTCCGGTCTTCGTGGACGAAGATTACCCGGATCCGCCGCCGCTGAACAGGTACGAGAAAGTACGCTGGGATGAAGAGCAGGCCGATTATAAAGCCGCTCTCAACGATCTCTACCTTCCTCCGGATGATCGCTTCTACCGCATGAAGCAGATCGACACGCGCAAATTGTTGTTCGAATACTACCGCATCGACCTGCGCAAGGCTGCAGCCAAGCGCAATCGCTTCATCCCGAAAACGGTGCCCAGCGGCCGCGCCAACAACCCGAACGCCCAGTTCCCCACCGGACAGGGTTCGTATACGGTTGACGGCAAAACCGGTCTGAACCGCAGCATCTTTATCGTAAAAGACATCATCAACGTATATCCCGATACCCTTGCCTGGGTGCATGACTTCACCTATTCGTTCAACGAGCCGATGACGAACATGTACTTCTGGCACCCGGCTTACGATGACTACCCGGTGGTCGGCGTAACCTGGAAGCAGGCTCGCGCATTCTGCATCTGGCGCACCTGGCTGCTCAACAACTGGCTGAACGACCAAGGCGAGAGCTGGGTGAACGATTTCCGTCTGCCCACCGAGGCTGAATGGGAATATGCCGCCCGCGGCGGTCTGCAGCTCAGCCCCTTCCCCTGGGGCGGTCCGTACATCCGGAATGCACGCGGTTGCTTCCTGGGCAACTTCAAGCCGATGCGCGGTTCGTACATCGACGACGGTGGTTTTCACACGGTGAAAATCTTCTCTTATAACCCGAACGATTGGGGTATCTATTGCATGGCTGGTAACGCGGCCGAGTGGACTGTCAATGCGTACGATGAGTCTGCTTACGATTTCATGCATGACCTTAACCCGGATTATCAGTACGAGCCGCAAGGCCCCGAAGAACAAATCCCGGTGCTCAACCGCAAAGTCATTCGCGGCGGCTCTTGGAAAGACTTCGGACATTACCTGCAAGTCAGCACCCGTACCTATGAGTACCAGGATACGGCAAAATGCTACGTTGGCTTCCGCTGCGTAATGACTTATCTCGGCCGTTCGAAGGATGACGACCTCTAGTACGCATATCCAAACAACCGACAATTAAACCCGTATTACTAACCAAAACAAACAAGCACAAATATGAGCGGTGGAAATAGTTTCTTCGGCAGCAAAAAATGGAAAAACTTCATGGCCAAGCTGTATGGCTTTGGCGCTGCTGTCGTAATCGTAGGGGCCTTGTTTAAGATTCAGCACTGGCCCGGTGCTGGTCTCATGCTGATCATCGGTCTTGGTACTGAAGCTGTGATCTTCATTTTCTCAGCGTTTGAACCGATCCATGAAGAGTATGATTGGACCCTTGTATATCCTGAACTTGCCGGCATGCAGGATGAGAAGCAGCTGGAAGAAGGAGCAAAAGACGATATGACCGTCACCGAGCAACTGGATAAGATGCTGGAAGAAGCGAAGATCGGCCCCGAGCTTATCGAAAGCCTGGGTGCAGGCCTCCGCAGCCTCAGCGAGAATGCCGCCAAGCTTGGCGACGTTTCTGATGCCACCGTTGCCTCTAAAGAATTCTCCGATAACCTGCTCAAAGCCAGCCGCAGCGTCGATGGCCTGTCGCAGACGTATGAGCGCGCCAGCGAAAGCGTGACGAACTCGGTTGATCAGCTCGCCGATTCGTACAGCCGCGCTGCCAAAGCGCTCGAATCCATGTCTGCAGCCAACGAGAACTCGGCCAGCTACAACGAGCAGCTCGCCAAAGTTTCGAAGAACCTCGCAGCGCTTAACGCCGCGTACGAACTCCAGCTCCAGGGCTCGAATGAGCACCTCAAAGCCACGGAGAAACTGTACACCGGCATCGGCGAAATGCTGGGCAACCTGAACGAGTCGCTCGACGATACCCGCAAGTATCGCACGGAGATCTCGACACTGGCCACCAACCTCGAGCAGCTCAACACGGTGTACGGCAATATGCTGAGCGCCATGAACGTGCGTCGCTAATTTGAGGGACTGAATAAGAAATTGTTGTCTAACGTAATTAACGACTCAGCGAAAAATGGCAGGTGGTAAACTATCACCGCGTCAGAAGATGATCGGCATGATGTATCTCGTGCTGACCGCGCTTCTGGCGCTTAACGTATCGAAAGAAATTATCAACGCGTTCATCGTGATTGAGAATGGTCTTTCCAATACCAACGCAAACTCCGACGCGAAAAACGCATTCATCTATAAGGCTTTTGAAAAAGCCAAGATGAACGATGAAAAGAAGGCCGGGCCCCTTTACAAAAAGGCTCTCGACGCACAGCGTATGTCCAAGGAAATGGTGACGTACCTGCGCCAGCTCCGTGCAGAAATGGTTTCCCAGGTGGAAGGCGTGGATATCAAGGTCGCCGACACGATGAACCTCATGCGCGTAGGCAAGCCCGATGATTATGACCAGCCCACGAACTTCATGATCGGCGACGATCCGGGGAACGTGACGGGTAAAGCAAAAGAGCTCAAGGCCAAGCTGCAGAAATACCAGCAAGACCTGCGCGCGCTGCTGCCCAAGGATGCCGTAGTCGACCTGGCGATGCTGGACACGAAGGATCAGTACTCGAGCGAAAACGAGAAAATGATCAGCTGGGAATGGTACAATTTTTATCACATTCCCATCGTCGCAGCAGCTGCTCAGCTCAAACGTATCGAGAATGACGTTCGCAACGCAGAAGGTTCTGTCGTGAACGAACTGTTCAACGAGATCTCCGCCAGCGACTTCAAATTCGACAAGCTGCAGGCTCGCGTTGTTGCTCCCTCCAGCTACATTCTTGCCGGTGAAGAATACAAGGCCGAGGTTTTCGTTGCCGCTTCGAGCAGCACGCAGAACCCCACGGTCATTCTCGGTGTAGAGTATGACTCGACGGCTAAAAAGCCCGTAGGTAACGGCGACTCGTCCTCCGTGAAAGTGGATGGCGGTATCGGCACCTACACGGTGAAGACCGGATCGGAAGGCCTCCAGAAATGGGGCGGTGTGATCAAGGTCAAAAAGCCGGACAATACATTCGAGTACTATCCCTTCAAGTCGGAGTATATGGTGGCGCGCCCTGCCGCTGCCGTTTCGCCCGATAAAATGAACGTGTTCTACATCGGCGTGGATAACCCGATCAGCGTATCGGCCGCCGGCGTAGCCCCGGAAAACCTGGTGGTGAACTGCAGCGGCGGTTCGCTCAGCGGTTCCCGCGGCAAGTATATCGTTCGCGTGAACTCCGGTACGGAAGCCACTGTCAGCGTAGGCGGCCGTTTCGGCGACAAAACGACCTCGATGGGCTCGTTCAAATTCCGCGTGAAGCGCGTTCCTGACCCGGTTTGTTACGTCGGCAGCATCAAAGGTGATGGTGTGATGAGCAAAGCGGAGGTCGCCAACATTCGCGGTATTTTCGCCAAGATGGAAAACTTCGACTTCGACTTGAAGTTCGACGTCGTTTCCTGGGTGTTCTCAATGAACGTGAACGGCGTATTCGTAGAAGAAAAAGCAAGCGGCCCGGGTGTTACTGGAGCCATCTCAAGGCTGCTCGCAAGTGCAAAAGGTGGAACCAAACTGCTCATCGAGCAGGTGAACGTGAAGGGCCCCGACGGCTCGACGCGCAAGATCCCCGGCTGCACGATCAAAGTGAGGTAATCGCAACCAACTACTAAAGGAGGATAGCGCAATGAAAGTGATCAAGTCTCTTCTGGTAGCGGCCCTTTTAGGCGCCGGTATCGCCGCCGAGGCGCAGGTCGTGGCTCCGCCCACGTATCCTGACCAGATCTATGTGAAGGAGAATGCGCGTAATCGTAAGGTCATTCCTTACACGCCCCTGCGCGAAGCTGATGTGATGTGGTCGAAGCGCGTATGGCGCACGGTCGACCTGCGGGAAAAGTTCAACCACCCGTTGTACTACCCCGAAACGCGCATCAACGATCGCCGCAGCTTGTTCGACGTGATGAAGGATGCCTTGCTGGCCAAGCCGCCTCGCATGACCGCCTTCGCCAATCCTGCGCTCGACGACGAGTTCAAGGTGCCGATGACACCCTCGGAAATTGAAGGTCTCTTCGTTCAATGGGATTCCACCAACCAGACCGAAGACCCGAACAACCCGGGAACGTATATCCTGGCGCCGCTCAAAAAAGAGCTGAACTCGCCCGACGTGAAACAGTACTGGATCAAGGAAGACTGGTTCCTCGACAAGCAGCGCTCCGTGCTGGACGTGCGCATCCTGGGTCTCTGCCCCTTGAAAGACAAGGTTTCTGAAACCGGCGAGGTGCTTGGTGTAACGCCGCTGTTCTGGATCTACTTCCCGGAAGCGCGCCCCATCTTCGCCAACGCGGAAGTCTACAACCCGAAGAGCGATTCAGAGCGCCGCACGCTCGAAGACATCTTCTGGAAGCGCATGTTCCAAAGCTATGTGCACAAAGAGAGCAACGTGTATGACCGTACGATCAACTCGTACTACACCGGCCTCGACGTGCTGCTGGAATCCGAGCGCGTGAAAGAAGACATTTTCAAGATCGAGCACGACCTCTGGCACTTCTAGAGACAAACTGATTTCAACAGAAACGTCCCTGCGCTCCAACGCAGGGACGCTTTTTTTATGCAGGATTTTGGTTTACAGCATACTAATCCGGCCCCAAAGACTGTTTTACACTACACACACCAGCACAGATGAAACACCCCGTCTTCTTCTTTGCTTTTCTTTTTTTGTTTTCGAGCGCAAACCTGGCCGCACAGGTCGGAGGCCCGCCGAAATATCCGACGCAGCGCAAGCCTATTCCGTATACGCCTTTGCGCGAAGCGGACGTGATGTGGTCAAAGCGCGTGTGGCGCACGCTTGACCTGCGCGAGAAGTTCAATCATCCGCTTTACTATCCCGAAACGCGCATCAACGAGCGCCGCAGCTTGTTCGACGTGCTCAAGGACGCCCTGCTGGAGAAGCCCCCGCGCCTCACTGCGTTCGCCAATCCCGCGCTCGACGATGAGTTCAAAGTGCCGATGACGCCTTCGGAGATCGAAGCCCTGTTCGTGCAGTGGGATTCGACGAACCAGACGGAAGACCCTTCGAACCCCGGCACGTACATCCTGGCGCCGCTGAAAAGAGAATTGAACTCGCCCGATGTGAAGCAGTACTGGATCAAAGAGGACTGGTTCCTGGACAAACAGCGATCGGTGATGGATGTGCGCATTCTTGGCTTATGCCCGCTGAAGGATAAAGTTTCAGAAACGGGTGAAGTGCTCGGCGTCACGCCGCTGTTCTGGATCTATTTCCCGGAAGCGCGCCCGATTTTCGCGCAGTCGCCGGTTTTTAACCCTAAGAACAACACCGATTGGCTGTCGCTGGACGACGTGTTCTGGCACCGGCAATTCCACAGCTACATCCACAAAGAAAGTAACGTGTACGATCGTACGATCAATTCGTATTACACGGGACTGGATGTGCTGCTGGAATCGGAACGGATCAAGGAAGAGATCACGAACAAGGAGCATGATCTTTGGCATTTCTGATGAGGCTGCTTTTCTTTTTTCTGCTGCTGTGTTTTGCCGGCGAAACGGCTGCGCAGGACGATGCTTTATTCATTTCAACACGTGGCAGACGAAAGGCGATCACCTGTTATCCTCCGACAAATAACGGAACAGTGTCCTGGGCCAAACGTATCTGGTGCACGATCGATCTGCAGGAAGAGGTCAACTATCCTTTTGTTTATGATTACAGCGGCGATAATTTCATTGACGTGATCAAAAAAGCGTTGCTGGCTGATCCGCCTCGCTTGAACGCTTATGCAGATGAACAATTCACGACCAGGCTGACACCGGAAGAGATCAGAGCTATACTTGAGGAGTATGTCGAGCTCACCGACAGCTTCGGTACACCTATCGGTGCTTACAAAAGAGAATTGACGACCGAATCGTATAAACTTATCCACCTGAAAGAGGATTGGTATTTCGATAAAAGCCGGTCGGTGCTCGATGTGCGCATCGTCGGGCTTTGTCCACTGGGGCAAGCGCTTGATTCGAAAGGCACGAATACGGCCGTTCCGTTTTTCTGGATCTATTACCCGGAGCTTGAGCCGCTGCTGCAGAAAACGCCGGCGCATACACGATCGTCGCTTAACTATTCGCTGGCCGATCTTTTTCATAAGCGTCTTTTCGGCAGCACGATCCTCAAGGAAACGAATATTTACGAGCCCGGTGATCAGCAGCACACGCTCTTTCTCGATGCCTCACTGGCAGCGGATCGCGCGAAAGCCGGCGTGGAAATGCAGGAGCAGCGGCTCTGGAATTTCTGAGCGCTTTCCCAATCTTTCTTTTCCCTGCAATAATTTTTTCCCTGCCTGCGTTTTTATTCAGAAAGGGAGCAACATGAAACGCAGCAGTTGGATTTTCATCATCGGGGGCATCATCGCCAGCATCAGCCTGGACGCGCAGATCGTGGCCGAGCCGGGTGCCGGCACGAAACCGGATTCGATCAGCATCGGTAATACGGCGGGCCAGAGTGTCTACGGCCCCGGGGCCGGGCACGGCAATCTTTACCGCAAGCCTATTCCTTATACGCCTCTGCGTGAGGCCGACGTGATGTGGTCGAAGCGGGTGTGGCGGACGATGGATCTGCGGGAGAAGATGAACCACCCGTATTATTTTCCGCTCGATGCGCGCCGCGATCTGCAAAGCCTTTTCGACGTGATCAAATCGGGCATCCGCTCGGGACAACTGACGGCGTTCGGCAACCCGGTGATGGATGACGAATTCAATACGCCGCTGTCGCGCGTGGAGGCGGAAGCCATTTTCGTGCAGTGGGATTCGATGATGACGATCAACCCTGAGAACGGCAATGAAGAGATGACGCCTTACAAAAAAGAGATCGGCGCTTCCGACGTCGTGCAATACTGGATCAAGGAAGAATGGTTCGTGGACAAGCAGCGCTCGGTGATGGATGTGCGCATTCTCGGCATTTGCCCGCTCGTGCAAAAAGTGAGCGAGAGCGGCGAAGTGGTAGGACTAAAGCCGCTGTTCTGGATCTATTTCCCCGAAGCACGCCCGGTGCTGGCGAAGTCGGATGCGTACCTCGGCATCAACAACGGGCAACGACTGACCTTCGACGATCTGTTCATGAAGCGCATGTTCGCCAGCTACATTCACAAAGAGAGCAACGTGTACGACCGTTGGATCAATTCGTACATGACGGGAATGGACGCGCTGCTCGAATCGGAGAAAGTGAAAGAAGGCATGATGAATTTCGAGCACGACCTCTGGCACTATTGAAAAATATTCAGCTGTAAAAAGCAAGAGCGGGCAACCTGACCAGGATGCCCGCTCTCGTTTTTTGCAGGTCCCATCAATCGATCGCGCGCTGCAGGAACAGGTTCAGGGGCAGCATGGCTTTCAACGCGGCGTGCATGGTTTTCATGCAGCTTTTGGACGTGATCTTTTTGTCGTCGATGTAGTGCACGACGATGAAGCTTTTGTTCTGCAGCAGGTCGATGCCGGGATGGTCTTTGGCGTAGCCTTTGGGCGTGGTCTTCAATCTGTCTTCCGGGTCGAGCGCGCCGAAGAGCTTTTTGAATTCTTTGCTTCCGAGAATTTTTTTGAACTCGTCGAGGTTGTAGTCGATCTCCTGGCGGATGGCGGCGAGCTGGGGCGGCGGGGGCATCCAGATCCCGCCGCAGACGAAGCTGTTGCCGGGCTGAATGTGCACGTAGTAGCCGGGTGAAATTTCTTTTTTCCCGCCGGGGTTGATGCTGGCGCTCAAGTGCGTTTTGTAAGGCGTCTTGTCCTTTGAAAAGCGCGTGTCGCGGTAGATGCGGAACATGCACTTTTTCGCTTCGAGGTCGCTGCCGATGCGTTTGTCCATGCTGCTGAGGCCGGCAATGAGCTTTTCGACGAGCTGCTCCATGTCGGCCTGCGCTTCCAGGTAAAGGTTTTTGTTCTTGTCGAACCAGTCGCGCTGGTTGTTCTTCTTGAGCTTTTTTAGAAAATTGAATGTGCTTTGCTGGATCATGTTTAAAGAAAAAATAAAAATTTAAAAATGCGTCTTGGGTATGTTGTCTTGTACGTTCACATCGGAGGCGCAGCCCCCGGCGATGGAGAAAGTTCTCAGGTCTCGGGGTGCTCGATGGCGGGCGGGGGATCGGGGTCGGTAACCTCTTCGAGGTCTTCCGTTAATCTTCGCACGACTTTGTAATGGCTGAGGAAAGCTTTCGCGATCACGCGGATGATCGTGTAGATCGGAACGGCGATGATCATGCCGCCGATGCCGGCGAGCGTGCCAGCGATCATGATGACGAGGAAAATTTCAAGCGGGTGCGCTTTCACGCTGTTGGAAAAAATAGTCGGCTGCACGAACATGCCGTCGACCAGGTTCATCAGCACGAACACGAGGCAGATCTTTCCAGCGAGCGGGAGCATGCCGGCGTAAAAATCCAGGTGCAGGTTGGTGGAAATGCCGATGAGGATGGCGAAAGCGCCGCCGATCAGCGGGCCTACGTAGGGAATGATGTTCATCACGCCGGCGAAAAGACCGATCATGATCGCATTCTTCACGCCGAGGATGGCCATGCCGACGGAGACGAAGGTGGTGACGAAGAGCACGTCGAGCAGCACGCCGGTGAAGTATTTCGTCAGCAGCACGCGCGAGTCGCTGATGATCTTGCGCACGGTGCGGTCGCGGCGGCGGGGGATGGTGAGCATGATCATCTCGAAGATCACCGGGCCGTCCTTCATGAAAAAGAACGAGAAGAAAGAGATCGCGAAGAACGCCACGAACAGATTCCCGAAGCCGGCGATGAGGCTGTTCGCCAGCGTGGAGACCTGCGCAAAGCCGAGCAGCGAGCCCAGCTCTTCCTGCACGAACATTTCCACCGATTGCGGATGCCCTTCCGTCTGCGGCAAGCGGTTGAACGCTTCCTGCAATTGTGAAAGCGGCTCGTGCATGGCCGTGGCCAGCTGCGCGCGATCGACGGTGGAGATGATGCGAATTTCTTCGGTGATGAGCGGGATGAAAACGGCGATGAGCACGCCGAGCACCAGGTAGATCATCAGCAGCACGCTGAGCGCGCGCAAGCCCCGTGGAATTTTTTTCCTGCGGATGCGGATCCTTTCGAGACGTTTCAGGTGCGGCTGCGCGATGAGGCTGATGACGCCGGCGATGCAGAGATAGATGACGATCTTCTTCAGGAAGATCCAGGTGAGCACCAGGGCCAGCAGTACCAGGAAAATGACGATGTAGTTCCGGCGAGCGCTCATTGGGTTTTTCAGGAGAATAAAGATAGTAAGAGATTCGATTGGAAATTCAGCACGCTGCCAGCGGCTCAGCTGGCAGCCAGCCGGAGTTAGCCGCGCTCAATCCTGAGCGAAATAGAAATTGAAAGCGAACTGGTACACCACCGTCAGGATAAAGAAAATGTTCAGCGTTTGTTCCGCGGAAGCATGACCGGCGAAGGCGAGAGCGATGCACACCAGTCCCAGGCCCGCCAGCCCTGCGCCCGCCAGCACCGCGAACCTGCGCCTCGAAGGGTTTGCGGGCATCAGCATGGTGCCGAACGGAACGGCGAGCAGGAGGAAAACGAGCGCAGGTGTCGTCCACGCGTCGATGCCGCTGACGAGCCAGGCGGTGAGCGAAACGATCGCCAGCCCCAGCGTGGAGCCCAGCAGGTTCGCTCCGACAGTTTGCCGCTTGTCGAGCGCGTGGCGGCCGAAGCGGTTGAGGCGCAGCAGCAGGTTGAAGAGCGGGTAGGCGATCCAGGTGGAAAGCGCGAAGAGCCCGTAGACAACGAGGATGGGTGTGACAAAAGGCTCGATCGCGGGATTTTTTGCAGAAATATTTCCGAGCACGCGCACGAGCAGGTACATGCCGACGATGAGCCCCGTTTGCACGGCGGGCTTCAGGTTCGAGATCCAGAACAGGTAGCTGAGGAACCAGCGGTAGACGAGGAAGCGCGCCTTCAACGCTTCGACCAAACCCTGCCGCGCCCATTCGTTGCCGGGCTGCAGGCGCAAGGCTTCGGAGAAATGCTTCAGCGCTTTTTTATGCTCGCCGCGCTCGAGAAAAGCCCAGCCGGTGTTGGCATGCGTGTTCGCATCTTCCGGATCTTCCTCCAGCGCGTCGTTGATCGTATCGTACGCTTCTTCGGGGCGCTTCAGCTTGATGAGGGCGGTGGTGCGCCGGTTCAGGCAGCCGGTGTGATCGGCGGCGATGGCGAGTCCCTGGTTCGCGGCTTCGAGGGCTTTCTCCCAATTTTTATTTTCCAGCTCGATGGCGGAAAGGATTTCGAAATAATCCGCCGACCAGGGATTGATGCCGATCGCTTCGCGGATGTGCTGCGCAGCTTCTTTTACGTCTTTCATGCGCAAAGAGATAAGCGCGTGAATGTAGAAGTGATGCGCGTTGAACGGCTCGATCGCGATGGCGTGGCGGATGTGCGCGAGGGCCTCTTTGTTGTCGTTCATCTCCGAACGGCAGATCGCGAGCAGGGCCAGCGCGTCGGCGTTGTTTGGGTTTGCGCCCAGCTCGAGCACGAGCAATTCCACTGCTGCGGAAAAGCGGCGATGCTCCATGAGCAGCTGCGCGCGCGTTATGTTATGACTCATTTTTTAATCCCGAGGTAGTCGAGGACTTCGTTGTAAAGCCCGGATTCATTGGAGTACAAGGCGTAGTTGCGCGCGGTGCTGAACCATTCGCGGGTGGAGGGCTGCACGGTCTTGATCGCTTTGAGCAGGTCGGAAGTGCTGATGGGAGAAACGACGCCCTTGCTCAGCGTCTCGCGCAGCTTGTCTTCCACGACGGCATCGACCAGCGCTTTCAGGTCGGCGCCGGAATAATCTTTCGTTTTCGCGGCGACGGCGGCGCAATCTACGTCGCGCTGGGGTTTTCCGCGGAGCTGCAACTTTAAGATTTCCGTGCGCGCTTCCTGGTCGGGCGGCGGCACGAAGATGATGCGGTCGAAGCGGCCGGGGCGGCGGAAGGCGTTGTCGAGGTGCCAGGGCGCGTTGGTGGCGCCGAGGATGAGCAGTCCTTCGTTGTTGGAATTCACGCCGTCGAGCTCGGCGAGGAATTGGTTGATGAGCATGCGCGAGTGCGAGGTGCGCATGTCGGAACGGCTGGCGCCGAGCGCGTCGACCTCGTCGAAGAACAGCACGCAGGGCTTGTTTTGTCTCGCCGCTTCGAACAGGCCGTGCATCTTCTGCTCACTCTGCCCGATGTACATGTCGAGAATGTCGTTGATGCCGACGGAGATGAAGCGCGCTTTCACCTGTCCAGCCGTGGCGCGCGCGAGGTGCGTTTTTCCGCAGCCGGGAGGGCCGTACAGCAGCAGCCCGCCGCCGATCGTTTTGCCGTACGCCGCATACAATTCCGGATGCTGCAGCGGGAGGACGAGCTTGATGTTGATCTCGTCCTTCACTTTCTGCATGCCGCCCACGTCGCTGAAATCGATCTTCGGGCGCTCGGCCATTTCTTCGAACGCGTCATCTTCCTCCGGATGCGTTTCGCTGTCGCGGCGCACTTTCAGCAGATCTTCGAGCGTTTCATCTTTCAAAGAAGGATCGAGGCTGAGCGCTTTGCGGTATTGCTCGGCGGCTTTGGCGGATTGTTTTTCGTGCACGAGCAGGCGGGCGTGCAGCAGGAACGTTTCCGCCGGCGGGTTGGCGGATGCCGCGAGCTCTTCGAGAATGACGGCGGCGGCGGAATATTTTTCCTGGCCGAAAAAAGCTTTTGCAAGCCCCAGCTTCGCTTTCAGATCGCCGGGTGAAAGGCGCAGCGCTTCTTTGTATTCGGTTTCGGCTTCAGCGGGCTGTCCGTGCTTGAGCAGGGTCTCGGCCAGCAGCAGGCGCAGCGGGAGATTGCCGGGGGTGTGGGACAAGGCTTCGCGAAGGTTTTTGATGATCTCGCTTTCCATGGAGAGTAATGATGTAACGGGGTTTCCGGGCAAAGTTCGCAATTCGCTTTGCTTTTTCGCCGTTAACAAAGCTTAAAGATACCGCATTCAGCCCGGGGAAAGCCCATCTTTCCGTACCTTTGCACCTCATTTGAAAAGAGCTTTTTAACCCATGATCTCGGTCAACAACGTTACGGTAGCATTCGGAGGGACGACCCTGTACGACGATATTTCATTCCTGATCAACCAGCGCGACCGCATCGGCCTGGCGGGGAAGAACGGGGCGGGAAAATCCACCATGCTTCGCATCATCGCCGGTCAGCAGAATCCCACTTCGGGAGAGATCGCGCGGCCGAACGAATGCACCGTGGGTTACCTGGCGCAGGATCTTGTGGCTACGTTAGGCAAAACGGTGTTCGACGAAACTTCGACCGCGTTCGCAGAATTGAAGGCGCTGGAAAAACGCATCGAGTTTTTGGGTGAAGAATTGACGCGCCGCACCGATTACGAATCGGACAGCTACATGCAGCTCATCCAGCAGCTGAACGACGCGAACGACCGCCTGCACGTGCTCGACGGCGGCTCGGTGGATGCGCAGATCGAGCAGACGCTGATGGGCCTAGGCTTCGAGCGCAAGGATTTCGATCGCCTCACCGACGAATTCAGCGGCGGCTGGCGCATGCGCATCGAGCTGGCGAAAATCCTCCTGCAAAAGCCGAACGTGCTGCTGCTGGACGAACCGACGAACCACCTGGACATCGAATCGATCCAGTGGCTGGAGACGTTCCTGAAAGATTATTACGGCGCAGTGGTGCTCGTCTCGCACGATAAAGCGTTCCTCGACAACATCACGACGCGCACGATCGAGATCTCGATGGGAAAGGTGCACGATTACTGCGC
>Ga0196978_1000657_pt1 | contig 17105 bp, 15 predicted proteins | sample S3v_2013CmetaG_FD_155491 | JGI IMG/M metagenome (GOLD analysis project Ga0196978, IMG submission 155491) | Soil microbial communities from Anza Borrego desert, Southern California, United States - S3+v_20-13C | ecosystem: Environmental > Terrestrial > Soil > Desert | place: USA: California... | reverse complement strand
TTCCTGAAGATCTTGTGCGCTTCCTTGCGCACCTCGCCGTCCATCCCGGGCAGGATCTGGTCGAGAAATTCGATGACCGTGACCCTTGCCCCGAGCCGCCGCCAGACCGAGCCGAGCTCCAGCCCGATCACTCCGCCGCCGATGACGACGAGATGCCCGGGGACCTGGCCGAGCTCGAGCGCGCCGGTCGAATCGACGATGCGCTCCTGGTCGATCTCGACGCCCGGCAGGGGAGTGACTGACGAGCCGGTCGCGATGACGAAGTTCCTCGCCCGGTAGGCGGTGCCGCCGACGTCGATGCTGTCCTTGGCGGTGAAGCGGGCATGGCCCTTGAGCCAGGTCACCTTGTTCTTCTTGAAGAGGAACTCGACGCCGCCGGTAAGGCCCCTCACCGCCTCCCTTCGACCGGCGTGCATGGCGTCGAGATCGAGCTCGACCGGGCCGACCTTGACCCCCCATTTGGCGAGGGTGCCGTGCTCGGCTTCCTCGAACAGCTCGGAAGCGTGGAGCAGCGCCTTGGACGGAATGCAGCCGACGTTGAGGCAGGTTCCGCCGAGCGTCTCCCGGCTCTCAACGCAGGCCGTCTTAAGCCCGAGCTGGGCCGCCCGGATCGCTGCGACATAGCCGCCCGGCCCGGCCCCGATCACGATCACGTCGAAACTGGATTCACTCATTCCTCGGTCCTTGGAAACTGCCGTCGGCGATCGCTTGAGTCGCCGATCACGGTCATATGGTTCTGCAACGCCTTAGGGTCGAGAACGGCCAGCAAGCGCGGAATGATTTCCGTGACGTCAGGCGGTTCAAATCGGATATAGATGATCGCGGGTGGCGGCAGAGCCTTCTGACCGAACACGAGCTCGCCAAAATCCCTATCGCACGTAACCAAGATGCGATCTTCCGCACGAGCGCGCTCCAATATAGCTTTATCTCTGTCGTGGGGGTGCGCCAACGCGGCCTGTGCGACGTCATGTCCCTTGGCAATCAACGCGAAAGCCAGAGTGCTTCCGATGTTGGCATCACAGAGAAATCTCACGCGGCGCGGGCTCGTCCAATCGCCATTTCCTTTTCGTCCTGAATCATATCGGCTGCGAAGGCGGCCGCTGCCTGCAGATGGTGTGGCTGCACTCCCGGATACTCATAGGCTATGCGCGCATAATCCCAACCCGCGCCGACCAGCTTCAGGACTCTCTCCACGGTGAACCGCGTCCCTTTGAATACGGGTTTTCCGCCGAGGATCCCGGGGTCCGAGTGGATATATTCGCGCCAGTCCATGTCACAAGTCTATCAGAAGCCGCGTCGGGTCTTCCAGCGCTTCCTTCATCCGGACCAGGAAGGTGACCGCCTCGCGGCCGTCGATCAGTCGGTGGTCGTAGGACAAGGCCAGGTACATCATCGGCCTGGCCTCGATCCGGCCGTCGCGGACCACCGGCCGCTCCTCGATCCGGTGCATTCCGAGCACGGCCGATTGCGGCGGGTTGATGATCGGGGTCGACAGCAGCGAGCCGAACACGCCGCCGTTCGAGATGGTGAAGGTGCCGCCCTGCATCTCCTCGATCCTGAGGCTCCCGTCCTTGGCCCGGCGCCCGAAGTCGGCGATCGTCTTCTCGATGTCGGCGAAGCTCATCGACTCGGCGTTGCGGATGACGGGAACGACCAGCCCCTGCGGCGCCGACACCGCCACCGAGACGTCGAGATAGTTGCGATAGACGATCTCCTCGCCGTCGATCGAGGCGTTGACCGCGGGGACGTCGCGAGCGGCGAGCGCCGCCGCCTTCACGAAGAAGCCCATGAAGCCGAGGCGGATGCCGTGCTTCTTCTCGAACAGGTCCTTGTACTTCGCCCGGGCCTCCATCACCGCCGTCATGTCGACGTCGTTGAAGGTGGTCAGCATCGCCGCCGTGTTCTGGGCTTCCTTGAGCCGGCGGGCGACAGTCTGGCGAAGGCGGGTCATCCGCACCCGTTCCTCGCGGCGCTCGCCGGCCTGGGCGGGGACGGGCGCGGCCGCCTCGGCCGGAGCCGCCGGTTGCGCGGGCGCGGCCGGCGCGGGCGCTTCGGCTCTCTGGGTCTTCGCGGCGGCGAGGACGTCGTCCTTGGTGAGGCGGCCGTCCTTGCCGGTGCCGCGGATCCGCGACGGATCGAGATGATGCTCGAGCACGACCCGCCGAACCGCCGGCGAGAGCGTCAGGTGCGATTCCTCGTCGGCCCTGCCGGCCTCCTCCTGCTTGACCTCGATATTCTCGCCGGCGCCGGCCGGGTTGACCGGGGTCGATTCCGGCAGCTCGGGCGCGGCAGCGGCGCCGTCGCCGGCCTCGATTCGGGCGATGACGGCGCCGACCTCGACCGATTCCCCTTCGGCGACGACCTGCTCGCCCATCACTCCGTCGACCGGCGAGGGGACCTCGATCGCCACCTTGTCGGTCTCCAGGCTGGCGACCGGCTCATCGGCCTTCACCGGATCGCCGGGCTTCTTCAGCCACTGGCCGAGCGTGGCCTCGGCGATCGATTCCCCAAGCGTCGGAACCTTGACTTCGGTCGTCATCTGAACCCCTTCAGCCGGCCTTGCGATGGGCCGGCGCGCCGCTCGCATGGCCGAGCGCATCGGCAATCAGCGCCGCCTGCTCCGCCGCGTGGCGCTTGGCAAGCCCCGTCGCCGGCGAGGCCGAGGCTTCGCGGCCGGCATAGATGGGCCGCCTGGGGCGAAGGCCGGCCTCGCCGAGCCGGCGCTCGATCCGCGGCTCGACATGGGCCCAATAGCCCTGGTTCTTCGGCTCCTCCTGAGCCCAGACTACCTCTTCCAGGTTAGTCATCCGCTCGAGGCGGGCGAGGAAGGCCTCGCCGGGGAAGGGATAGAGCTGCTCGATCCTGACGATCGAGGTGTGACGGTCGCCGGCCGAGTCCCGGGCCTCGATCAGCTCGTAGGCGAGCTTGCCGGTGCACAGCACCAGCCGCTTGACGTCGCGATCGGCGGGCGGGCTGGGGTCGGACACAATCCGGCGGAAATGGCTCTCGCCGGTGAAGTCGGCGAGGCTGGACACGGCGCTCTTGTGGCGGAGCAGCGACTTCGGGGTCATGATCACCAGCGGCTTGCGGAAATCGCGGTGCATCTGCCGCCTCAGGATATGGAAATAATTCGCCGGGGTGGTGCAGTTGGCCACCTGGATATTGTCGTCCGCGCAGAGCTGGAGGAACCGCTCCGGCCGGGCCGAGCTGTGCTCGGGGCCCTGGCCTTCATAGCCGTGGGGGAGCAGCATGACGAGGCCGCTGGCGCGAAGCCACTTGGCTTCGCCGGCGGAGATGAACTGGTCGATCATCACCTGAGCGCCGTTGACGAAGTCGCCGAACTGGGCCTCCCACAGCACGAGCGTTCGCGGATCGGCGAGCGAATAGCCATATTCGAAGCCGAGCACCCCGAATTCCGAGAGCGGGCTGTCGCGAACCTCGAAGCGGGCCGGGCCGACCTTGGTGAGCGGAATGTATTTGGCGCCTTCATTCTGGTCGACCCAGACCGAATGGCGCTGGCTGAAGGTGCCGCGCCCGCTGTCCTGGCCGGACAGCCGCACCGGGTGGTTCTCGCGCAGCAGCGTGCCGAAGGCGAGCGCTTCGGCGGTGGCCCAGTCGAAGCCCTCCCCGCTCTCGAACATCTGCCGGCGGCCTTCGATGATCCGGAGCAGCGTCTTGTGGACGGCGACGTCGGCGGGAACGGTGGTGAGGATCCGGCCGATGTCGCGAACCGTCTCCTCGGAGCAGCCGGTGGCGACGTTGCGCCGCTCGGTCACCGGCGTCGACGGCCGGTTGAGCCCGGACCAGGCGCCCTCGAACCAGTCGGCCTTGTTCGGGAGGTACGACTTGGCGGCCTCGAACTCGTTTTCGAGCAGGGCGGTGAACTCCGCCACCTCGCCGTCGAGCCAGCCCTTCTCGATCACGCCTTCCCGCTCGAGCCGGGCCGAATAGAGCTCGGAGATCGGCGGATGCTTGCGGATCGCCGCGTACATCAGGGGCTGGGTGAAGCTCGGCTCGTCCCCCTCATTGTGGCCGAACCGCCGGTAGCACCACATGTCGATGACGATGTCGCGGTTGAACCTCTGCCGATATTCGATGGCAAGCTTGCAGGCGAAGGTCACCGCCTCGGGATCGTCGCCGTTGACGTGGAGGATCGGCGCCTGGACCGCCTTGGCGAGGTCCGACGGGTAAGGCGAGGAGCGGGCGAATTGGGGCGAGGTCGTGAAGCCGACCTGGTTGTTGATCACGAAATGCAGGCAGCCGCCGGTATTGTAGCCCGGGATTCCGGAAAAGCCGAAGCATTCGGCGACGATCCCCTGGCCGGCAAAGGCGGCGTCGCCGTGGAGAAGCACGGGAAGCACCGAATCGCCGTCGCTGTCGCCGCGCGCCACCTGCTGGGCGCGCACCTTGCCCAGAACGACCGGATCGACCGCCTCGAGATGGCTCGGATTGGGGACGAGCGAGAGGTGCACCTTGATTCCGTCGAACTCGCGGTCGGACGAGGTGCCGAGATGATATTTGACGTCGCCCGACCCGCCGACATCCTCCGGATTGGTGGCGCCGCCGGCGAATTCGGAGAAGATCGCTCGGTACGGCTTGCCCATGACGTTGGCGAGGACGTTGAGCCGCCCGCGATGGGCCATTCCGACGACCATCGATTCGACGCCATATTGGCCGCCATATTTGATCACCGCCTCGAGCGCGGGCACCATCGATTCGCCGCCGTCGAGGCCGAAGCGCTTGGTTCCGACATATTTGCGGGCGAGGAACTTCTCCCACTGCTCGGCCTGGACGACCTTGGTCAGGATCGAGCGCTTGCCCTCCGGGGTGAAGCGGATCTCCGCCTCGCGCCCTTCCATTCGCTCCTGCAGGAAGCGGCGCTCCTCGAGGTCGTTGATGTGCATATATTCGAGGCCGACCTTGCCGCAATAATTGCGGCGAAGGATCTCGACGACGTCGCGCACCGGGGCCTGGTGGAGGCCGAGCGCGCCGCCGAGCCAGACCGGGCGGTCGAGCGACTCGCCGGTGAAGCCGTGGAACTCGGGGGTGAGATCGGCCGGCATCTCCCGCTTGACGAGACCGAGCGGATCGAGATCGGCGGCGAGATGCCCCCTCACCCGATAGGTGCGGATCAGCATCATCGCGCAGATCGAATCGTTCGCGGCCTGCTCGACGTCGATTCCGGCCCCGTCGGCGACCTTCCTGGCCTGCGCGGCGACGTGCCGGGCCTCGGGCGCAGCCGGGCTCATCTGCGTCGGATCGAGGCCGGAATTGACCTCGTCGAGCTCGATCAGCGGCCAATTGTCCCGCGCCCAGCTCGGGCCCTGCTCAGGTGGCGTGCCGTAACTCTCCACTCGAATTCCGCCTTTCGAAACTTCTACCCCTGAAGGCACAGCATGTTCCCCGGCGAAGGCCGGGGTCCAGACGTCCAAACTGCCCCCCCTTCGCCGGGGCGCTAGCCCTTCAGAAGCTCGGCCAGGGTCCGGCCCAGCTCAGATGGGCTCGGGGAGACTCGAATTCCAGCCGCCTCCATCGCCTCGATCTTGCTTTCCGCGCCGCCCTGGCCGCCCGAGACGATCGCTCCGGCATGGCCCATGCGCCGCCCCGGCGGCGCGGTTCGGCCGGCGATGAAGCCGACGGTCGGCTTGGCTCGCCCCTTCCTCGCCTCGTCGGCGAGATATTGGGCGGCCTCCTCCTCGGCGCTGCCGCCGATCTCGCCGATCATGACGATCGCCTTGGTCGAATCGTCGGCCAGGAACATCTCCAGCACGTCGACGAATTCGGTGCCCTTGACCGGGTCGCCGCCGATGCCGACCGCCGTGGTCTGGCCGAGCCCCTCGTTGCTGGTCTGGAACACGGCCTCGTAGGTGAGCGTGCCCGAGCGGCTGACGATTCCGACCGAGCCCCGCTTGAAGATGTTGCCGGGCATGATCCCGATCTTGCACTCGTCGGGAGTCAGCACGCCGGGGCAATTGGGGCCGATCAGCCGCGATTTCGATCCCGACAGTGCGCGCTTCACCCGAACCATGTCGAGCACCGGAATGCCTTCGGTGATGCACACGATCAGCGGCACCTCGGAGTCGATCGCCTCGAGGATCGAATCCGCGGCGAAGGGCGGCGGCACGTAGATCACGCTGGCATCGGCCCCGGTCTTCGCGCACGCCTCCGCGACCGTGTCGAAGACGGGCAGGCCGAGATGGCGCTTGCCGCCTTTCCCCGGCGTTACCCCGCCGACCATCTTGGTCCCGTAAGCGATCGCCTGTTCGGTATGGAAGGTGCCGGTCTCGCCGGTCATGCCCTGAGTGATGACTCGGGTATCGGAGTGGACGAGGATCGACATTCAGGGATCTCCAACGGATCGGACAACCAGGACGTTGCCGCTAAAGCCGGATCGTTCTGCCAGCGGACTGTTTCGGGTGATGTGCCGGACTTGAATCGATGTGTCCTTGCCCCATCCGGGAATCCAGATCTGCTCGCTGCCGCCGCCGGCCAATTCCTCGACCCGGGCCGGAATGGAGTGCAGCCATTGCTGTGTTGCCTCCGGATCGATCGGCGCCCCTGCCTCGAAATCGTAGAGGCGGCAAGTGTTCCGCCGAGGTGCCGGGCCGTCCGCCGCGCGGGTCACGAGCAGGAAGACCGGCCGAAGCGCGTTGGCGAGGCGGAAGGCTCTCAGCCCGCCGCCGGCTCCCTCCTCGGCCGAAGCGTGGCTTGCGGCCCGTTCGAGGCGGGGGTCGGAATTTTCGGGGACCGGCTCCCAACCGAGCGCGGCATGCTTGGCTTCGATCTCGAACCGCCCTTCGAAATCCTCGCACGCGTCGCGAAAGGCGCGAAGCACTTCCTCGTTGCGCGCCGCCTCGGGCGCCGGCACGACCGCGGTCATCACGACATGGTCCCGACCCGCCCTCTGGATGTTGATCCTGTGGCCCAGCGGGGAGGTGTGAAGGAAGAAGGAATCGCGAAGGAAGCGCCAGCCCATCGGCTCTTCCCGGCCGGGGAAGACCCGCCTCACCGCCTGGCCGAAATTCATTTCGCGGGTCGCCACCGAACAATAGCGAAGGTTGTTGGGATCGGTTTCGGCGATCGTGTCCTGGAGGATCAGATAGGCCTCCCGCTCCCCGAGCCGGACGCGATAATATCTGTTGTGCCGGCGCGGGGACAGGCGGTCGCGGACGGCGCGCTCGGCGACGGCCGGGATTTCGACGATCGAGCTGGGAGGAAAGCGGCCTCCGCCCAGGGTGCAGACCTGAGTGAACAGGTCCGCCTCGTCGCGATAGGGCGCCGCGGCCGCCGCCGCCTGGATGGCGGCGAGAAGGATCGCCGGGCCGGGCGCGATCACGAGGCGGGGGCGCCGTCGACGGCTCCACCGAGCATTCGGGGATCGTCAACCCGCCTTCGCGAACCGGCCGGGACCGGCACTCAGAACCCTCCGATGGCCTGGGCGACCAGGATGTTGCCGCTGAGCCCGAACCGCTCGACGATCTCGCTGTTCGCCGGGATGTGGTTGATCTCCAGGCTCACGCCGTCGCGCCAGCCGGGCTCCCAGAGCCGCTTGACGCCGATTCCCGGGAGTTGCTGGACTCCGGTCGGAGGGCGGCCGATCCACGCCTCCAGCGCCGCCGGAGCGATCTCCTCGCCCGCTTCGAAATGGTAGAGTCGGCAGCCATTGCCCCAGATTCCGTCCTCGCCTTCCCAGCGCGACAGGATGAGGAACAGCCGGCGGTCGCCCAGGGTGCGGCGGAAGTTGGCGCCGGTGATCCGGCCGCCCTCCTCGCCCACCATCTCCCGGCCCGAGCGGTTCAGCCGCTCGACGCGCGGGTCGGCCGAAGCCGGGATTTCCTCCCAGCCGCTGGCCAGCGCGTCGCTCCGCATCCGCTCGAGGTCGTCGGCCCGCTCGCAGGCGGCTCGGAACGCGTCCAGCATCTCGCGATCGCCGGAGGAGGCGATTTCGACCGAGCCGAGCGCAAGCAGGAGGGCGAGGAGCGCGGACATCAGGCCAGGTCGCTATCGATCCCCCGGCAGGCCTCGAGAAGCTCCCTGACGGCGGCGACCGAGACGTCGAAATTGCGGCGCGCCTCGTCGTTGAGCTCGATCTCGACGACCCGCTCGACCCCGCCGCCGCCGATGATGCACGGCACGCCGACATAGAGATCGTCGACTCCGTACTGGCCGGTGAGATGGGCCGCGCAGGGCAGCAGGCGCTTCTTGTCCTTGAGATAGGCCTCGGCCATCTCGATGCCGCTGGTCGCCGGCGCGTAATAAGCCGAGCCGGTCTTGAGCAAAGCGACGATCTCGCCGCCGCCCGAGCGGGTGCGCTGGACGATCGCGTCGATCCGCTCCCGGGTCGACCAGCCCATCCTGATCAGGTCCGGGATCGGGATTCCGGCGACGGTCGAATATTCGACGACCGGGACCATGGTGTCGCCGTGGCCGCCGAGCACGAAGGCGGTGACGTCCTCGACCGAGACCCCGAACTCGTCGGCGAGGAAGCGGCGGAAGCGGGCGCTGTCGAGCACTCCGGCCATGCCGACGACCATATGGTGGGGAAGCCCGGAAAATTCGCGCAGGGCCCATACCATCGCGTCGAGCGGGTTGGTGATGCAGATGACGAAGGCGTCGGGGGCGTTGGCCTTGATGCCTTCGCCGACCGCCTTCATCACCTTGAGGTTGATTCCGAGCAGGTCGTCCCGGCTCATCCCGGGCTTGCGGGCGACGCCGGCGGTGACGATGATGACGTCGGCGCCCCGTATGTCGGCATAATCGTTGGAGCCGGTGAGCTTCGCGTCGAAGCCTTCGACCGGCCCGCACTGGGCGAGGTCGAGCGCCTTGCCCTGGGGAACGCCCTCGATCACGTCGAACAGGACGATGTCGCCGAGCGCCTTCGACGCGGCGAGATGGGCGAGCGTGCCGCCGATATTGCCGGCGCCGATCAGCGCGATCTTGTTGCGAGCCATGGCGCTCCACCCTTTCTGACCGAACGCGAAGGAGGCCGCCGGACGCGGCCGAGTGACGTGGCGCAGCGCTTAGCGGCGTCGCGTTCGGCGGGCAACCGTGGGGACAGTCACTTTCGGGCGCCCGGCGCAAACAAGCTGCCTCCGGCGCTCGGAAAAGTGACTGTCCCTGCTTCGGCGCAGGAGTCGGACCCGCATCCCTTCCCCGATCGCCGGGTTGGGACAGTCACTTTCCCGCATGCCTCGTCCGCTCCGACCGCGCCGGCGCGTGAAAGTGACTGTCCCCTTTCAACCGGCGAGCCGGCGGATGAGGTCGGTCCAGTGGTCGATGTCCTGGTAGAAGGCGCGCGCCGGCAGCCGCTCGTCGCGGCCGTGGGCGCGCTCGTCGACCGGAGTGACGATCCACGCCCCGTCGACGCCGTAGACCGGCACCCCGCGGGCCCGGAAATAGAGGCCGTCGGTGGCGCCGGTGCTCATGTCGGGAACGATCGCGGCGCCCGGGTGGCGGGACCGGACGGCGTCGGTATAGGCCGAGACGACGTCCTCGCGAAGCGGCGAGGCGTCGGTCGGCCGGGCCTCGTCGACCGGCTCGACCGTCACATTGTCCGGCCGCGCCAGGGCCCGCAGGGTGGCCAGGACGCTGGCCGGATCGACGCCCGGGAAGATTCGGCAATTGACCGTCGCCCGGGCCATTTGCGGAAGCGCGTTCTCGGCATGGCCGCCCTGGAGCATCGTCGCCACGCAGCGGGTCCGGGTGAGTCCCACCTCGGTCGGCGCGGCCTCGACCAGGTCGGCGGCCTCGCCGTCGGCCGGGTTGGCGAGCCAGCGTCGGATGGCGGCGGCGAGCGGCGCCTCGGCGGTCTGTGCGCGATGGTTGAAATAGGCCCGGGTGGTCTCGTTCAGCATCGGCTCGAAGCGATGCGCCTCGAGCCGCTCGAGCACGTGCGCCAGCGCGTAGATCGCATTGTCCGGCCGCGGGCGCGAGCTGTGGCCGCCGGGGTTGGTCGCGGTCAGGGTGTAGCTCTGGTAGATCTTCTCGGCGGTCTGCAGCCCGAAGCCGAGCAGGGTGCCGCTTTCCAGATAGGCGCCGCCGCCGGCGTCCGAGTTGAGGGCGAAGTCGATCGTCGCCGGATCGAGCCAGCGGCTCGCCGCAAGGTCGGCGCCGTTGCCGGAATATTCCTCGTCGCCGGTGAACAGGACGATGATGTCGCGGCCGGGCCGGAAGCCGCCGGCGCGAAGGCGCAGCAGGGCGGTGGTCACCGCCGCCACTCCGGCCTTGTTGTCGAGCGTTCCGCGGCCGTAGAAATAGCCCTCCTCCTCGACCAGCCGGAACGGGTCGCGCGACCAGTCCTCGCGGCGCGCCTCGACCACGTCCATATGCGCCATGAGCAGGATCGCCTTGCGCCCCGACGGCCGCTCCGCCGGCCAGCGAAGCACCAGCGAGGCGGTGTCGTCGTGCGGGTGGATGGCGACCTCGGTGAGTCCGGCGGCTCGGAACCGCTCCTCGAGATAGGCGGCGAGCTGCGGGCTCTGGTTGCGCCCCGGAACGGTCTGGAAGGAGATCGCCCGCTCGTAAATCTCCCGCCCCTTCTGGTGCCACTCATGCTCCGGCGCCATCCTTGTCTCGACTGGCGCGGCGAGGGCGGCGGTCCCGCACAGCAAGGCGGCGGCGATCAAGGCAAGGCGCATCGGCTTACTCCCCGTTTCACCGGCCCACCGTCACTTCCGCGAAAGCGCGAGTCCAGCCCTTTCCTTCACTCTTCGCCATGGCCGAGGGCGAGATAGGCCTCACTCTGCATCTCGACGAGCCGCGAGGCGGTGCGCTCGAACTCGAAGGCGCCGTCGCCGGCGGGATAGAGGCGGTCGGGCGGCGCGTCGGCGGCGGCGAGCAGCTTCACCTTATGCTCGTAGAGCGCGTCGACGAGGGTGACGAACCGCGCCGCCTCGTTGCGGTTCTCCGGGCCCATCCGCGGAATTCCGACCACGATCACGCTGTGATAATGGCGAGCGACGGCGAGATAGTCGGCGGCGCCGCGCGGCTCGCCGCACAGCCGCCGGAACGAGAAGACGGCGACCCCCTTGAGGCTCTTCGGGACGTGCAGCGTTCGCCCGCCCGGGAGGGCGAGCTCGGCCGCCGGGACGTTGGCGCTGTCCTCGACCGGATAGTCGGTGAGCCGGAAGAAGGCCTCGCGAAGCGCCGCCGTCGCCGCCGGGCCGTTCGGAACGTGCCAGGTCGGCATCCCGCCGAGGCGCTCCAGCCGGTAGTCGGTGGGCCCGTTCAGGGCGACCACCTCGAGCTCGCGCTCGACCAGGTCGATGAACGGAAGGAACAGCTCGCGGTTGAGGCCCCCCAGATAGAGGTCGCGGGGCGGCCGGTTCGAGGTCGTGATCACCGTCACCCCCGCCGCGAGGAGGTGCGTGAAGAGACGCGAGAGGATCATCGCGTCGGCGGCGTTGTTGATCACCATCTCGTCGAAGGCGAGCAGCCTCGCCTCGGCGGCGATCGCCTTGGCCACCGGCGGGATCGGGTCGCCCGCCTCGCCGGCCCGTTCGACGCGCAGCCGCTCGTGCACCTCGAGCATGAATTCGTGAAAATGCACCCGGCGCTTGGGCCGATGGTCGATCGTCTCGAAGGCGAGGTCCATCAGCATCGACTTGCCCCGCCCGACCCCGCCCCACAGATAGACCCCGCCCGGCGCCCGCTCGCGCCGCCCCGCCAGCCGCCAGATCAGGCTTCCCCGCCTCGGCAGCTCCTGGAGCTCGGCCTCGAGCCGGTCCAGCGCCGCCACCGCTCCGGCCTGGTCGGCGTCCGGCTTCAGCTCGCCGGCCGCCAGCAGCGCCCGGTACCGGTCGCCGACGGCGGTCATCGATCCTCCCCGGCACGGGGAGGGGGACCGCTCGCCGAGGGCGAGGGGTGGAGGGGGTCAAGAGACTGGCGATGAGGGCGGAAAACCCCCTCCACCGTCCGGCTGCGCCACCCGGTCCCCCTCCCCGTCCCGGGGAGGAATGGGAAGTCCGGCGCCGCCGCCGTCATGTCCGGGGCGTCGACTTGCGAAGCGCGCCGGTGAAATGCGCGACCAGCTCCCCCTCCTGCACCACCTTGCCCGCGAAGAAAGCGAGCCGCCGGGTCTCGCGGAGCAGTTCGACCTCGCAGTCGAGCGGGACCCCGATCCGCCCCGGGCTGAGGAAGCGGACGTTGCAGTCGAGCGTCACCGCGCGCATCACGTCGGCGCCCGCAAGCCGTCCGCCGGCGAAGAAGGCCATGTCGATGAAGGTCAGGATGGCGCCGCCATGGACCATGTCGCCTAGGTTGGAGTGGCGCTCCTCAGGGAACATCCGACACCTCGCCCGCCCCGGCCCGTCGGCGCGCACGAGCAGCTTGCCGATCGTGGCGTTGAAGCGATCGTCCTCGGCCAGATCCCAGCTCCACCAGCCGGGATGGTCCGGATCGGGCTCGTGGCGGATGGCGGGATGAACGTCCATGGGCGGGAGCAGTGGCGGGAAAGCCTCTCCCTTTCAAGCCGAGCCCGACGTCCACCGATCGCCGTTCCAGCCGAGCGCCGACATCCACCGACCGTTCCAGCGAAAGCTGGAATCTCCTTCGTCCCGCTCGCATACCGTCATGAAACGGACGCGATGCCCGCCCCGCCATGAAGAGGACGCGCTTCCACGTATCATGTTGGACTTTCGTTGGAGCAACCGGCAGTCGGCGATCATGCCGGATGACCCAGGCTAAACGGTTCAGACGGGGAGCCTGCGACGCTCCGGGGAGATCGCTGCGCGAAAGCGTGGCGCTTGGATTGGCGGATTCCGGCTAGCTTCGCATGGCTTAATTGCCCGCGGATCTTTGCCCTCAGATGCTCATAGGGGTGCGCGAAGCCGCTCCGGAAACGGCTGGACTTGTACGGCCCGATGAGGTCGGACAGCTCCGGCAACATGGCCTCGATCGTTTCATCACTCCCATTGAGCTTGTAGCGTTCGTCCTCATATTCTTCGATCAGGCCACTCAGATATTCGGTCATGCTGTCAAGCTGACCCTTCAACCCCTCGGGATCGTCGAAGGCCAAGCGCGATGTCTCCAGGTCGGCCGTTATCGCCTCGAGTTCGAGCTCAGCGCGAATAAGGTCGCCGAGCAGCCTGTCGTAAAGCTCGCACTGCAAAGGAATCCCGCCTGGGTTCCGGTGAGCGCCAGTACGGCCGCGGAGGATTCGGCGCGCCTGCTTTACAGCGTTGTAGCCCGCCATCGTGCGCGCCAGCGTCCCGTTTAACAATTCATCGCAATATTCTCGCGCCTGCTGCCGCTCCTGCCGAAGTCGCTGGTGGCTGGCCACTACAGCGGACAACAGCGCCGCTGCCACGGAAAGCACGCCAAGTTGGAGAAGAACCTTTGCGAGCTCCTCGATGAAATCGGAAGGGGCGCCATTGACTGAATAGAGGAAGATGACTGCGCCGATGCTCACGGCCGAGAAGATCATGAGAACCCAGGGTAGAGGAGATTTCAGCACCGAGGGTTCCCGGCTATGGGAAGAAGTCGAAGCCATTTCGTCGCCCACTCCACTCGATCGTCCCTTCTAACGCTCCGCTTCGGCGGAGGCTACTCAGCCGCGTTGCCCCGAACCTTAGGACCGCCTGGAGACGGTCACTTGACTGTCACCTTAGGCGTAATCGCCCAAGGCGCTCCTCCTCGCACGACTGCGATATTCCGTTCCCAACCCCCCTACGCCGCTTCCGCTTCCTCGATCCGCATATGGAGTCCGAGCGCCTTCAGCACCTTAAGCACGGTTTCGAGCGTGGGATTGCCGTTCTCGCTCAGGGCCTTGTGCAGTGCTTGACGGTTCATGCCGGCCTCGCGTGCCAATTTGGCAATGCCGCCGCGGGCTCGGGCGACGGCGCCGAGCGCATAGGCGATGTAACGGGGATCGCCGCTGTCGACAGCATCGCTTAGCAGGTCCGCCTGGTCGGCGGACGTGTCGAGATAATCGGCCGCGTCAAACGGCTTGGTCTTGATGCTCATCCTGCCTCTTTCCTTCCTTGGTGAGGCATTCGTATCATTCCAAATCGGCCGCCATCTCCTTCGCGCGCTTGATGTCGCGCGCTTGTGAATCCTTGTTCCCTCCGCAGAGGAGTAACACGACCTGGATGTCGGGCCGGGGTATCGGATCTACTATGCGATCTTGAAGGGACATTCGACGACCTCCGCCATTTGTCGCCTTTACACGACAACGTGTGGCTCGTCAACTATAGGCGACGGATGAGTCGTGGGAGAAGGGGGACAGTCACTGTGACTGTCCCTCTCTCGTGGACGTCAGCGGCAGAGCGTCGACTCAACCTGCGGAACGTCAGGCGGCGGACGACGGCCGGTAGCGCGCCTCGGGGACGGCTATGCCTTCCCGCCGCGCCGTCTCGAGCCACAGCGCAATCGCCTCCTCCGCCTCCGCCTCAGACGGTCACCCGCGGCTCTCTCCCTTCGCCCCCACGGCGGGAATAGATTTTTCTTGCCAAATAGGAATTTTCCTGTTTTGGATAGGCAATGGAACAGAACGAGAATCCCGAGTCGCCTCCCACGGGCCATGCCCGCCTCGGCTGGAATCGCTGGGAGGAGTGGGACGGCCAGGATTCGAGCTTGCCCGACGAGCCTCGCGGGCGCTCGGATGACCGCCTGCCCTCCCCGCATCGTAAGCCGGGCGAGCCGACCTGGGTCGAGGCCGAGCTGGAACGGCGCGGGCGCGGCGAGCCGCCGCTGCACAGCCTGCCCGGCGAGCCGAGGCTGAAGCACGAGCTGCCGCCGGTCGAGGAGCCGAAGCGGACCGGCACCGGCTTCTTCTACCGCAACGGCGACGAGATCCCGCCGACCCATCCCGACCACGGGCCGATGCACCTGATCCCGCGCCAGGAGGACGGCAGCTTCGCCGCTTATTATTATTGCTCGAAGGCGGAGCTCGCCGCCGCCCAGGTCTCCGCCCCGCCGCCGCGCCGCCACCGCCGCGACGGCTTCTCGGCCGAGCGCCAGCAGCAGTTCGTCGAAGCCTATCGCGATTGCGGCAGCCTCACCGACGCTGCGCGGCTCACCGGCATCTCGCGCTCGACCGCCTACAACCTCATCAACAGCGCCGACGGCGGCGCCTTCCGAGCCGCGCTCGCCGAGGCGGGGAAAGGCGCCGACACCCTGCTCGAAGCGACCGCGATCGAGCGCGCCGTCAAGGGCCAGGAGGAAATCGTCTATTACAAGGGCCAGCGGGTCGGCGTGCGCTGGAAATATGACAATCGGCTGCTCATGTCGCTGCTTCGCGCCCGCAACCCGCTCAAATACGCGCCCTTGAACGAAATCGCGGGATGGCTGAAGCATCGCGGCGTCGAACCGCCCGCCGACACCGAGGGCGCGCTCGATCGACTTCATGCCGCCGAGGCCGAATGGGGCCGCCGCCTCCCCGGCGAAGGCGACTCGCCCGCTCTGGCCTCGCCCTCGCCGGCCGCCGGGCCGAGGCTCGAGGCCCCGCCCGCGCCGGCGCTCGAAGCGCCCGCCGCCGAGCCCGCGAGCGAGCCGCTCCCGCCGTCCGGCTCGTCCACTTCGCAAGGCGAAACCCCGCTCCAGGCGTCCACTTCGTCCACTTCGCAAGGCGAAACTCCGCTCCAGGCGTCCACTTCGTCCACTTCGCAAGGCGAAATCCCGCTCCAGGCGTCCACTTCGTCCCCTTCGGCAGGCGAAATCCCGCTCCAGGCGTCCGCTTCGTCCACTTCCGGGAGCGATCCGCCGGACGGGGCGGCCGGCGAGAGCCCCGCCGCCGCGCGGATCGAGCCGGGCGCTCCCACACCCTTCCGACCGCCGCCGGTTCCGCGGATCCGGCTGGCGTGACGGACCCCTCTAGACCGCTCGCTCGACGAGGAGCTTCTTGGTCTCGGCGATCGCCTTGGCCGGGTTCAGGCCCTTCGGGCAGACGTTGGCGCAGTTCATGATGGTGTGGCAGCGATAGAGCCGGAACGGGTCCTCGAGCTGGTCGAGCCGCTCGCCGTTCATCTCGTCGCGGCTGTCGGCGAGCCAGCGATAGGCCTGGAGCAGGATGGCCGGGCCGAGGAACTTGTCGCTGTTCCACCAGTAGCTCGGGCAGGAGGTCGAGCAGCAGGCGCACAATATGCACTCGTAGAGCCCGTCGAGCTTGGCCCGGTCCTCCGGCGATTGCAGCCGCTCCTTGCCCGAAGGCTCCGGAGTGACCGTCTTCAGCCACGGCTCGATCGACGCATATTGCGCGTAGAAATGGGTGAAATCGGGCACCAGGTCCTTGATCACGTCCATGTGCGGCAAGGGCGTGATCCGGACCTCTCCGCTCAGATCCTCGATCGCCGTGGTGCAGGCGAGCCCGTTGCGGCCGCCCATGTTCATCGAGCAGGAACCGCAAATCCCCTCGCGGCACGAGCGGCGGAAGGTCAGCGTCGGATCCTGCTCGCTCTTGATCTTGATCAGGGCGTCGAGGACCATCGGACCGCAACTGTCGAGGTCGACCTCGAAGAGGTCGTAGCGGGGGTTCTCGCCGCTGTCCGGGTCGTAGCGGTAGATTCTGAACTTCTTGATCCGCCCCGCGCCCGCGGCGGCGCGATGGGTGCGGCCCTTCCCGCTGATCTTGCTGTTCCTGGGAAGCGTGAACTCGACCATCTATTGTCCTTCCGCCGGCGGGTTACGACCAGGCGGCGCGCCTTTCAAGCAGTTGCGCGGCGATCGAATAGGTGCGGGCATTGTCGACGTCGATCGCATGCGCCCCGTCCTCGAGCAGGACGGCCGAGGCGCGTACTCCGAAGCGGCGGCCGAGCTTGGCCATCGCCCGCTCGAGCGAGACCAGGCCGTAGCGAAGGATGACCAGGTTGATCAGTCCGACCGCCTGCACGATCCGCATCGGCTTCTTGGCGAACTGGCCGCCGGAGCGATAGGTCTCCGCCAGCACCAGGCCGCGCCGGGACAGGCCGTACAGGTTGCAATTGGAGTAGCTGCCGTCGGTGAAGCGGTAGAATCGCCGCTGTCCCTGCGGATGGGCGGAAAGCACGTCCTCCTTGCGCGACAGGGCGGCGACGGCGTCGTCGCCGGCCCTGAGCCGGTCGGCGATCCGGCGCACCGCGCCCGCGGTCAGCAGGACGTTGTCGGCGGTCGTGACGATGAACGGTCCCTCG
>Ga0196978_1000655_pt1 | contig 17131 bp, 14 predicted proteins | sample S3v_2013CmetaG_FD_155491 | JGI IMG/M metagenome (GOLD analysis project Ga0196978, IMG submission 155491) | Soil microbial communities from Anza Borrego desert, Southern California, United States - S3+v_20-13C | ecosystem: Environmental > Terrestrial > Soil > Desert | place: USA: California... | reverse complement strand
AGGATGTCGCCGGAGGCCACGTCGACGAGCTGCGCGTTGACGCGGAGCTGGTCGCCGGCGCGCAGGAAGCTGGCCGCGAGCACGGCGCTCACGTTCAGCTCGCGCCCCACGTCGCGCGGGTCGACCTGCCGGCCCTGATACTTGGCGATGACGGAGGACGAGCGCACGACGAGCGAGCGGACGCGCGCGAGTTCGGTGATGACGGCGTCGGCCAGAGAGAACTCGTAGAAGCCGACCGCGGGGTCGCCGGCGAGGTTGTTGAAGGGGAGGATGGCGATGGACTTCTCGGTGGCGAACTGGCTGACGTGCGGCGAGGCCGGGGCGTGCGAGGGGAAGGACGAGCCCTGCGACCCGGAGCGCGCCGCGGGCGGCTGCGAGGTGGGCTGCGCCTCCGCGCCGGTGAGGCTGCGCCACCAGCGGCGGAACGTGCGGCCGACGCCCCCGCCCGACGCGTGGTGGCGCGGGACGGGGACGGGGGCGACGCTCGGGGGCGAGGCCCCCACGGGGGCGGCCGCGTCGCCGGCGGCCGCGGCCGCCTCGCGCGCGGCCGCGCGCAGGTCGTCGCGCATCTCGCTCATCCGCTGGTAGCGGGCCTCGGGCCGCTTGGCGAGCGCGCGGTCGAGTATCTGCTGGAGGCGCGGCGGCGGGTCGTCGTCGCGCACCTCGTTGACGGGGCGCGGCGTGTCGTGCAGCACGGCGTAGCGCACCTCGACGGTCGTCTGCCCGCGGAAGGGCCAAGTGCCCGCGAGCATCTCGTAGAGCAGGACGCCGGCCGAGAAGATGTCGGCGCGGTGGTCGACCTTCTGGCCGGTGGCCTGCTCGGGCGCCGCGTAGGTCGCCGTGCCGTAGGGGACGCCGAGTTCGGTCAGGTGAACGTCGCCGCCCTTGCGCCCCTCGTCGAGCAGCTTGGCGAGGCCGAAGTCCAACACCTTCGCCAGCCCCGCGTCGGTGACCATCACGTTGCCGGCCTTGATGTCGCGGTGGATGACGCCTTTGGAGTGCGCGGCCGTGAGCGCGTCGGCGACCTGAAAGGCGATGGAGACGGCGGCGTCCAGAGGGAGCGGGCGGCCGCCGACGAGCTGGCGGACGTTGCGGCCGGCGATGTACTGCATGGCGATGAAGTGGAGGCCGTCCACCTCGTGCAGGCCGTAGATGGTGCAGATGTTCGGGTGGTCGAGGGAGGAGGCGAGCTGCGCCTCGCGCTCGAAGCGCTTGAGGTTGACTTCGCGCGCGGTCAGCTCGGGGGCGAGGACTTTGATGACGACGGGGCGGCCCAGCCGCTCGTCGGTCGCCTTATAGACCGTGCCCTGCCCGCCCGCGCCGAGCTTCTCCGTGATGCGGTAGTTGAGCAGCGTCCGGCCAATCATGGAAGGGGTAGTAAGTAGGCGGTAGCCAGTAGGAAGACCTTCGGCAGTGGGTCGTCGGGGTGTCAGCGTCGGCCGCCGCGGCGCGGGTCGCTACTGACTGCTGTCTACCGCCTACTGGCTACTCGTGTGTTCCCCGGCGCACGGCCGGTTCAGTCGTGCACCGTTCAACCGCGCGGCGGGTCGCCCCAGCCCGACTGGACGTACTTGCCGTCCTCGACGATGCAGGGCACGGTCGGGTCGCCGCCCGAATAAGCGAACATCTCGCGGCGGCGCGCGGGGTCGTTCTGCGCGTCGTACTCGGTCCACTCGACGCCCCGCGCGAGGTAGTGGTCGCGCGCCTGTTGGCAGTAGGGGCAGCCCGGCTTGATGTACATCACCAGTCCCACGCTCTTTCTGTACCTCCTTCGGGTGTGCGCGCTAGTGTAACGCAGCGCCGCGCGAGTTGAGAAGCAAGCAGGGAATTTTTGATTTCAGATTTTTGATTCGATTTCAGATTTTTGACCGGGGCGGGGCGCCCGGCCCCTCCCGGTCGCGAATCAAAAATCTGAAATCAAAAACCGTCCTCGCCCGAAACTATTCCTTCGTCGCCCCGGCGGTTTCCGTTATACTGCCGCCTCTCCCGGAGGTCTGCCGAATCCCCCGCCCTGAGAGGTTTCCGCCTGCGTGCTTGAAAGCGACCTGTTCGACACCGACGAGCGGCTCATCGCCATCGAGATTCTCGGCCGCCGCGTCGAGGTTCCGGAGCACGACCGCCTGCTGCGCTGCTTCCAATACCTCTCGCTCGAAAGCATCTCCTACGGCGACTTCTGCTGGAACGGCGACTGCTCCAACTGCCAAATCTGGCTCCGCGAAGCCGGCCAGCCGCCCTACGCGACCCGGCCCGCCCTCGCCTGCCGCACCGACGTGCGCGAGGGCATGGTCATCACCCGCCTCAGCCCGCACATCAGGATCAAAGGCGTCAACGAATAAAAGTTCCGGGTTCCGGGTTAAAGGCGGATTGTCTTTTAACTCAAACCTCGAAACCCGAAGCCTTTTCATCTACAATCCGCAACCGAGAGGTTTCCCATGCGCTTCGAGTTCTACCACGACGGGCTGGCCGACGTGCCGAAGCTCTCCGTTGACGGCCTCGTCCCCAACTCCGTGCACCTCACGCACTGGCAGGGCAACGAGACGCCCGCCGAGCTTCGCGCCGACACCTCGACCGAGATCGCGCTCAACCTCGTCGCCTCGCCCCGCCGCGACGAGCTGACGCGCGGCGCCGGACTCGTCACCAACAACCACTTCGACACCGACGGCGTGCTCTCCGTCTGGACGGTGCTCGCGGGCGGGCGCGCCCTCGCGCACAGGGACTTGCTCGTCGCCGCGGCCGAGGCCGGCGACTTCTCCGAGTTCAACACGCCGCGGGCCGCGCGCGTCAACATTCTCATACAGAGCGGCGACGACCCTCCGGCCGGAGCCGGCGTCGGCTCGCCGCTCGCGCGCCACCTCGCGGGCGGCGACGTGCTCGAAGAAGCCCGCGCCTACGAACTCGTCCTCCCCGAAGTCGCGCGCGTGCTGGAGCGCACGGACGACTACGAGCCTCTGTGGCGCGACGGTTGGGCGGCGCTTGAGGCGGCGCTGGAGAGCTTCGCGCGCGGCGCGTCGCGCGTCCGCGAGGACGCGGAGGCGGGCCTCTCGGTCGTCACGCTCGCGCCCGAACTCTTCGGCCCCGGCGGCTTCGACCCCGAGCGCCACGCCGTCCCCTTCACGGCCGTCACGCGCCACGCCCGCGGCCGCCTCTACCTCGTCGCCGTGCCCGTGCGCGGCGGCTGGGGCTACCGCATTGATTATCCTTATTACTCGTGGGCGGTCACGGTCGTCCGCCCTCGCGTCGAGCGCCGAGACTTCGCCGGCCTCGTCGCGCGCCTCAACGAGTTGGAGACCGGCGGCGGCCGCTGGCAGCCGGATCGGGGCGAGCTGACCTCGGCCGTCAAGTTCGTCGGCGAAGACGGCCGACTCGCCGCCTCCCGACTTGAGCCCGACGTGGTCGCCGCCGAAATCGCGCGAAGCAGCCGGAAACATGACCGCGGGCGGTAGCGGGCGGGCCTCAAGCAACGTCAAAGCAGACCGACGACGTTGCTTGAGACGCGCCCGCGGCTCCGTTCTAAATTCTTATGGCCGATTGGGACGAGAGGTACGCGCGCGGTGATTACGCGACGCAGGAGCCGAGCGCGCTCTTAGCGCGCGCGCTCGAACTTTGCGAGGCGGGCGGCGGCGAGCGCCGCGCGCTCGACCTCGCGTGCGGCGCGGGCCGGCACGCGCTCCTGCTCGCCGCGCGCGGCTTCCGCGTGACGGCCGTGGACGCCTCGCGCGTCGGAGTCGAGTTGATGCTGGAGCGTGCGCGCCGGCGCGGCCTCGACATCGACGCGCGCGTAGCCGATCTGGAGCGCGGCGAGTTCGCCGTCGAGCCGGGGGCTTACGAACTCGTCTGCGACTTCTACTACTTGCAGCGCGACCTCTTCCCCGCCCTGCGCGCGGGCCTCCGGCCGGGCGGCCTCTTCGTCGCCGCCATCCACCTCTTCGACGAAGACCCGCACGCCGCGCCCATGAACCCCGACTTTTTGCTGCGCCCCGGCGAGCTACGCGCCGAGTTCGACGGCTGGCGGCTGCTCCACTATCACGAGACCTCCGGCCTCGACCCCGACCCCGGCCAACACACGCGCCGCACGGCCGAGATCATCGCCAGAAAGCAGTAGACGGTAGCCGGGTAGTCAGTAGCCGGTAGCGCGCCGCGCCGCGACGACCGACGCCGATACGCGAACGATTCGATAGCTAATGTCTTTCTACTGACTACTGACTACTGTCTACTGTCTACTTGAGCTTATGCACGACGTAATCATCATCGGGGCGGGGCCGGCGGGGCTTTCGGCGGCGCTGTGGTGCGACGAGTTGGGGCTCGACACGCTCGTGCTGGAGGAGGCGGAGGAGACGGGCGGGCAGTTGCTGCGCGTCCACAACGCGGTCGAGAACCACCTCGGCGTGGTCGCGCCGGACGGGCGCGCGCTGCGCGACGTGTTCGCCGCGCAGGTCGAGGGGCGCGGGTTCGATCTGTGGACGCAGGTCGAGGTGGAGCGCGTTGACCTGCGCGCGCGCCAAGTCTCTCTGCGGAGCGGCGAGCGGCTGCGGGCCGTCGCGCTCATCCTCGCCACCGGCGTCAGGCGGCGGCGGCTGGGCGTGCCCGGCGAGGAGGAGTTTCAGGGGCGCGGCGTGTTGGAGTCCGGCACGCGCGACCGCGCCGAGGTCGCCGGCACGGACGTGCTCGTGGTCGGCGGCGGCGACGCGGCGGCCGAGAACGCGCTGCTGCTCGCGGAGGTCTGCCCGACCGTCACGCTCGTCCACCGCGGCAGGCGCCTCGGCGCGCGCGCGGAGTTCGCCGAGCGCGTCCGCGGCGAGCACCGCATCAACGTCTTCACCGAGGCGCGGCTCACGCGGATCATGGGGCGCGAGCGGGTCGAGGCCGTCGAGATCGAGCGCGACGGCGCGCTGAAGCCGTTCCGCATGGCCGTGCGCGGCGTGCTCATCCGCGTCGGCGCGGAGCCGAACAGCGAGTTGTTCCGCGACCAGTTGCGCGCGGACGCGCGCGGCTACGTGGTGGTGACGGGCGAGCAGGAGACGAGCGTCGAGATGGTCTTCGCCGCCGGCGACCTCTCGAACCCGGACGCGCCCACGGTGAGCGGCGCGGTCGGCGCGGGCGCGACCGCCGCCAAAGTCATCGCCTCAAGGCTGAACAAAAGCCGCCAATCGTAGTTCGTAAATCGCGACTCGCGGTTGAGTTTCGCGCCCCCGGCGTGTTAACTCTCCGAGCGCGACGTTCGCCTGAACGCGATTAAGGATTCGCGCGACACGCGGCCGCCGACGATCCACGATTTACGATTCACTTCTTTTATGTCTTACCAGACGATGACGCCGGCGCAGTTCGAGGAGCGGCGCAGGGGCGGGACGGCCCCGCGCCTGATTGACGTGCGCGAGACGTGGGAGCACGACCTCGTGCGGGTCGAGGGCGCCGAGTTGATGCCGCTCAGCCGCCTCCGCGAGTGGGCCGGCGCGCTCGACCCCGTCGAGGAGATCGTCTTCATGTGCCACCACGGCATCCGCAGCGCGCAGGTCTGCGCCTTCCTCGCGCGCGAGGGCTTCGCCAAGCTCCACAACCTCGCCGGCGGCATCGACCGCTGGTCGGTCGAAGTTGACCCGGCCGTGCCACGATATTGAAGGATGATGCCGGACGCCGGATGTATTAAGAGAGCTTGTCTTTCGCTGGCATCCGGCATCGGCATCTTTAACCCACCATGAAGCGTACGCTCACCATCGCCGCCCTCGCGCTCGCCGCGCTGGTCGCGCTCTACCTTTTGCTGTGGCCGGTGAAGGTTGACCCGGCCGCGTGGGAGCCGCCCGCGGCCCCGCCTCTGGCCGGGGACTTCGCGCCGAACGAGCGGCTCGCGGCCGTCGAGCATCTCGCGGCGGGCGGGCACGCACCCGAGGGCGTCGCCGTTGACGCGGAGGGCAACGTCTACACGGGGCTGGAGGACGGGCGCGTGATGCGCCTGCCGGCGCGCGGCGGCCCGCCCGCGGTCTTCACCGAGACGGAGGGGCGGCCGCTCGGGCTGGAGTTCGACGGCGCGGGCAACCTCGTCGTCGCCGACGCCAATCGGGGTCTGCTCCTCGCGAACCGGGACGGCGCGCTCACGGTGCTGAGCCGCGAGGCCGCGGGCCGGCCGTTCGGCTGCGTCAACGACCTCGACATCGCCGCCGACGGGACGATCTACTTCACCGACGCGACCGACCGCTTCCCGCTCTCCGTCTACCGGCAGGACATCGTCGAGCACCGGCCGAACGGGCGGCTGCTCGCCTACGACCCGGCCGCGCGCGCCTCGCGCGTCGTCTTCGACGGGCTGCACTTCGCCAACGGCGTCGCGCTCGGGCCCGACGACGCTTTCGTCGTGGTGGTCGAGACGGGCAAGTACCGGCTGTGGCGCGTGTGGCTGAAGGGGCCGCGGGCCGGCGAGCGCGAGGTCTTCGTCGAAAACCTGCCGGGCTTCCCCGACAACCTCACCTTCAACGGACGCGACACCTTCTGGCTGGCGCTCGTCTCGCCGCGCAACAAGCTGCTCGACGCGCTTTTGCCGCGACCTTCTTTGCGCAGGGTCATCGTCCGCCTGCCCACCTTCATGCAGCCCGCCCCTTCACGCCACGGCTTCGTCCTCGGCCTCGACGCCGAGGGCCGCGTCACGCGCAACCTGCAAGACCCCTCGGGGTCGCGCTACGCGCTCGTCTCCAGCGCCGTCGAGCACGACGGCTCGCTCTACCTCGGCAGCCTCGGCGAAGACGCCGTCGGCCGCCTCCGGCTGACGCCGCAGAATTAAGAATCAAGAATTAAAAATTAAGAATGGCGTGGCCCGGAGCCCTGAAGCTCTGCGACCGCGCCCCTCTTAATTTTTAATTCTTAATTCTTGATTCTTAATTCTCTTTACCACTGGACAAAAGGCGGCTTGGTTGCGAAACTGCTGTCGCGCTGAAGGGATCGGCGTGCCGCCACGCCTGAGCGCCCGAGTCTGATCTCTACCCAGTCCGGCCGAAGCGCCGGGCGATTCCCACTTTATACAGGTAACGCTTCTTCCCGGCTCGGGAACGGGCGGCAGCCCGCCCACTTCGCCCTTTGAATTAAACGGGCCGCGCTCACCGGCGCCGCCTGAGAGGAGTCTCCCCCCCATGGTCAACCTGCTCGCCTCCGCGACCTCAGTCCCCCCGCACGCCTTCGGGACGACGGAGCTGGTCGCCTCGCTGATGCACAAGCTCTCGCCCGAACTCATCAACACCGTCAACGCGCTCGGCGTCGAGCGCCGCTACTCGTCGGTCGAGAACCTGCCCGAGTTCCTCGACGGCGGGCCGATGCGGGCCACCTCTTCGGCCACCGCGCTCGGGGCCGGCGCGGCCCGCCGCTGCCTCGAAGAGTGGGGGGGCGACCCGCGCCGCGTCGGCCTCCTCATCGCCGCGACCAACACGCCGGCGCAGATGCTCCCCTGCCTCGCCTCCGAGGTGATGGCCAACCTGCACGGCACGCTCTCGCGCTCGATCAGCACCGTCAGCATGCAGGCGCAGGGCTGCTCCGTGCTGCTCAAGACGGTCGAGGTGGCGCGCTGGTATCTGGCCGCCAACCCCGGCAAGCTCGCGCTCGTCCTGCTCTCCGAGGCGCACACGCCCTACATCACGCCGGTCACGGGCGGCGAGTACCTCGGCTACCGCGAGATCGCGCGGCTGCGCCGCTCGGGCGCGCTCGACGAGACGGAGGCCGAGCGCCGCCGGCTCGACACGACCTTCGTCGTGCAGGCCATGCTCTTCGGCGACGGCGCGGTCGCGCTGCTGCTCGGGAGCGAGGACGGCGTGGCCGAGTTCGGCCCGATCACGCACCTGACGAACGACGACCCCGGCGACGTGGGCCTGCTGACGATGGTCGGCGGCGACGCGGGGCCGACCGCCTCGGGCCGCCCCGTCTACTTCATGCGCCCGAGCGTGCCGGCGCGCGGCGCGCACTACGCGGTCGCCACCGTCCGCCGCGTGCTCGAACACCCGCAGGCGCGCGTCTCGAAGCTCGAAGACGTGAGCGGCTGCCTCATCCACACCGGCAGCCGCAAAATCCTCGACGGCGTCTGCGCGCAGCTCGCCATCGCGCCCGGCTCGCCGAAGGTGCGCCCCTCCTACGAGGTGCTCAAATCTTACGGCAACCTGTCGAGCGCCTCGACCGGCTTCATGCTCGCCGAAAAGGGGCACCCGGCGGGGCCGGCCGTCGTCGTCGGCTTCGGCGTCGGCTTCACGGCCAGCGCCGGCGTCGTCAACTTCTAAAACAGTCCCAAGTCTAAAGTCCCGCGCCTCAGGTCGGAGACGAGTTCTCGCTTCTGACTTGGGGCGCGGGACTTTAGACTTGGGACTGTGGTAGTGGTAAATTAGCCCCAACGTTTTCGGCATCCGACACATTTGGGCCGGGGGGCTTTATGGACGAGGGCGAGCGCCCGGCTTACACGGAGGCGCACGCCGCCGCGTATCCGGCTGAGTATCTGGCCGGCATAGACCTCTACAACGCCGGCGAGTTCCACGCCGCGCACGACGCGTGGGAGGAGCGCTGGCGCGACGACTGCGGGCCGCGCGAGAAGCTGTTCCTGCAAGCCATGATCCAGTCGGCGGTGGTCTTCCACCACATCGAGATCGGGCGGCGCGGGGCCGCGCGCCGCATGTACGGGATGGCTCTGGAGAAGTTCGCGCGGCTCGGGGCCGGCCGCTTCATGTCGCTCGACGTGGACGACTACCTCGGGCAGCTCGCGCTCTCGCTGGCGTGGCTGGTGGCGGCCGCAGACCCGCGCGAGGTCGAGGCGCCGGAGTTCACGCCGCCGCGGATACGTTTGCTGCCGGAAGTGACGCGCGAGGAAGATTGATGGCCGTCGAGTTTGAGGAGCGAACCGGGACGCGCCGCGCCGAGGCGCCGGGCGACGCCGGCGACGGCCGGGGCGCCGCTTCGTCGCGGGCGGCCGGGGCTTTGCACGGCGGGCGCCTGCTCGTCGCCGCGCTGTGGCTCGGCGGGGCGGCCTTCTTCAGCTTCGCGGTCGCGCCCTCGGCCTTCGCCGTGCTGCCGACGCGCGACTTGGCCGGCGCGCTCGTCGCGCGCACGCTCGCCGTCGTCAACGTCGGCGGCGCGCTCGCGGGTTTGCTGCTTCTGGCGACGCTGCCCTTCGGCCGCGCGCGCGTGGGCCGCTTCGCGCTCCGGGCCGAGGCTGCCGCGCTCGCCGTCGTCGCCGCCTCGTCGACCGCCGGCCACTGGCTCATCGCCGCGCGGATGCGAGCCTTGCGCGCGCAGATGGCCGCGCCGATTGATTCGCTCGCGCCCGCCGACCCGCTGCGCGTCGCCTTCAACGACCTGCACGGCTACTCGGTGGCGGCGCTCCTCGCCGGCATGCTCGCCGGCGTCGTCGCGCTGCTTCTGATCGCGCGCCGCGGAGCGAAACCGAGTAGTCAGTAGTCAGTAGCCAGTAGCCAGTAGTCAGTAGCGCTCCGCGCCGCGGCGGCTGACGCTGATAACACGAACGGTTAGTTAGCGATTGTCTTCCTACTGACTACTGAATACTGTCTACTGTCTACTTCCCTTTTCCCGAGGTCTGTACGATGAACGTGGCGGCCAACGACGCACAGCTGAGGGTGATGATCGAGCACCCGAACGCGTGGCGGACTTACTTCGAGCGGTGGAAGCGCGTCCACGAGATGCGGGGCGACGACGTGGGCGCCGGCTACCCGTGGGTCGAGAACAAGCACGCGCCCTTCCGGCCGGCGCGGCGCGCGCTGCCGATGCTCAACCTCGCGCTCATCTCTTCGGCCGGGGCCTACATCGACGGCAGCGAGCCGTTCGACACGGGCGCGGCCGGCGGCGACACCTCCTTCCGCGAAATCCCCGTCGAGGTCGAGGCCCGCGACCTGAAGTGGGCCGCGCGCGGCTACGACCCGCGGGCCGTCGAGGCGGACATGAACGCGCAGGCCCCCGTCGCGCGGCTGCTGGAGTTCGAGGGCAACGGCATCATCGGCCAGCTCAACCCCGTCTGGTGGAGCCTGTGCGGCTTCATCACGGACGCGCGCCGCTTCGCCGAGGAGGCCGCCCCGCGACTCGTCGAGCGCGTCATGCGCTACGAGGCGCAGGCCGCCCTGCTCGTCCCGGCCTCGCGCCTCTGCCACCAGACGATGGCGCTGCTGGCGCGCGCCGTCGAGGCGGCCGGCGTCCCGACGATGATGCTCGCCGTTGACCGCGACCTCGCCGAGCGCGTGCGCCCGCCGCGCGCCGCCTACTACGCCGGCGAGTTCGGCTGCGTCGTCGGCAAGCCGGACTGGCCCGAGTACCAGCGCCGCGTCCTCGACGAGTCGCTGCGCCTCATCGAACCCATCGACCAGCCCGGCGTCCGCAACCTCGTCGTCGCCCTCGGAACCGAGGTCGAGATGCAGCGCGGGGAAAAGTAAAGTCAATTAAGAATTAAGAATTAAAAATTAAGAATGGCGTGGCCGGGGGCCTTGAAGCTCTGCGACCACGCCACTTTTAATTCTTAATTCCTAATTCTTAATTGACTTTCCCGCCCGCCCGAGATAGGATGCGCCGCCCTCGTGGGCCTCTTTGAGGTGTTGCCCCGCCCGCCCTCGTATTAAGGGAGGGGGTGTTTTTGACCGGTCAAACTGGGAGGATTTACAAGATGCCGTTGACCCCGAGCGCCACGAGGACGAAATCAACCGTCCTCTTCGTCCTCTTCGCCGTGTCCGTCTTCGCCGCCGTCTCCGCCTCGCCCTTCGTCAACCGAGCCGCCGCCGCCGGCCCCGAAACCGTCCAGACCTTCGCGGCCGACTGCGCCACGCCGAAGACCACCTTCTGGCTCGGCGAGACGGTCTGCGTGAAGGCCAGCAACTTCCCGCTCCACCCCGGCGTCGCCGACTACTACCGCCGCTTCAACTGGTCGGCCCCCGGCCACCGCGTCGCCGAGTCCGACGCCGTCAAGGGCGACCCCGACTTCGACACCTTCAGCATCCCCAGCTCCGGCGACTTCGCCGTGGCCGGCAAGTGGCGGGTGCAGACCGTCGACATCGAGACCAACACCCGCGCCGACGCGACCTTCACCGTCCGCAGCCCGCGCCTCTTCTTCGTAGACCTGAGCGCGTGGAAGGCCGCGCACGACTTCGTGCTGCCCGGCGACCGCCTGCGCTACAAGGTGACGATCTTCAACGACGGCCCCGACGTGGCCGAATTCGTCCAGCTCGCCGAAGACCTGCCGGTCAACGCGACCTTCTACGCCCTCAAGCAGAGTTCCGGCCCCGTCTTCGAGTGCCGGACGCCCGCGCAGGGCCAGACCGGCCGCATCCTCTGCTCGACGAAGTACATGAAGAGCGGCGACCAAGCCACCTTCGACGTGTACGTCGTCGCGGACGAGCGCGCCTCGGCCGGCGACCTCTTCCAGAGCCGGACGGTGGTGGGCAGCAACACCGAGGAGCTCAACAAGGCCGACAACACGTACCGCTACACCTCGCGCGTCGTCACGGAGCTGAAGGAGATTCCGACGCAGTACGAGGAGGTGGACAACCCGCGCGGCGTCGAGTGGGAGCGGGCCGACCTGCCCAAGCCCGAGGCGATCAACCCCGAGGACTACAAGGGCGACGACGTGCGCCTGCCCGAGCCGGAGAAGGATAACCCGCCCGACTACAGGGGCGACCCGGACGTGATCTGGCCGGAGCCGGAGATCGAAAACCCGTAACGAGTTTCGGGTTTAAGGCAGCTAGCGCCGCGGCCGGCGTGAACTACGAGTGAGTTCACGCCGGCCGCGGCGCTTTTTTAACTCGGGACTCGGAACTTACTCCCGCCCGCCGAAGCGCGCCAGCATCTCTTCGATCTGGCGGAAGTCGAAGGGCTTGCCGATGACGGCGTCGGCGGCGGCCGCCGCCTCGCCGCCCGCGCGCGCCGCCTCCTTGCCGTAACCGGTGACGATGACGACGCGCGCGCCGGGCCGCCGCCTGCGTATCTCGCGCGCCACCTCCCAGCCGTCCATCTCCGGCATCGAGAGGTCGCTGAAGACGAGGTCGAACTCGCCGCCTTCGACCGCGCGGAGCGCCGCCGGCCCGCCGTCGGCCTGCGTCACGCGGTGGCCGAGCGCCGTGACCATCTCCGAGAGCGTCGTGCGCACGGCCTCCTCGTCGTCCACGACGAGGACGGACAGGGCGCTCGGCGCGGCCGCCACGCCGCCCTGCCCGCCCTCCACGCCCGCGGCGCCGGCCGGCCCCGGCTCGGCCGCCGGCAGCTCGACCGTGAAGGTCGTCCCGCGCCCGCGCTCGCTCTCGACGGCGACGTGGCCGCGGTGGCGCTCGACGATGCCGTAGCTGACGAAGAGGCCGAGGCCCGTGCCGTAGTTGCCCTTCGTGGTGAAGAACGGCTCGAAGATGCGCGCGCGCACGTCCTCGGTCATCCCCGCGCCGGTGTCGGCGAAGAGCAGTCGGAGCGCGCGGCCGCGGCGGCGGCAGCGGATCGAGAGGCGGCCGCCGCCCGGCATCGCGTCGATGGCGTTGACGATGAGGTTGACGAAGACCTCGCGCAGCTCCGAGGCGTTGCCGCGCGCGTGGCAGCCGCACGCCGCGTCGAGGCTCACGTCGTAGCTCAGGCCGCGCGCGCGCGCGTCGTTCTCCCAGCGCGTGCGCGTGATCTCGACGGCGTCGCGCAGCAGCACGCCCACGTCCAAGAGCGCCGACTCCTCGCCGGCCCCCTGATGCGCGAAGCTGCGGATGCGGCGGACGGTGGCGGCCGCGTCCTCGGCCGCGGTCTGGATGATGTCGAGGCTGCGCGCGACCTCGGGGTCGCGGGCGGCGCGCCGCAGCAGCTGGGCGCGGCCGAGGATGGCCGCCAGCGCGTTGTTGAAGTCGTGGGCGACGCCCGAGGCGAGCTGGCCCAGCGCCCGCAGCTTGTCGGCCTGCGCGGCGCGCTCGCGCTCCTGCCGCTGCTCGGTCACGTCGCGCGTGATGGCGAGGACGCCGGTCGTGCGCCCGTCGATGACGAGCGGCGAGCTGTCGGTCGTCACGTAGCGCACCCCGCCGCCGCGCGTCGCGAGGCGCAGCTCGATGGTCTGCGGCTCGCCGGCGAGGGCGCGGCGAAAGTTTTCGAACACCGCCTCGCGGTCGCCCTCGTCGACGAGTTCGAGGAAGTGGCGGCCGATCAACTCCTCCTTGCGGTAGCCGTTCATCTCGGCCCCGGCCGTGTTGATCCACATCATGCGGCCTTCGGTGTCCACGGCCGAGATGTTTTCGCGGGCGCTCTCGAGCACGTGCTCCAAGAGCACCTGCCGCTCGCGCGCCAGCATCTCGGCGCGGCGCAGCTCCGTCAGGTCGCGCACCGTGCAGACCGTGCCCGTCTGCGCGGCCCCCTCGAAGATCGGCTCGGCCGTGACGAGCAGCGGGCGGCTCAGGCCCTCGGGCGTGAATTCGAGCGTGACGGCGCGCCCCTCGGCCGTGGCCCGCTCGACGACGCAGCCGCTGCCGCCGGCCGCGCGCAGGATGTCGCAGCAGCGCCGGCCGAGAAGCTCCTGCGGCTCGGTCGCCTCCAGCCCCGCGCCCGCGCGGTTGACCCTCAGCAGCCGCCGGTCGTTGTCGAAGATGAAGATGCCGTCGGACATGGCGTCGAAGGTGACCTCCCACGTCCGCTTGGCGCGCTCGACCATCTCGAACAGCTCGGCCTGCGCGACGGCCGTGGCGAGCTGCGCGGCGACCGACTCGACGAGCGCCACCTCGTCGCGCGTCCAGTGGCGCACGCGGCCGGTCTGGTGGATGCAGAGCGCGCCGCGGAACTGCCCCTGCACGACGAGCGGGCAGACGATCTTCGAGCGGGCGCCGTTGGCGCGCGCCAGCTCGCGCAGGTGCGCGTTCAGCTCGTCCGACCCGGTGTCGTGCGCGTCGGCGTCGTCGATGACGATCGTGCGCTGCGCCTCGACGAGGTGGCGGCCGACCGGCTCGCCGTAGGAGATGTTGAGCGAGCGCAGGCTGGGGCAGCCCTCTTCGAGGTACTCGAAGGCGACGGGCGACATGCTGGGCCGCTCCGCGTCGTAGGGCCTGATGTAGACGCGCGAGGCCCCGAGCGCCTGACCCAGCTCGTGGGTGGCGGCCCGCAGCACCTCGGAGAGGCTCAGCGAGGCGCGGATGGCGTGGCCGAGGCGGTTGACCAGAGCCTCGCGGGCCGAGGTCGCCTCGGCCCGCTGGTAGAGTTCGGCCTGCCGGATGGCGATGCCGGTCTGGTCGGCGACGGCGCGCGCGAGGGCCATGTCGGAGTCGCGCCAGCGCCGCGTCTCGCGCACGGACGAGAGCGCGAAGCCGGCCGTCACCTCGTCGCCGACGCGGATGCCGACGTACATGATCGAGCGCGTGCCGAGCCGCTTCAGGATGTGCTCGTAGATGTGGCGGATGGCGGGGTCGTGCTCCACGTCCTCGAAGGCGAGGACGCCGTGCTCGCGAATCTTGTCGGTCAGCCCGGCGACGAGCGGCAGGCGGTACTCGCGCCCGGCCGGGCGCACGCCCTCGGCCGTGTACTCGGCGGCGTTGCGCGCCACGCCCGCCCCCTTGTCGAGCATGAAGAGGACGCAGCGGTCGACGTTGAGGTGGTGGCCCAGCTCGTTGACGGCCGTGAGGAAGACTTCCTCGGCGTCGAGCGACTGGCGGACGGCGCGCGTGATGCGGTTGACGAGCGCCTCGCGCTCGGCCTGCGCGGCGAGCCGCTCGGCGTCGCGGCGGCGGGCGATGAGCTGCGCCGTCTGGCGCGCGAAGGCGACGGCCGGCAGCACGCTCCGGCGGTCGGGCGCGCGCCCCGAGCGCGGGTCGTCGAGCGCGATGAGGCCGACCAGCTCGCCCTCGTGCGTGACGAGCGGGACGAACAGCTCGTCGCCCTCGTGCCACGGGGCCTCGCCGTAGTCGGGCAGCGGGCGCGGCACGTCGGCCTTGAAGCGCACGACCCCGAACTCGTCGAGCAGGTGGTAGTGGCTCGGCGGGAAGTAGGAGGCGAAGCCCAGCGCCCCGACCCCGATGCGGACGCCGCACCCGATGAGCCGCTCGACATCGGCGCGCGGGTAGGCGAGCCCGTCCGCGCGTTCGAGGTACTCGGCCGGGATGTTCGAGGAGCGCGAGAGGATGCGGCGGCGGTAGGGCGACTCGTCGGAGAGGAGGATGATGAGGCAGGAGCGGTAGTCGGTCAGCTCCGTGATGGTGTCGGCGAGGCCGGCGAGGAGCTGCTCCAGCTCGCGCCCCGTCTGCGGCGCGGCGGCCAGCGCGGTCAGGGCTTCGAGTTGGCGGACCGAGGCGCTCAGGCCGAGGTCGGGGTCGGCGTAGTCCACCGGGAAGATTTCTGACAGGGGCATGGCACTCTCCAGCCGGCGGCGACGCGGGGTCGCGCCCGGCCCGAAGGCGGCGTGTCTCGGTCGGTCACGGGCGACGCCCGGGTAAGAGTTTCTGGGAGGTGGGGGCCGGCAGTCCTCGGCAGAATGGGGACGCCCTTTGGCTACTGGCGACCGCGGCCGGCCGGGTGGGAAGCTCGGCCGCGAAGCCTTTCAAAGTATAGCAAAGCGAAAACGCCGGTGTCACTAACAACGATTTGCGGGGTCGGCCGCCCCCGCGCGACCCGCGCCGGGCGCGGGCCTCCGGCGCGGGAGGGGGAGGCGACGGCGAGAGGCGCGCGGCCGAGGGCGTCAGGCCGGGCGGGTCTGCGGGCGGGCGGCCCTTAACGCGTATCGCAGTAGTACTCGTGCCTGACTCTGGCCCCCCACTTGAGGAACACCTGCCGCAGGCTGTCGTCTTCGCTTTCGCTCCCGCCCGCGGAGGGCTTGGGCATGGTGTGGACGAACAAATCGGACGTGCCCACGTCGAAGATGCCCCCGCTGATGTCGGGCTCGCGGAAGATCAGGAGCGGTATCCTCAACCCGAAAAGGATGCCGGCCTCAAGGTGGTTCCACGGGGTCGGGAAGGCGATACGGCCGCTCTGGGCTCTGGCCGACGCCGAGCCTCTCTTCCATTCGCCGGTCTCGGTTTCGAACTGGCTGAAGCCGAGGATGATGCCGCCGGCGCACCGCGTCGCGATGCTGTAGACCTCGCGGAGGGGGTACTCCGACGGGTAGTCGCTCCTACCCAGCGCGCGCGCTTCGAACTGCTGGAGGTCCAACTCGACTTCGATCAACTGCCGGCACTTCTCCTGCTCTTCACTCAAAGTCGTCGGGCAGGAGACGAACACGGGGATTTTCATTGTCGCTACCGCTCCTTAGTTGAGGTCAGACCGAACGACGGGGCGGAAGAGATAATAGGGCACGGCGGCGCCACGGCCTAGCGCCGGGCGCGAAAGGCGGAAGGGGGAGGGCGAGAGCCGGCGCGGCTCTCGCCCTCCCCCTTCCGCCTTTCGTCGGCGTGCCCTCCCCGCCGCCTAGCGCCTCCGGGGCGGCGCGGCCGTGGCGCTCTGGGCGAAATAGCCCTGCCGGTAGGTGAGGCGCATGTTCTGCCGGGCCAGCTCGGGGTTGACGACTTCGATCTGCACCTTGCGGAAGCTGCCGTCCTTCGCCTTGTTGGTCGAGGAGTAGGCGAGCAGGTACTGCGAGCGCAGCTCGTCCTGAATCTGCGCGAAGGCGACGCGGAGGTCTTCCTCGTCGCGCGGGAAGAAGGCGCGGCCGCCCGTGCGCTCGGAGAGTTTGCGCAGGCTGCCCTCGTCCACGCCGTCGAAGCTGAAGCTGTCGCCGATGCCGATGCAGTAGATGGTGGCGTCGGTCTTGAGCGCGGAGTCCACCGCCTCCTGCATCTTGAGGCGGCTGCTGGTGTCGACGCCGTCCGAGAGCAGGATGACGGCGCGGCGCGTCTTGTCCGAAGTCTCTTGCAGGACTTCGCGCGTCGTGACCCAGACGGCGTCCCAGATGGCGGTCGAGCCGGCGCGCATCTGGTTGTCGCCGGAGATGGGCGGCGTGCCGCGCCCGCCGCCGACGACCATCCCGCCGCCGATGTAGCCCGAGGGCGGGATGAACTCGACGCGGTCGATGGCCTGCCTGACGCGCGCCACCGTGCCCGTCAGGCCCTGTTCGAGCGTCGTCTCGCCGGTGAACGAGAGCACCGCCACCTCGTCCTTGCTCGGGCGGATGACCGCGTCGACGAAGCGCTGCGCGGCCGACTTCTCCTCGGGCAGCGTCCGCTCCTGCGAGCTGCTCGTGTCGATG
>Ga0196978_1000654_pt1 | contig 17134 bp, 18 predicted proteins | sample S3v_2013CmetaG_FD_155491 | JGI IMG/M metagenome (GOLD analysis project Ga0196978, IMG submission 155491) | Soil microbial communities from Anza Borrego desert, Southern California, United States - S3+v_20-13C | ecosystem: Environmental > Terrestrial > Soil > Desert | place: USA: California... | reverse complement strand
CCCGGGCTCGGCAATCCGCAGCACTTCCTGGGCGAGCTCTTCAACCTGAGCGCGGGCACGCGCATGACGGCAGTCGCGTACAAAGGGGTACCGCAGCAGATCACGGCGCTTATTTCGGGCGAAGTGAACGTGATCTTCGTGCCGCCGCTCGCGGGCAAGCCGCACGTCGATGCCGGCCGCATGCGGGCGCTCGCCTACACCGGCGACCAGCGCTGGGACGGCCTGCCGAAGCTGCCGACGGTCGGCGAATCCGCGATCAAGGGCTTCGAGTGGCGCGCGGGATGGCAGGGTCTCTTCGCGCCGGCCAAGACGCCGCCTGCGATCGTGCAGAAGCTCTCGGAAGCCGTGCGCGCGGCGGTGCAGGCGCCGCAGGTGAAGACCGCGCTCGTCAACGGCGGCTACGAGCCGATCGGCAGCTCACCCGCGGAGTTCCGGCGCTTCATCGAGACGGAGTTGAAGCGCTTCTCGGAAATCGCGCGCAAGGCGCAGATCAAGGTCGAGTGATGTTCGTTTTTGAAGACAGCCGTCATTGCGAGAAGCCCATCAGTGCGGCGACGTGGCAATCCGGAGCGTCCGCAAACCCCTTCCGTGCGCCACGGGATCGCCACGGCACCCTTGCCGGTGCCTCGCGATGACACCGATGCTGTCCGTGCGCCACGAGATCGCCACGGCACCCTTGCCGGTGCCTCGCGATGACACCGATGCCGTCCGTGCGCACGGGATCGCTACGGCACCCTTGCCGGTGCCTCGCGATGACGGCGCTACCGACATCGGCAGGACAGCAGAGATGTCATTGCGAGGAGCCGCCAATGCGGCGACGTGGCAATCCCGGAACGTCCGATGAGGAAAGTATGCGAATAGTTGTCCTTGGGTTACTGGCCGTCCTGTGCACACCCTTCGCCTTCGCCGCGAACTACCCTGAAAAACCGGTCCGCCTCGTGATTCCGTTCGTCCCCGGCGGCAACATCGACATCACCGCGCGCGCGATCGGGCCGAGCCTGTCGAAAGCGCTCGGCCAGCCGGTGGTGTACGACAACCGCGGCGGGGCCGGCGGCACGATCGGCGGCGAGCACGTGGCGCGCAGCGCGCCGGACGGTTACACGCTGCTGCTGGGCTCGACGGGGCTGCTGACGCTCGCGCCGGCGCTGTATCCGAAGACGCCGTACGATCCGGTGAAAGATTTCGCCGCGATCGGGTCGGTTTCGGACGTGCCGGTCGTGCTGGTCGTGCATCCGTCGCTGCCCGTGAAGAACGTGAAAGAGCTGATCGCGCTCGCCCGCGCGCGGCCGGGACAGATCACCGTGGCGCGCGCCGGCCTGAGCCTCGCCGGCGAGCTCTTCAAGATCCAGACGAAAGTGGACATGATCATCGTCAACTACAAGGGCGGTGCGGCCGCGGTGCGCGATCTCCTCGGCGGTCACGTCCACTCGATGTTCGATCAGCTTTCGTCGGCGACGCCGCACATCCGGGACGGCAAGGTGCGCGCGCTCGCGGTGACGACGCCGAAGCGGGCGGCGCTTTTCCCGGAGATCCCCACGCTGGAGGAATCCGGCGTTAAGGGCGCGAACGCGAGCACGTATTCGGGAATGCTCGCGCCGGCCGGCACGCCGCGCGAGATCGTCGCGAAGCTCAATGCCGCGCTCGTTTCGACGCTCGGACAAAAGGAGGTGCAGGAGCGCTTCGCGGCGCTCGGCGCAACGGTCTGGCCGAGCACGCCGGAGCAGTTCGCCGCGGTCATCAGGAACGACCTCGCGACGTGGACGCGCGTCATCAAGGCCGCGAACATCAAGCCGGAGTGAGCGCACGCGTGGAGCTCCTGTCGCGCATCCATAGCGCGGACGATCTCGACGCCGCGGTCGAGTATTGCTACGCGCGGCGCTGGACCGACGGGCTCCCTGTGATTCCTGCCACGCGTGCGCCGGTGGAGCGCACGCTCGCCTACCTCGGGCGCGATCCGCAGGAGGTGATCGGCGTCATTCCCCCGCGCAACGGCATCGCCACGGTCGAGAAGATCGTCATCAACTCGGTCATGGCCGGGTGCAGGCCGGAGTACGTGCCGGTCGTGATCGCGGCGGTGCAGGCGATGCTCGAGGAGCGCTTCAACCTGAACGGCGTGCAGACCACCACGCACAACTGCGCGCCGCTCGTCGTGGTGAGCGGGCCGCTTGTGACAGCGCTCGGCTTCAACACGAAGGAAGGCGCGCTCGGCCACGGCTCGCGCGCCGACGCGGCGATCGGCCGCGCGGTGCGGCTCGTGCTGTGGAACATCGGCGGCGGCTATCCCGGCGAGCCGTGCAAGACGACGCACGGGCATCCCGGCTATTACAGCTTCTGCGTCGCTGAAGATGCGGAGGCGAATCCGTGGGAGCCGCTGCACGTCGAGCGCGGCTTCGCGCCGGAGGACAGCGTCGTCACCGTGACCGCGACCGAAGCGCCGCACTCGGTTGGCACCGGATCGGGTGATCGGCCGGCGGATGACGTGCTCGCGGTTCTCGCCGACAGCATCGCCGTGCTCGGGAACTGCGTCCCCATGGGCGGCGGAAATGTCGTGATGGTGCTGGGGCCGATGACCGCGGCGAATCTCGCGCAATCCGGGCGCAGCAAGATGGACGTGAAGCGCGACATCGCGCGCCTCGCGCAGCGCACCGTGCGCGACATGAAGCGCCGGCGGGTGAGCTTCGAGCCGTCACACCCGCTGCACTGGAGCCATCTCACGAACGCCGATGACGACGACGCGCTCGTGCCGTTCCTGCGCAGTCCCGACGATCTCGTGATCCTCACCACCGGGGGCTGGGGCTCGCCGGGCGGGATTTCGTCGGTGTGTCCCGGCTGGGGCGGATTCGGCGGATTCACCGTCAGCAAACGCATCGAGATACCGCAAGGAAAATCATGAGCATCGAATTCTTCGATCCCGTCGGTGATGTGCAGAAGGCCCGCGCCGGCACCGCGCGCACGCTCGAAGTGCTCGCCGGACGCAAGGTCGGCTTCGTTTTCAACCAGCACGTCTCGGCAGTTGCGTTCTGGGACGCATTCGAGAAGGCGGTCGAGACGCGGCACGCGCCGGCTCACGTCGCGCGCCTCTACAAGCCCGCGCACTCGGTGACGGCGCCGCTCGCGGATATCGAGCGGCTCGCCACCGAGACCGACTACGCGCTCGTGGGGGTCGGCGCCTGAGGCTCGTGCACCTCCGCCGCCGTGCGCGACGGAATCGCACTGGCCGCCAGCGGTCATCCCACCATCGTGTTCGTGCACGATGCGTTCGACAAAGCGGCGCGGACGCTTGCACGCACGCTCGGCGCGGAAGACCTCCGCATCTACGCGTACCCGCAGCCGGTGGACGCGGACAGCGACCGCGCGAATGCCGGGACGGCGGCACAGAAGATCGCCGGGCTGCTCAACCCGTAACTTCTCTCATCTCAAACTCAAACCAGAACAGGATCGCTCATGCCACGCATTCCCCTCATCGACACCGACAGCACGCTCACCGCGGAGCAACGCCGCGTCGTAGACGGGATCCTCGGCCGCCGCGGCGGCCGGATCCCCGGACCGTATCGCTTCGCGCTCCACTGCCCCGAGGTCACCGAGCTCTGGCACCCGCTGGGTGAAATCCTGCGGCTGAAGAGCACGTTCCCGCTGCGGCTGAGCGAGCTCGCGATCCTCATCACCGCGCGCGAATGGGATTGCGATTACGTGTTCCAGGCGCACGCGAAGCACGCGCTCGAAGGCGGGCTCGCGCAGTCCGCGATCGATGCGCTTGCGGCGAACCAGCGCCCTGCCTTCGAGAAGGAAGACGAGGAGGCGCTCTACGACTACTGCACGGAGCTCTTCCGCAATCACGCGATCGGCGATGCGACGTACGAGCGCGCGAAAAACCTTTTCGGCGTGCCGGGCGTGGTCGAGCTGACCGCGCTCATCGGTTATTACGGCATGGTCGCGATGACGCTCCTCGCGCACCAGATGCCGCTGCCGCAGGGCGTGAAGCCGCCGCTGTCGAGACGCGGTTAGGCTTGCGTTCGCAACGGGATCGCCACGGCGCCGCACCGCGGGCGCCTCGCGATGACAAATACAAGGGTTCCGCATTGGCGGCGCCTCGCGATGACCAATACAACGGTGCCGCATTGGCGGCGCCTCGCGATGACACAGATCAAAAACCGAGGAGATATCCCATGAAGCACTTCCCATTGGCCGCATTCGTGCTCGCCGCGGCGCTCGCGGCCGCGCCCGCATCCGCGCAGCAGTGGAAACCCACCAAGCACGTCGAATTCATTTCCGGCTCGGCCGCAGGGTCGGCGTCGGACCGCGTGCTGCGCACGATCGACAAGATGCTCCACGACAACAAGCTCATCGAGGCGACCACCACTGTCGTCAACAAACCCGGCGCGGGCGGCGGCATTGCGTGGACCTATCTCAACCAGCAGCCGGGCGACGGATATCACCTCTCGCTCATCATCGGCAACATCATCACCAACGAGATCACGGGGCGCAGCCAGCTTTCGTACCGCGACGTGACCTGCGTCGCGCAGATGCTGAGCGAATACACCGCGGTGGGCGTGCGCGCGGACTCGCCGATCCGCGACGCAAAAGACCTGCTCGCGCGTCTGAAGAAGGACGCGAGCTCGGTGAGCGCCGCGATCGGCACCGCGTTCGGCGGCTCGGGTCACATCCAGCTCGCGCTCGCGACCAAGGAAGCGGGCGGCTCGGCCAAGGCGCTCAAGGCTGTCGTCTTCCCCGGATTCGGTCAGGGCGTCGCAGCGGTGTATGGCGGACACGTCGATGTGATCGCGAATCCGCACGGGAGCTTTCTCGGCCCGATGCAGGAAGGGAAGCTGCGCGTGCTCGCGATCGCCGCGCCGAAGCGGCTGCCGGGGCCATTCGCGAATGTGCCGACATGGGACGAGCTCGGCATCGATGTCGAGCTTGAAGCGTTCCGCGCGATGGCGGGGCCGAAAGGGATGGGCGCGCCGCAGATCGCCTACTGGGAGTCGCGCTTCCGCGAGCTCACGCGCACGGCGGAGTGGAAGGACATGCTGGCGAAGCGCGCGTGGGCCGACCGCTCCGGCGGGCCGGACGCGTGCAAGGCTGCGCTCGACAAGCAGTACAAGGTGATGCGCGCGGGCCTTCAAGAGCTCGGGCTGGCGAAGAAATGAGCGCGACGTCCATCACTCGTCATTGCGAGGAGCCGTCAACGCGGGGACGTGGCAATCCCGGAACGTCCGATGACGCCGTTGTTGACGTGCGCCACGAGATCGCCACGGCGCCCCTGCGGGCGCCTCGCGATGACAGCAGGCGCCGTTTCTTCGGCGCCATGACAGCAACGCTGGTCATCGCGATTGCGGCAATGCTCTCCTACCCCGCCGCCGCGGGCGAAGCGCCCTACCCCAACCGCCCGATTCGCCTCATCGTCGGCCAGGCCGCCGGCGGCGCGACCGACATCGTGATCCGCGCGTTCGCGACGCGGCTCGCGGATGCGCTCGGCGGCACGATCGTCGTGGACAACCGTCCCGGCGCGGGCGGCGCCATCGGCGCGGCGATCGTGGCGAACGCGGCGCCGGACGGCTACACGCTGCTCGCCGGCACCAACGGTCCGCTCGCGATCAGTCCGCACGTGATGCGCGTGCAGTACGACGTGCAGCGCGATTTCATTCCCGTGGCGCTCTTTTCCGAAGTGCCGTTCGCGGTGGTCGTGCATCCGTCGGTGCAGGCGAAGACGCTGCGCGAGCTGATCGCGCTCGCGAAGTCGCAGCCGGGCAAGCTGCACTTCGCGTCCTCGGGCCAGGGCGGCACGCCGCACCTCTGCCTCGAGCTGCTCAAGCACCTGACCGGCATCGACATCGTGCACGTGCCGTTTCGCGGCGGCGCGCCGGCGCAGATCGACCTCATGGCGGGGCGCGTGCAGATGTACTGCGCGGGCTTTCCCAGCCTCGCGCCGAACATCCGCGCCGGCAAGATCCGCGCGCTCGCGGTCGCATCGAAGAAGCGCTCTAGCGTGATGCCGCAGGTGCCGACGGCCGCCGAAGCCGGGCTTCCTAATTTCGAAGTGACGGCGTGGAACGGCATCCTCGTTCCAGCGAAAACGCCGGAAGCGATCGTGCGCCGGCTCCACGACGCGGCGGCGGTGGTCGTGAAGTCGCCCGAGTTCCAGGCGTATCTCCAGAAAAGCGGCGCGGAGCCGCTGCTGCTCGGGCGCACGGAGTTCGGCAAGTACATCCGCGAGGAGTCTCAGCTCTGGGCGCGCGTCGTCAAGGCCGCGGGCATCACGAATCAGTGAGCGCGCGTTGAACGTCACGATTCTCGACGATTACGCCGACGCGGTTCGTACGTTCGAGTGCTTCCGCAAGCTCGAGGATCACAGCGTGCGCGTGAGCACGGAGTGCGTGCGCGATCCCGATGCGCTCGCGGCGCTCCTCGAAGACACCGAAGCGCTCGTGCTGCTGCGCGAGCGCACGCGCGTGACGCGCGCGCTCGTCGAGCGGCTGCCGCGGCTCAAGATGATCACGCTGAACGGCCCGTGGCCGCACATCGACGTCGCCGCGTGCACCGAGCGCGGGATCATCGTGTGCTCCGAGCACCGTCACACCTCCTACGCCACCGCCGAGCTCACCTGGGGTCTCGTGATCGCGGCGATGCGTCACATCCCGCAGCAGATGGCGGAATTGAAACGCGGCGGCTGGCAGACGCGCATCGGCACGGGGTTACGCGGGCGCACACTCGGCGTGTACGGCTACGGCCGGATCGGCAAGCAGGTCGCCGGCTACGGCAAGGCGTTCGGCATGCGCGTGCTGGTATGGTCGCGCGAGAAGGCGCGCGAAGACGCGCGCCGCGACGGCTACGACGTGCCGCCCGCGCGAGAAGCGCTGTTCGACGAAGCCGACGTGCTGTCGCTGCACGTGCGCCTCGTGCCGGAGACGCGCGGCATGGTCAGCGCGGCCGACCTCGCGCGCATGAAGCCGACCGCGGTGCTCGTCAACACGAGCCGCGCGGAGCTGATCGAGAGCGGCGCGCTGGAGGCGGCGCTGCGCGCCGGCCGTCCCGGCTCCGCCGCCGTCGATGTGTACGAGGACGAGCCGGTGCTCGGTGCGAAGCATCCGCTGCTCGCGCTCGACAACGTCGTCTGCACGCCGCACCTGGGTTATGTCGAGCGCGATCAGCTCGAGCGATATTTCTCGGATCAGTTCGAGCGCGTGCTCGCTTACGCGCGCGGCGCGCCGTACGGCGTGGTCAATCCGAAGGCGTTAGCTGGGTGCCGGCCTGTGCCGGGATGACGGCTTACCGTGCGCCACGGGATTGCCACGGCTTCACATTGGTGAGGCCTCGCAATGACGGCTAGTTGATCCTGATGCCGGCGGTGGCGACCACTTTCTTCCACTTCGCGATCTCCTGCCGCACGTAGGCCGCGAACTCTTCGGGTGTGTTCCCGACGATGCGCGCGCCGCTCGCTTCGATCGTGCCGCGCACGTCCTGGCTGCGGGCGAGGATCGCCGCGATCTCCTTGTGGAGCCGCGCCACGACGCCCTCGGGCGTGCCCGCACGCGCGGCGATGCCATGCCACGATGAGGATTCGAAGCCGGGATAGCCGGACTCAGCGACGGTCTTCGTCTCCGGCAGCGCGGAAGTGCGCTCGCTCGAGGTGACCGCGATCGCACGCAGGCGGCCGGACTTGACGTGCGGAACGGTGACGAGCGGCGGGAAGACGGCCATCGGAATGTGGCCGGCCACGAGGTCGATCACGCCGGGTCCGTCGCCTTTGTACGGCACGTGCACGAGCTTGATCGCGAGCGTGCTGGAGAGATACTCGGAAGTGAGGTGCGCGCCGGTGGCGTAGCCCGGCGAGGCGAAGCTGATCGATTTCGGCTGCGCGCGTGCGAGCTTCGCGAGCTGCGGCAGCGAGCTCACCGGCAGCGACGGATGCACCGCGACGACGTACGGCAGCGTCGCGATCTGCGTGATGGGTGTGATGTCGCGCAGCGGTTCGTAACCGGCCTTCGGATTGACCGTCGGCAGCACGGCGAGCGTGCTGATCGAGCCGAGCAGGAGCGTGTAGCCGTCGGCGGGGAGCTTGAGCACCGCCTCGGTGCCGATAAGGCCGCCGGCGCCGCCACGATTCTCCACGATGACGGATTGCCCGAGCGCTTTCGAGAGCTCGCGGCTGACCAACCGCCCGCTGGTGTCGTTGGTGCCGCCGGCGGCGAAAGGCACGATGAGGCGGATCGGTTTGACGGGATACGCAGGATCGGCCTGCGCGAGTGCTCCGGTGGTGAAGAGGGCGGCGGCGAGAGCGAGGAGCGTGTGCGTCACGGGCAGCATAGGAGCCTCCGGAGGACAACGTCTTCGCGGGATGCTACGCCTGCGCCGGACCGGCTACGCGAGGCACCATGAAAATCGAAAATCCGCGCTTCGAATCTCATGGTTTGACGATCAAAGTGCAGAAGCGCATCATGACAGCAACAACTCTGCTGTCATGATGCTATGAGAACGACCGTCACACTCGACCCCGATGTTGAAGCACTCCTACGCAGAGCTGTCCGTGAGCGTGGGGAGCCGTTCAAGCAGGTACTGAACGCCGCGATACGCGAGGGCTTATCCGGTCCCCGGCGCAAAGCGGCGAACCGCTTCAAGCAGCCGACTTTCAACATGGGCCGGCCGCTGGTGGACCTTACGAAGGCACTCTCTCTCGCTGGCGAGTTAGAGGACGCCGAGGCAGTGGATCGGGTGAGGCGACGAGCCGCGGCCGAAAAGTGAAGCTGCCGGACGTTAACGTTTTGCTGTACGCAGCGAACGAGGCTGCCGCCGAGCACGATGAAGCTCGGACATGGTTAGAGGCGGCTTTCGATGGACCCGAGGGGGTCGGTTTTGCATGGGTCAGCCTCCTCGGCTTTATGAGATTGGCTACTCGCCGCGGGATATTTCCCAATCCACTCAGCGTCGAGGATGCGCTAGCCGTGGTCCAAACCTGGTTAGCCCACGAACACGCTATGGTTCTTCATCCCTCCGACCGCCATCTGGCTATCCTTGGAAGATTGCTCGTTGGCGCGAGAACTGCGGGTAATCTCACGACTGACGCACATGTTGCTGCGCTCGCTATCGAAAACGGCGCGACCGTCGGTTCTTTCGATCGCGACTTCGAACGATTCAGCGGACTCCGGCTGGAACTGCTCGGCTGATGGACCCCGCCTCTGCTTGTTCTGAACGGCAGGGAAGTTCTGGATTCCTGCGCGCGCGGGAATAACGGCAGCAGATGATCGATTTTCCCGGGACTGTTCCTTACCAGAGCCTGGCTGAGCTGGTGGATGACGCTGCGCGCAAGTTCGGCGATGCGCCGCTGTGGATTTCGATCGACGACGGCACGCGGATCTCGCACGCGGACTTTGCGGAGCTGACGGTCCGCTGTGCCGAGGCGTTGCGGGCGCGCGGCGTCACGTTTGGGACCCACGTGGCGGTGATGCTGCCGGCAGTGCCGGCGTATCCGATCGTCTGGCTTGCGCTTGCGCGGATTGGCGCCGTGATGGTGCCGGTGAACATGGGGTACAAATCCGCCGACCTCGAGTATGTCTTGCGCGATAGCGATGCGAGCTGGCTGGTGATCGATGAAGCCGCCGTGCCGGCGTTCGAGTCCATTGCGACAAAAGACCAGATCGTCGAGCCCGCGAATGTGATTGTTCACAGGCGCGGAGAGGATTTCGTTGAAGCTGTCCGTGCGCCACGGGATCGCCACGGCTCCACATTGGTGGAGCCTCGCGATGACGGCGTAGGTCGTCACCCCTGCGAGGACGACGCAACGCGTCACCCCCGCGGGGACGACACAACTCGTCACCCCGGCGGGGACGACACAACTCGTCACCCCCGCGTAGGCGGGGGTCCAGTAGCTGGTTTCCTGGATTCCCGCCTGCGCGGGAATGACGTGGGGCCCGACACACTGATGAGTATTCAGTACACGTCGGGGAGCACGGGTTTTCCGAAGGGCTGCATGCTCACGCAGGACTACTGGCTCGTGCTGGGGCTGGTGCGGGCGCATCAGGGGCCGCCGCCGAAGCGGTTGCTGATCGACAAGCCGATGTCCTACATGGGCGGGATGTGGCGTTTCCTCGTGGCGCTGTATCTCGGGTCGGCGGCGGTGGTGGCGCGCAAGTTCTCGCTCTCGACGCTGCAGGATCGACTCGTGGAATGGGAGATCGATTACTTCGGCGCGACGGACGCGGTGGCGAAGCTGCCGGATCATCCCGGGCTCGCGAAGCTGAAGATGGCGTGGATCTCGATCGCGGGTCTCTCGAAAAACCTGCACGAGACGCTCGAGCGCAAGCTTCACGCACCGGTGCGCGAGCTCTACGGGCTCACGGAGACCGGTTCGACGCTTTACATGCCGACCGGCGCCGCGCACATGGTGGGCTCGGGCTCGTGCGGCGTGCCGGCGCCGTTTCGCGCGTGCCGCATCGTCGGTCCGAAGGGTCAGGACGTGGCGCGCGGCGAAGTGGGCGAGCTTTGGGTGAGCGGACGCGCGATCCTGCAGGGGTACTACAACAAGCCCGAGGCGACGCGCGAGGCGTTCGTCGGCGAGTGGTTCAGGACGGGCGACCTCTTCCGGCAGGACGAGCACGGCTATTTCTATATCCAGGGCCGCATCAAGGATTCGATCCGCAGGAGCGGCGAGAACATCTCGGCGCGCGAGATCGAGACGATCGCATCGGGCATTCCCGGCGTATTCGAGACGGCCGCGGTAGCGGTGAAGGACGAGCTGCGCGGCGAGGAAGTGAAGCTCTGCCTCGTGCTCCAGCCCGGCTACACGCGCGAGCAGGTGACGCCGGAGGCGGTCGCGGCCTTCTGCGCCGAGCGGCTCGCGGCGTTCAAGGTCCCGCGATATGTGGCATATATCGATGACATGCCGCGGACGTCGTCGAACAAGATTGCGAAGACGGAGTTGGTGCAGCCTGAGGGCCAGGTCGTTTTCGATCGCGTGAAGAAGGTCTGGCTCTGATGATCTCCCGCGACGTCGGGATCATCGGCTACGGCAGCGCCGCGTACGACAAGAAGCCGCGCCAGACGCTGTTCGGCTACATCGCGGAGGCGTGCCGCAACGCGCTCGCGCACGCGGGCGTGCGCAAGTTCGAGGTGAACGGCCTCGCGGTCGATGCGGCGCTCGGCGGCGATACGGCGGTCAGCACGGCGGAGTATCTCGGGCTTTCGCTGTCGTGGGCGTACAAATCCACCGCCGCGGGCGCGGGGCCGATCATGTCGGTGGTCAACGCAGTGCGCGCGTTGGATGCGGGTGTCGCGGATTACGTGATCTGTGTGGGCGCCGGCGCGCAGGACATCGCGGCGTTCAAGAAGCGCATCGCGCAGTTCACGCACGCCGTGTCTGACTACCTCGCGCCGCACGGCTACGGCGGACCGCCGGGCATGCACGCGATCATTCAGAAGAAGCACATGGCGCGTTACGGCACGACGCGCGAGCAGCTCGGGCGCATCGCGGTCGACCAGCGGGCGAACGCGTCGCGCAATGAAGCGGCGCTCCTGCGAAAGCCGCTGACGCTCGACGATTACCTCAATGCAAAGCTCGTCGCGGAGCCGCTGCGGCTCTTCGACTGTGTGATGCCCTGCTCGGGCGCGGAGGCAGTCGTCATCGGCGCGCTCGATCGCGCGGGCGGCAAAGGCGTGCGGCTCTTGAGCGCCTGCGAGCGGCACAACCATCCGCTGGGCGAGATCGCGCCGGTGTGCGGCGGCTGGGAAGTGTTCCGAGATCAGCTTTTCGAGGAAGCCGGATACGGCCCGCGCGACATGCACTTCATGAACTGCTACGACGACTTCCCGATCATGGCGGCGATGCAGATCGAGGATCTCGGCTTTTGCGCGAAGGGCGAGGTCGGGCGCTTTCTGGAGGAGAACCGCCTGACGCACGACGGCAGCTTTCCCTTCAATACGGGCGGCGGGCAGCTCTCGTGCGGTCAGGCAGGCGGCGCGTCGGGTTTGCTGGGCGTCGTGGAAGCGGCGCGGCAGATTCGCGGTGAAGGCGGCGAGCGGCAGGTCGCCGGCGCCACGCGCGGGATTGTTTCGGGTTACGGCATGATCTCGTATGGGCACGGGCTGTCGGCGTCGGCGGTGATACTGGAGAAGGCATGAGCTACCCGGAGCCAACCCTCACCGAAACGAACCGCCCGCTCATCGAAGCCTGGCGCCGCGGCGAGCTGGTGCTCCAGCACTGCGCGCCGTGCGGCCACATCATCTTCTTTCCGCGCGAGCTGTGTCCGAAGTGCTGGTCCACGCAGCTCGAATGGCGGAAGCACTCCGGCCGCGGGCGCGTGGTCTCGCACTCGCGCGTCTACAGTCACGTGACCGAGCCGTTCGCCAGCGAGTCGCCGGTGACGCTCGCGGAGATCGAGCTCGAAGATGGCGGCGCGATGCTCGCGCGCGTTATCGAATCCGTCATCTCCGCGCAGGCGGAAAGTCTTCCCCCCGTCATTCCCGCGCAGGCGGGAATCCAGAAAGCCGAGATTGCACCCGGCGCCGCAGTCGAACTCGTGCCGATGCCGGACGCGGCGCGCTATTCCCTGCCCACGTTCAAACTGGCGTAGGTGTCATCGCGAGGCACCGGCAAAGGTGCCGTGGCTATCCCGTTGCGCACGTTCAGCGGACGCTCCGCGATTGCCACGTCGCCGCGTTGGCGGCTCCTCGCAATGACGAGATATTCGTCGTTCGACGAGCTCAGGGCGATCGGCGGGTTCGCTCAGGACGATCGGCGGCTAGTTGAACTTGAGCCCCGCTTTTTTCACCATCGACAGATGTGTATCGATGTCTCTCGCGATGAGCTTGTCGAACTCTGCGGGTGAGAGCGGCAGCGGCTCGAGGCCCTGATTCTTGAGCTTGTCGGCGACGGCGGCTGAAGCCAGCGCTTTCTGCACTTCGGCGTGCAGCCGGTCGATGATCGGGCGCGGGGTTTTCGCAGGCGCGAGCAGACCATTCCAGAACGTGTAGTCGCTGTCGGCGTAGCCGGACTCGACCGTCGTCGGCACGTTCGGGAGACGCGGCGAGCGCTTGGTGGTGTTCACCGCGAGCGCGATCAGGCGGTTGCTGTTCACGAACGGCAAGCCCGACGTGATCCCGATGCACATGAAATCGACGCGCCCCTGCGAGACTTCCGTCAGCGCTTCCGGGCCCCCCTTGAACGGCACGTGCGTCGCGTCGAACCCCGCGGCGAGCCGAAGCTTCTCGGCCGCCCAGTGCGTCGCACTGCCCACGCCCGCGGAGCCGAAGGTCATCGGCCGCTTTTTCGCGGTCTCGACGAGCTCCTTCAGCGTCTTGATGCCTTTCTCCGGCGAGATCACCGTGAGGTTTGGCACCGTGCCGATGACCGCGATCCCCGCGAAGTCGCGTGCGGGGTGATACGGAAGCTTGGGGTAGACCGCAGCCGCTGCCGCGTGCGCGGATGCATTGAAGAGCAGCGTATAGCCGTCCGGTGCGGCCTGCGCGACGAGCGCCGAGCCGATCGACCCGCCCGCGCCGCCGCGATTCTCCACGACCACCGTCTGACCGAGCGCCGGTCCAAGGGCTTCCGCGATCACGCGACCGAGCACGTCGGACGTCGAGCCCGCGCTGAACGGAACGATCATGCGGATCGGCTTCGCGGGCCATGCCTGCGCCCATGCAGCGCGCGCTGCCGCTGCCGTCGCCATCGTGGTTGCTGTTAAGCGCAGGAACGTACGTCGGGTCGTCATGTGTGTTGTCTCCTCGTCTGAGCGCCCGATTATGCCGCGCTTATGCGAGTTACTCGATTCCCGCCTGCGCGGGAATGACCATGGCAGCGCCGAGATGACGAGGAGGCCACGTATGGCGAAGAAGATGGATGCGGCCGCACGACAGGCGCGCGACAACGAAACGGCGATGCGCCCGGACCAGCGCTTCGACTATTCGGCCATCGTCGATCGCAAGCCGCTGGAGCTCCTACATGAAGAAGCGCAAGGACGTCGTGTTCTGGCAGGACGACCAGATCTACGACTGGTATGCGGGGGCGGTCAGTCCGTCGGCTTGATGTTCGCCGCCTTCACCACCTTCCGCCAGCGCGCGACGTCGGCGGCGAGCTCGTCGCGGAAGCGCTCCGGCGGACCGCCGACCGGGTCGATACCTGCCGTGACGAGGCGCTGCTTCATATCGCGCGTCTGAAGGAGCTTGCCGACCTCTCGGTTCCACAGCAGGACGACATGCTGCGGCATGTCTTTCGGGCCGAACATGCCGTACAGGAGCGGCGCGTAGTAACCCGGCACTGTTTCGCCGATCGGCGGCACGTCAGGCACTGCGCTCGAACGTTCGCGCGAAGTGACGCCGATCGCGCGCACCTTGCCCGATTTCACGTGCGGCGCGGTCGACGGCGTGCTGCCGAAGATCACCTGGAGCTGACCGCCGAGCAGATCGTTGAGCGCGGGGCCGGTCCCTTTGTACGGAATGTGCGTCATGCGGACATCCGCCATCAGCTCGAAGAGCGCGACGAGCAGGTGCGAAAAGCCGCCGGTGCCGCCGCTCCCGTAATTGAGCTTGCCGGGATTCGCGCGCGCATAGGCGATCAGCTCCTTCACGCTCTTTACCGGCACGCTCGGGTGCACGACCGCGATCGAGCTCGCCTCCCCCACCTGCACGACTGGCGTGATATCGCGCACCGCGTCGTAGGGCAGCTTGTAGACGGCGGCCATGGTCGTGTACGCGCCGGAGACGAAGGCGAGCGTGTAGCCGTCGGGGGTTGCGCGGACCGCCGTCTCGGAGCCGATCGTTCCGCCGCCGCCCGCGCGGTTGTCGACGATGACAGATTGGCCAAGCGTCTCGGAGAGTTTCGCCGCGACGATGCGCGCGATCACGTCGGCGCCACCACCCGGGGCGTACGGGACGATCACCCGTACAGGGCGCGTCGGGTACTTCGGTTGGGCTGGTGCCGGCGCAGCTGCAATCAGCGCGAACAGCGCGAGCGCGCAAAGGACACCGCGCCCTTGTTTCGATCGTATCGATGACATGTGCTGATATTTACACGGCCCGCTACTCCTGCGAAAGCGGTACGGCATCGACGTGCGGCGCGGGAATCGCCGCGGCTTGCGCGGGCGGCCTCGCAATGTCATGCCTGCGAATAAAATCGCGGCTTCTTTCAAGCAGGGAATCCCCACATGAGCTTCTTCTGGAAAGGCCGCCTCGGCGAAAAGCCGAGCGATCTGCTCAAACACTATTACGCCGAAACGATGCGCGAGCCGCTGTTCCTGGAGGCGCTCCACCAGTGGGACAAGGCGCAGGTCGTCGTGCTCGGCGAAGGCGACATCGCGCCGCCCGAGGCCGTCGCGTGCCTGGTGAAAGCGGTCACCGAGATGGAGAACGAAGGCGTCGTGGAAGCGCGCAAGGCGCTGTGGAACGTGATCCACGGCGGCGAGGAGTACATGCGCAAGTTCTGTGAAGAGGAGCAGTCGGGGTGGCTCCATCTGGGGCGCTCCAGCCCAAGCCTGCGCGTCACCGCCTCACGCATCGCGTTCCGCAACCTCCTGCTCCAGATCATGTCCACCGCGCTCGACCTGCGCGCGAAGATGATCGACGTCTCCGAGCAGCACGTGGAGACGCTCATGCCCGGCTACAGCTATATCCAGCACATCGAGCCCTCCACGCTCGGCCATTACCTCATGTCGTTCGTGGAGCCGCTCGAGCGCGATTTCCAGCGCCTCATGAGCGCGTACCGCAACGCGAATATCAGCTCGGTCGGCACCGGCGCTGCGTACGGGATCGAGTTCCCGCTCGATCTGGAGCGCTTCGACGCCCTGCTCGGCTTCGACGCGGCGCCGTGGAATGCGCGCGACTCGATCCGCAACTACGACTACATGATCGAGACGTACATGGCGATGACGCTCATGCACTCGACGCTCGGGCGCGTGGCCATGGACTTCCTGATCTGGCACAGCTCGGAGTTCGACTTCATCGAGCTGCCGGGGCGGCTCAGCATTACCTCCAGCATCTCGCCGCAGATGCGCATCCCCTACGTGCTCGAGTTCGTCCACGGCACGAGCGGGCTCATGACCGGACGGCTCATGGAGGCGCTCGCGATCACCAAGACCGCTTCCGATCAGCTCGAGATGGCGACGATGCTGCCCGCGGAGTTCTGGAAATGCGCCGACGAGTCACGCCGCGCGATGGACGCGCTCATGGACGCACTCGGCGACATGAAGGTGAACAAAGAGCGCATGGCGCAGTGCGCGAACGACTACTGGTCGCAGGCGAGCACCGTCGTCGGGTTCCTCGTGAAGGAGCACGGGATGTCTTATCGCACGGGGCACCAGATCCTGGCGAACATGATGCGCACCGTCGCGGACCGCAACATCCCGCCCTCGCAGGTGACGCCGGACATCCTCGAGAACGCGATCAGGGATTACACGGGCAAGGACATCAAGGTCGAGAAGGCGACGCTCGATCGGCTCTTCGATGCGATGACCTGCGTGCGGGAGCGGAAGTACCGCGGCGGCGCGGCGCCGGAGCGGGTGCAAGAGCACATCGCGGCCGCGCGCAAGAACCTCGCTGCAGATCGCAAGCACGTGATCGACTGGACGGGGCGCGTCGAAGCCGCGCAGCACCGGCTGGAAAGCGCCTTCGCGGCGCTGCAGAAGCGCCACAAGGTCGTCCCGGCATAGGCCGGGACCCCGGCACGTCCCGGATTCCCGCCTTCGCGGGAATGACGGTCGCTAATCCACCGTGGCGCCGGAGGCTTTCACCACGGCCGCCCACTTCGCCGCCTCGGTTTTGAGGTAGCGCGCGAACTGCTCCCGGCTCATCGGCTCGGGCTGCGCGCCCTGCGCAGCGAGCTGCGCGGCGACGTCTTTCTCCCGGAGGATCGTCGTCGCGTGCTTGTTCCACCAGTCGAGTAGCGCGGGCGGCGTGCGCGCGGGCGCGAGGAGGCCGATCCAGTTGAGCGCCTCGTACTTCGGCAGCCCGGCTTCGGCGACGGTCGGCACGTCGGGGAGCAGCGGCCAGCGCTTGGGGCTGGTGACGGCGATCGCGTGGAGCTTTCCGCCCTGGATCTGCGGGGCCGCCGCCACCACGCTGCTGAAGTACATCGAGACTTCGCCCGAGAGGACCGCGATCAGCGCGGGGCCGCCGCCTTTATAGGGCACGTGCCGCATCTGGATGCCGG
>Ga0196978_1000653_pt1 | contig 17145 bp, 16 predicted proteins | sample S3v_2013CmetaG_FD_155491 | JGI IMG/M metagenome (GOLD analysis project Ga0196978, IMG submission 155491) | Soil microbial communities from Anza Borrego desert, Southern California, United States - S3+v_20-13C | ecosystem: Environmental > Terrestrial > Soil > Desert | place: USA: California... | reverse complement strand
CGGCAACGCGCTAATCGGCAACACGGGTGCGAACGTGCTCGATGGCGCGCTCGGTATCGATCAGCTCGTCGGCGGCGCGGGGAACGACGACTTTCTGTTCAAGCTCGGAGAGGCGAACGGCGACAGTATTGCGGACTTCGCGGGCAACGGCGCGCTGGCGGGAGACGAGTTGATCTTCCAGGGCTACGGCGCAGGCGCTGCGTTCGTGCAACTGACCGCCACGAACTGGGCCATCAACCATTCGGGCGGCAGTGAGATTATCGTCCTGACCAATGCCGCCGCGGTGCACGCGACGGACTACACGTTCATCTGAGGATCGATCGGAAACCGCCGCTCACACGGCCTGATCGGCCGCCCGCGCCGCGGCGGGAGCCTCCGCAACATCCCAGAAGAGGCCGGTCATGATCTGCAGGCCCTCGCGCAGGATCGGCGCGAGCACGTGCTCGTTCGGCGCGTGCTGGGAGCAGCCGGCGTACGAGTGCGGCACCCAGATCGTCGGTAGGCCCAGCACCTCGGCAAAGCAGTCGTTCGGGAGCGATCCGCCGATGTTCGGCAGCACGGCGGGCTTGACGCCGAGCGTGCGGCGGATCGACTCGCTCGCCCAGCGCACCCACGGATGGTCGGGGTCGAGCCGCGTCGCCTTCATGAAGCTCTTGCGCGCCATCGCCACCCTCACCATCTCGAAGCCGTTCGCATCGAGATGACGGCGGATGATTGGAATGAAGCTCTCAGGGTTGCATCCGGCCACGAAGCGGATCTGGCACGTCGCCGTTGCCTTACCCGGAATCGCGTTGACCGGATTGTTCGGATTGCCCGTGCGAAACGCGAGGATCTCGAACGTGTTCCACGCATAGACTTTCTCGGCGGCCGTAAAACCCGGCTCGCCCCACCACGCGTCGATCGCAGGCTCGTCTTCGCCGGGTTCGGGCGCGCAGTCGGCAAGCGCCGCGCGCACCGAGTCCGGGATGCGCTCGGGCAGCAGCTCGCGCACCAGCACCTTGCCTTCGCGCGTCACGATGCTCGCCAGCGCATGCGCGAGGATCACCCCGGGGTTCGCGAGCAGACCGCCCCAGTTGCCGGAGTGATGCGCACCCTCGCGCAACTCGACCGTGAAGTTCATGTTCAACGACCCGCGCGACCCGAGATAGATCGTGGGGCGGTTTGCTGAAAGACGCGGGCCATCGGAGGCGATCAGCACGTCGGCTTTCAGCCGTTCGCGGTGCTGCTCGCAGAACGCGCGCAGTCCGGGCGAGCTCAGCTCCTCCCCCGTCTCGAGCATGAATTTCGCGTTGAAGCCGAGCCGGCCGCGCTCCGCGAGCACGCACGCGAGTGCCGCCATGTTGATGGAATGCTGACCTTTGTTATCGGCCGTTCCGCGGCCGTAATAGCGCTCGCCATCCTGCTTCAGCGCCCACGGTGACAGCCCGTCGCGCCACTGTTCCGCGAGACCGCGTATGACATCGCCGTGACCGTACGAGAGCACGGTCGGCAGCTTCGGGTCCTCGATGCGCTCGGCCACGAGAATCGGCCCGAACTCGCCTGCCGGATTCGGCAGGATCTCGACCGCAAAACCCATGCGCTCGAAGGCCGGCGCGATTTCGTCCTTCAGATAAATGTCGAGCTGCGGTCGGCTTTCCGCAATCTGGCTTTCAGTGCGGATCGCGACGCGCCGCGCCAGGTCCTCGATGAACTCGCCTTCCTCGAAATGGCGCGTCGCGCGCGAGATTGCGGATTCTCGGGTCACTGTGTTTTTCCGTCGAGGTTGTCGATCGACTATAACCTGCGACGCGCGCTGTAGGTTAAAGTCGCGGAATCAGGGGATATCGAGCAATAAAAAGAATGCGGCGAAACCTCTTACTGCTGTCGGTGCTTCTGCCACTACAGGGGACCGCGCTCGCTGTCGAGCCGGCGACGGATGCAGCACCTGGCGATCTGCACGGCTGGTGCCGCTCGGTCACGCGCGCCATTCCCCAGATCAAGCCGAAAACGTGTCTCGCGGCCGAACTGAAGCCGGTCGCCCGATCGGTCAACGGCCGCCATATCATGGTGAGCGAGTTCAAGCCGGCTCGGACCGCCAGCCCTCGCGTGCTGGTGGTGGGCGGTATCCACGGGGACGAGCTGACTTCGGTGTCGATCGTGTTTCGGTGGATCGAGCTGCTGCAACAGCCGGCCGGCCAAGTCGCGCAATACGAGTGGCGCGTGATCCCGGTGCTGAACCCGGACGGGCTGCTCGCAAAGCGCCCGACGCGCGTCAACGCGCGCGGCGTGGACTTGAACCGCAATTTCCCCACCGAGGACTGGTCGAGCGAGGCGCCGCGCTACTGGCAAGTGTCCACCCGGAAGGACCCGCGGCGCTTTCCCGGCACGCAGCCTGTGTCTGAGCCGGAGTCGCGCTGGCTTCACAACGAGATCAAGGCGTTCAAGCCCGACGTCATCATTTCGGTGCATGCACCGCACGACGTGCTGGATTTCGATGGCCCGCCCGATGTGAAGCCTCCCGCACGGTTCGGTCCGCTGCGCTTGAATCGGCTCGGCGTCTATCCCGGATCGCTCGGCAATTACGGCGGGCTGAAGGAAGGCATACCCGTGGTGACGCTCGAGCTCCCGCACGCCCTCGAAATGCCGACGGAAGAAGATCTCGCGCACGTCTGGCGCGACATGCAGGACTGGCTCAAGGTCAATCTGGTCGACGCGAAACCGGCGCCGCCGGGCCGCACGACAGAGCCCAGCGTGCCGCTCCTCCAATGGAGCTTCCCCGGCCGCAACGTGGAATCCAGCGTGCCGCTTTTCGGGTCGAGCCGATAACAACGTCGCAGGTTATCCGGAGCATCATGAAACGAGCGTCAGGAGTCGTTGTTTTCGTGTTCGCCGCCACGTGTGCGTTCGCCGCCGAATATCCGGCGAAGCCGGTCCGCATCATCACGCCGTTCCCGCCCGGCGGCAGCGTCGATCTCGTGGCGCGCCTGATCGGTGCGGATTTGAGCAAGCCGCTCGGCCAGCAGGTCGTGGTCGACAATCGCACCGGCGCTTCGGGCATGATCGGCACCGAGCTTGCGAAGAACGCGGCGCCGGACGGCTACACGCTGCTCGTCAATACGCTGCCGTTCGTCACGAACCAGTTCGCGTATGCGAAGGTGCCGTACGACCCGGTGCAGGACTTCGCGCCCGTTTCACTGCTGTGCTCGGTGGCGTCCGTTCTGGTGGCCCATCCGTCGCTGCCGGTGAATTCGATGAAGGATCTGATCGCGCTCGCGCGGTCGAAACCGAACGCGATCACCTACGGCACGGCCGGCGCGGCCACGAATCCGCACATCGCGGGCGAGCTGCTGAACAACCTCGCGAAAATCAAGCTGCTGCCCGTCCATTACAAAGGCGGCGGCCCGGCGACGATCGCGACGCTCAGCGGTGAGACGCAGTTGTACTTCGTCAATGCGATTCCCGAAGCGGTGCCGCACATCCAGGCAAAGAAGCTGAAGGCGCTCGGCATCACCGCGACGAAGCGCAATCCGAGCGCTCCGGAGATCCCGACGATGGCCGAGGCCGGCCTGCCCGGCTATGAATTCACGACGTGGCAGATCCTTGCAGCACCGAAGGCGACCCCGGCCGCGATCATCAGGACGCTCAACGAGAAAGTGCGAGCGGTGCTCAAGACGCCCGATGCATCGAAGCGCTGGCAGGATCGCGGCTTCGACGTGATTGCGAGCACGCCTGAAGAGGCGACGGCTCACCTGCAGCGCGAAATCAAGAAGTGGCGCGCGGTTTTCAAGGAACAGAATATCAAGGCGGAGTAGCCGGGGGGATTGCTAGGGGCGCTCGTGCGGGAGCGGCTTGTAATACGTCGCTGATCGCAACTCCGCTATTGGAATGTCGCCTTTGTCCGTGCGCAGGTATTTCTGGCCGATCTTCTCGATGAATTTGGCGACAATGACGTCGCCGTTGCGCAGGATGACCCGGATCTTCGCGCCCTTGTAGAAGGTCGTGTGCGTCGATTTCGCCTTGCGCATGCTGGCGCGTCCCTAATCAGTAACTAAAGCAGCGGCAGGGTTGTTATCACCTGCCGAGCTGATTTATCCTCGCCGCTCGCGCCGACGACGACGTCGGCATCAGCGACGCACTTCCCCTTCAACGACTGAACGAGCCCGCGGCACGCGTGCTGCCGGGCGCTGGACTTATTTTGAGACCGATAAACAACATCGCTGCCGCGCTGCTTCTCGCCTGCGCGCCGTCCGCAGCATGGTCGCAGAGCGACTGGAAACCAAGCAAACCGATCAGATGGATCGTGCCGTTTGCCGCGGGCGGCGCCGCGGACATCGTTTCGCGCGTGATCACGCCCAAGATCGGGGAGATCCTCGGGACGCAGATCATCGTCGACAACCGCGGCGGCGCGTCGGGCATCATCGGGGCGGAAGCGGGCGCAAAGGCGGCCCCCGACGGGTACGTCGTGCATCTCGGCGGTCTATCGACCCACATCCTCAACGCGCACCTCTTCTCGAAGCTGCCGTACGACTCGCGCGAGCTCTCGCACGTGGCGCTGCTCACGATCGTGCCGAACGTGCTGAACGTACACCCTTCCGTCCCCGCTCGGTCGCTGAAGGAATACATCGCGCTCGCGAAGGCGCGACCCGGTGAGGTGACGTATGCGTCCTCCGGACCGGGCTCATCTCAGCATCTGAACGGCGTGGTGCTTCAGCAGATGGGGGCGATCAAGCTCACGCACGTGCCGTACCGCAGCGGCGGGCCGGCGGTGGTCGATCTCGTGGGCGGTCACGTCATGTCCATGTTCTCCACGATTCCCTCGGTTGCGCCGCACATTCGTGCGGAGCGCCTGCGCGCCATAGCGATCGCTTCCGCCCGCAGATCCACCGCACTGCCGAACGTGCCCGCGATCGCCGAGACGCTCAAGGGTTACGACATGACCACGTGGTACTCGCTGCACGTGCCGCCCAGAACGCCGCGCGAGATCGTGGTGAAGTTGAACGCCGCCGTGAACGCGACCTTGAACGATCCGCAGATCCGCAAGCGGCTCACCGACGACGGCGCGATCGTGCAGCCGATGACGCCGGAAGAATTCAGCGCTTTCTTTCGCCGCGAATACGAGCGCATGGGTCCGATCGTGCGCAGCGCCGGCGTGAAACCCGACCAGTAGGAGGTAGAGACATGACGTTCCAGATCGCAGCGCGCTGCGAGAAGACCGGCCGCTTCGGTGTCGCGATCACGACGCGGCCGATGGCCGTCGGCTCGCGGTGTCCGTTCATCGAGCCCAACGTAGGTCTCACGGTGACCATGGCACGCACCGATCCGCGGCTCGGCCCGCTGGGCATCAATCTGCTGAAGCTCGGTTACTCGGCGCAGCGCGTGATCGACGAGATCGCCGCGAGCGATCCGCACATCGAGATGCGCCAGATCTGCGTGATCGACCGTGACGGCAACGCGGTGGCACGCACCGGCGCGCGCAACACGCATTACTCCGGCGCGCTCGTCAGGAAGAACCTCGTCGCGATGGGCAACAACCTCTTCAGCGAGCGCACGGTCGGCTCGATGGGCGAGGCATGGGATGCGAACGAGAACCTCGAGCTCGAGGACCGGCTGCTCGCCGCGCTGGGCGCCGGGCGCGATGCAGGCGGGCAGAACGGCGGCCAGCATTCGGCGGCGCTGCTCTCGTACGGCTGGCAAAGCTTTCCGTACTGCGATCTGCGCGTGGATCAGCATGCGGAGCCCGTCGGCGAGCTGCGGCGCGTTTACGACGCGATCCGCCCGCTGCTGCCGTTTTACTACGGCAGGCCGATGGATCCCGACGGTTACGGCCGCGAAGACGACTGGCTCGCACGCAAGGGGGCGGCGAAATGAGGCGCAGCCTCGCGTTCGCGCTGTTTGGCGCGCTGGCCATCGCCGAAGTAGCCGCACAGAGCTATCCGTCGCGGCCGGTGCGGATGATCGTCGGCTACCCCGCCGGCGGCAGCATCGACACGGTCGGTCGCATCATGGCGCAGGCGTTCAACGAGTCGATGGGACAGTCGTTCATCGTCGACAACCGCCCGGGCGCGTCCGCCACGATTGCCACCAGTGCCGTCGTCAAGGCGCCGCCTGACGGTTACACGCTGCTGGTCGGCGCGCAGGCGTCGCTCTCCGGCGCGCCCAGCCTGATCGCGAAGCTTTCGTACGATCCGCTGCGCGACCTCTCCGCGATAGCGCTGATCGCGCACCAGCCCAACGTGCTGATCGTGCATCCGAGCCTGCCGGTGCGCACGACCAAGGACTTCATCGCTCTCGCGAAAAAGATGCCGGGCAAGCTTGCTTACGGCTCGTCGGGACAGGGTTCCACGCAACATCTCTCGGCGGAGCTCTTCGCGATGATGACCAAAACCGACCTGCTGCACGTTCCGTACAAGGGCGGCGCACCCGCGACTGTCGATCTGCTGAGCGGGGAGCTCGCATTCACCTTCACGCCGGTGCCGAGCGCGTTGCCGCATATCAGAGCCAACAAAGTCCGCCCGGTCGCGCTGTCGACGTCGCGCCGGAACGAAACGCTGCCCGGTACTCCCACGCTCGACGAATCAGGCGTGCGCGGCTACGACTTCGGCGGCTATATGGGCCTGCTCGGCCCGGCCAAGCTGCCGCGCGAGCTCGTGATGAAGCTCAACGCCGAGGTGCAGAAGGCCATCAAGGAGCCCGGCGTACGCAAGAAGCTGGTCGATCTCGGCCTCGACGTGCGCGGCGGAACCCCGGAGCAGTTCACGGAATTCATGCGGCAGGACATGGACAAGTGCGCGCGCATCGTCGCGGCCGCGAAGATCCAGCCGCAATAGAGGAGAACGGACGATGACTTTCGCAATTGCCGCCCGCTGTGCGAAAACCGGGCGCTTCGGGCTGGGCGTTGCCACACTCTCTCCGGCGGTCGGCGGCCGCACCGGGCACTTCGTGCCGAATCTCGGCGTGGTGCTCACGATGGCCTACACGGAGCCGCGCCTGGGTTTCCTCGGCGCCGACCTGCTGCGCATGAGCTACTCCGCGCCCAAGATCCTGAAGGAGCTCGAGGCGAGCGACGGCGCGAATGTCGAGCACCGGCAGCTCGCTGTGATCGATCTCGATGGCAATGCCGTCGCGCGCACCGGCAGCAAGAACAACAAGTGGTGCGGGGCGCACACCGAGAAGAACCTGGTCGCGCTCGGCAACAATCTCACGTCCGAGAAAACGTGCACCGCGATGTTCGAGACCTACAAGTCGCTGGAGAGCGAGACTCTGGAAGAGCGGCTGCTCCGCGCGATCGAAGCCGGTCGCGATGCGGGCGGGCAGAACGGCGGACAGCTCTCGGCGGCGCTGGTGTCCTACGGCAGCAGGGTCTATCACTACATCAACCTGCGTGTCGATGCGCATGACGAGCCCGTCGGCGAGCTGCGCCGGGTCTACGAGGTGTACCGCCCGTACATCACCTACTACTACGAGCGGCCGAGCGAGCCCGAGCGCTGGGGCACCAAACAGCAGTGGAAGAAGCGCTGGCTCGAAGAGCAGCAGGCTGGCGGGGGTCGCACGAGCTGATCGCGGTTTCCGGCAACGCGCCGGAAACAAACTGTTTCAATACGGCAATCGGCGCGATACGCACGCCGATTACAGTGCCGTCCGTTCGCAACTCCCCGGAGGAACCGCATGGATGGCACCGACAAAGGCGCGAATTCCGTCGCGCTGCTCGAAACAATGATGCTGGTGCGCGCGTTCGAAGTGCAGAACCGCGCATTGAACGCCGCCGGCGATTTTCCCGGCACCTGCACCTCGATCGGACAGGAAGCCGCGGCGGTTGGCGTCGTCGCCGCGCTCGGCCGGCAGGACCAGATCCTCACGAATCACCGCAGCGCCGGGCACCTGCTCGCGCGCGGCGCCGATCCCGGCCGGCTGCTGGCGGAGATCATGGGCCGCAGCACCGGCTACTGCAAAGGTAAGAGCGGCTCGCTGCATATCTCCGCCAAGGAGCTCGGCGTCATTCTCACCTCGACGATCGTCGGCGGAGAGCTGTCGCTCGCCACCGGTGTGGCCCTGTCCCTGTCGATGCAGAGCAGCGAGGGTATCGTCGCGTGCCTGTTCGGCGACGGCGCCGCAACCGAAGGGATCTTCCACGAGTCGGTGAACCTCGCCGCGGTCTGGAATCTGCCGGTGCTCTACGTCTGCGAGAACAATCAGTGGCAGGCTTACGTGCACCGGCGCGAGACGATGCTGACCGACAAGATCGCCACCCGTGCCGCCGCCTACGGCATCGAAGGCATCACCGTGGATGGAAACGACGTGGAGGCGGTTTACGCCGCAACGCGAGAAGCCGTCGCCTCGATCCGCAAGAATCGCAAGCCGATCCTGCTCGAGACCTACACCTATCGCACCAGCGGCCACGTCGAGCCCGACGATCTCGCTTACGTCGATCCCGCGGAGCTGGCGGCGTGGCGTACGCGCGACCCGATCGAGCTGCTGAAGAACAGACTGCTCGAGCGCAACGCGATCACCGCCGACGGAATCGAGCGCATGCAGGAGCGCATCGCGAACCGGCTGGCGGAAGCGCTCACGTTCGCGAAAGTCTCGCCTTTCCCGGCTCTTTCCGAGCTCACGACCGACGTTTACGCCTAGAGGAGCCACACCATGCCGCAAATCACCGTCAACGAAGCCATCAGCCGCGCGCTGGCCGAAGAGATGCGCCGCGACCCGCGCGTCGTCATGTTCGGCGAGGGCGTCGCGACCAAGCGTCAGGACCTCGTAAAAGAATTCGGCGCGCTGCGCGTCAGGAACACGCCGCTCGCCGAAGGGATCATTGCCGGGACCGCAGTCGGCGCCGCCGCGACGGGGTTACGCCCGGTAGTGGACCTCCTCTTCGCGCCGTTCCTCTGCTACGCGATGGAAGAGATCGTGAACAGCGCGGGGAAGCTCCGCTACATCTCGGGCGGACAGTTCTCGTTCCCGATGGTCGTGATGACGCTGACCGGCGCCGGCTGGGGCGTCGGTGCGCAGCATAACCACAACGTTGAAGCGTGGTTCGTGCACACGCCCGGCTTGAAGGTCGTGATGCCGTCCACGCCGGAAGATTTCAGGGGACTTCTGAAGGCCGCGATCCGCGACGAGAACCCGGTGATGTTCTTTACCGACATCGCGCTCCAGTTCGAGCAGGGCGAGGTTGCGGAAGCCGACCGCGCGATCGCGCTGGGTCAGGCGGCGATGCGCCGCGTGGGCCGGGACGTGACGATCGTGAGCTACGGCAAAACCGTCCAGACGTGCGTCAAAGCCGCCGAGCGGCTCGAAGGCAGCAACATCTCCGCCGAAGTGATCGATCTGCGGACGCTGAAGCCGTTGGACGAAGCGACGATCCTCGCCTCGGTGCGCAAGACCGGCCGCGTGATGATCGTGCACGAAGCGAATGGGATGTGCGGCGTCGGCGCCGAGGTCGCGGCGCTTGTCGCGGAGAAGGCGTTCAGCTCGCTCAAAGCGCCGGTCATGAGATTGACCGGTCCCGATGCGCCGGCGCCCGCGAGCTTTCCGCTCGAGCAGGCGTTCGTGCCGCAGGAGGAGGGCATCGCCGCGGCGGCGCTGCGACTCGTGCAGCCGACGAAGCGCGTCCCGCTCGCTGCGTGATGGAACAGTAGCAACATTCGTCAGCGCGCCTAGGCGGGGCCAGTGAAACCTGCTCTGGATTCCCGCCTGCGCGCGAATGACGATGGGTGGATCGATCGAAGTCTCTCCCCAGTGCTCGGGGAGAGACAGTGACATGCGCGGTCAGAACGGCCGGTCGCCGCGCACGAGAATGCGGTAGAGCATCCGGTGCTGGCTGTGGTCGTAATCGAACCCGGCTTTGTGCATCGCCGAGCGGTCGTCGATGATCAGCATGTCGCCGAGCCGATACTCGTGGACGTAGACGAACTCCGGCTTGATCGCGATTTCGAGGAGCTCGTCGAGAAATTTCTGGGTCTCGTCCGGCGCCATGCCGATCACACGCTCCGTCTTGCCCTTGTGGAACCAGATCGCTTTCGTGCCCGTCTCCGGATGTGTGCGCACGAGCGGCTGGATCACCGGCGGTACTGTTGCCCGCTGCTGCTCGGCAACGATGTCCGGATTGCCGCTTTTCATGCGCGCGCTGCTGATGAGCGTGTTCTCGGTCTTCATCCGGGTGATGCGCTCCTTCCACGCCGCCGGCAGCGCCTCGTACGCCGCGCGCATGTTGCAGACGGATGTGCCGCCGCCTTTGTCGGGCAGTGCCACGGGATAGAGCATGGTGAACTTCGGCGGCCGCTCCTGATTGGTGTGGTCGGTGTGCCACGTGGCGTTCGTCGCGACCTTCGCCTGCCGGCCCTGGCTGTCCTTGTGGCGGTTCGAGAGCACGGAGACGAGCGGCAGACCTTCCACCAGATAACGCCGGTTCTGGTCCGGCATGAGCTCGCCGAAAAGCTCGGCCGCGGCCTGATACTGCGCCGCGGTGAATCTCTGGTCACGGATGACCAGCGCGACGTGCTCGGCCGCGGCGTCGTTCAGTCGCTTGCGCGTCGCTTCGTCGATCGGCTCGCGCAGGTCGATGCCGGTCACTTCGGCGCCGATGTGCTCCTTGAGTTTGCTGATCTGCATCGCAGCTCCTCGTGATGGTGGGCTCGAGCAGCGGATAGCGCGCTGGTAGCGCACCGCCAACCCAGCCGAGGAGGCTACTTTAACGCCGCTGCGCCGACACGAGTTGGATGACGTGCGCCCGCTGCAGGTAGTACAGCCAGCCGCCGTAGAGGCAGGCCGCGACGGTCAGCAGCCCCCGCACGAGCGAGGCGCCCTCGACGCCGAAGCCGCGCGTCGCTTCGGCGGCGACCGCCAGCGCCACGCTCCAGCCGATGAGCCGCGGCAGCGCGTCCCGGTAGTGCATGACCTGCCGGCCGCGCATTTCGGCGGCCATGTAGCCGAGCAGTGTGAAAGCGGCGCACAGCTCGAGGAGCCGGGCCGTCTCGACCTGTGAAGACGTGATCCTCGGAAACCCGACATGCCCGTGCCACGCGCCGATTTCCTCGAGCACCGGCAGAACGATCAGCATGAGGAGATAGACGCCGTACAGCGGCGTCGCAGCACGCAGGAGCGCCCCTTCGAAACGCCGGTTCGCCCCGTGCTCGGGCAGGGGCCGCTGTCCGAGCCACCAGCACAGGACTGTCGCGCCCACCACGCCGGCGATCAGCACGAACGGCTGCCACGGCAGCATCGCGAACGCGCCCGCGAAGAACCAGAGTCCTGCGAACCCCGCGGTGTGGTGCGCTTCAGCCGCGCCGCGCGGGCCGAAATAGTGGCGCTGCAGGCCGCCGAGCAGCGTCGCGCCGAACGCGCCGATGAGCAGCGTCATGAGCGTCGGCGGCAGGTCTCCGCGGGCGGCGAGCGTGTTCACCCACAGCAGCGGCACCAGCAGATAGACGAGACCCATCAGCGGGATCTCGAGTCCCAGCCATCCGATCACCCAACCGTGGTGCTTCGCCGAACGCGCGATCGCATCGAAGCAGAGCACGCCGATCAATGCGCCGGCGGTGTTCGCGGCGACGTCGAGCACGGTCGAGTCGTGTGTCACGTCGAAAAGCTGGATGGCCTCGATCGCGACGCTGATGAGCGCCGCATTCAGGACCACCAGTGCGAGCGAGCCGCGTTCGCGCGCCGAGCCGAGGCGGTACAGGAAACCGAGGGGGACGAAGAGCAACGCGCCGAACACGGCCGCGTAGGGGTCGTCGCCCGCTTCCACGTTCCAGCGGTCCGGCCACTCGAAATGAAACGGCAGCAGCGCGACGATCAGCGTCACCGCGAGCATGTAGCCGAGGAGGGCGAGGCCGAGCCGCGCGCCGGTGTCGTCCGGCCGCGCCGCGGTGGAGGCCTCCTGGGCTATGGCGTTCTGCATCCCCGGATCATACGGTCCGGAACAAGTTCCCGCCCGTGGGATGCGTCACACCGCGGGGCGATTATTCGACCTTGATGCCGAGATCCTTGGTGATCTTCCCCCAGAACGCGACCTGCTCGTGCATGAACTTGCTGAAGTCGGTCGGCGAGTCGCTCGTGACCTGGACCGCGCTCGCCTTGCTGTACTGCTGGGCGGTCCACGGGTCGTGCACGACCTTGACCACGGTCTTGTAGAGCTTGTCGATCGCAGGCTTGGGCGTGCCGCGGGGCACGTAGATGCCCTGCCACGATCCCAGATCGAGCTCGGGGTAGCCGGATTCGATCATGGTCGGCGTATCCGGCAACGCCGGCACACGTTTCTTGGCGACGACCGCGAGAACCTTGACCTTGCCCGTCTTCGCGTGCGGAACGAGCGAAGCGGTGGTGACCATCGTCGCCGCGACCTCGCCGCTGATCGTTGCGATCGTGGACGCGCCGGCGCCCCCTTTGTACGGCACGTGCAGCAGCTTGATCCCCGCCTTGCTCATGAAGAACTCGAACGCCATGCGCTGCGCGCTCGCGTAGCCCGCCGAGCCGTAGCTCAGCTTGCCGGTATTCGATCGTGCATAGGCGATGAACTCCTTGATGTTGTTCGGCGGCAGCCCGCCATGAATGCCGAGCGCGCCCGGCACGTCCACGACCAGCGTGATGGGGACGAGATCGTTCAGCGCGCGCGAGCGGATCTTCGTGAAGAGATTGGGACCGATGCCCATCGAGCTCACGTTGCCGAGCAGGAACGTGTACCCGTCGGGCGTGGCATTGGCCGCCGTTTCCACGCCGATGGTGCCTGACGCACCGGCGCGGTTGTCGACGACGACCTGCTGCCCCAGTTCTTCCGCGAGCTTGGGCTGAAGGATGCGGCCGATGAAATCCGACGCGCCGCCGGGCGCGAACGGAATGATCATGCGCACCGGCCGCGATGGGTACTGATCGGCCTGCGCGAATGCCTGGCCCGTCGCGATCGACGCCGCGATCGAAGCGCAGAAAAGCAAGAATGGACGCTGCACCATGAAACCTCCTCGAAGACTTCTCCCTGGTGGGCGGGCTTGCTCTTTTTCGTCACTGTAGTCTCCACCGTGGATGGCCACAAGGTGTCCGGACAAACCGACCTATACTTCGCGTCTCGTATCGTGCTGGGGATTCGCAGGGCTTGAACATCCGGACTCGTCTTCGTGCGCTGATCCTCGCGACCTTGCTGCCCGTCGCGATTCTCGGCGGCGCCAGCGCGTACGTGCTCGTCGAAAGAGAGCGCGAGGCGTTCGAGCGCGGCGCGCTCGATCGCGTTCGCGCCCTCATGACCGCAATCGATGCCGAGCTGCAGGCGACGATCACCCCGCTGCAGTTGCTGGCGCGCTCGCCCACGCTGGACGGCGACGATCTCACCGCGTTTCGCGCGGAAGCCCGGCGTGCGCTCGAGGCGCGGCGGGGCGATTGGGCGAACATCGTGGTGTCCGATGCCGAGACCGCCGATATGCTGGTGAACATGCTCGTGCCCGCCGGTAAGCCGCTCTTCAAGACGCTCGACCCCGACAGCGTCATCGAAGCCGCCAAATTGCGCCGACCGGTCGTCGGACGTGTCGTGCAGGGCGGTGTGCTCAACCGGCCTTTGTTTCCGGTGCGGGTGCCGGTGATCCGCGACGGCAAGCCGAAGTACGTCATTTCCGCCGTCGTGGAAACGCCGGTGATCGTGGGGCTCGTGGAGCGCCAGGCAACACCCTCCGGCTGGGCGATCGCGGTGCTCGACGGCCGGTATCGCTTCATCGCGCGGGTGCCGGCGCCGGAGCAAGGCTCGGCGACCGCGAGCGCGTCGCTCAAACAGGCGCTGGAGAGCGGCTCGCAGGGCTTTCAGCGCGGGCGGTTGCTCGACGGCAGCGAGATCTATCGCGCGTTCCATCGGTCATCGCTGAGCGGCTGGTCGGCTTCGATTGCGGTGCCGCGCCGCGTCGTCGAGGAAAGCCTCCGGGGATTCTGGCTGCTTGTCGCCGCCTTCGCGGGTGCGGCGATACTCGGGCTGTGGGTCGCCTGGCGGCTCGCCTCCCGGATCTCGGAGCCGATCGTCGCGCTCGCGGCGGCTGCGCCCGCGCTCGGCCGCGGCGATGCTTCCGCGTTGCCGCCACCGGCCTCGGTGGACGAGGTGCGCGAGCTCTCGCGCGCGCTGGGCGATGCCGCCGCCGCCATTCACGACCGCGAAGAACGGCAGCGGCTCGCCGAGCAGGCGCTGCGCGACGCCGACCGCGCGAAGGACGAATTCCTCGCGATGCTCGGGCACGAGCTGCGCAATCCGCTTGCGTCCGTGGCGAGCGCGGCACAGTTGCTGAAGATCGGCCGCAGCCAACCGGCGGTGGTGGAAAACGTGAGCGAGATCCTCGGGCGTCAGGTCGAGCACATGACGCGGCTCGTCGACGACCTGCTCGAGGTCGGTCGGGTCACCGGCGGCAAGATCCGGCTGGACTGTGCGCCGCTCGATTTGTCACGGGTCGTGAGCGACATCGTCGAGACGTGGAGGACCGGCGAGCGCTTTATCCACCACGACATCCACACCGATCTCCAGGCGGTGTGGATATCCGCCGATCGCGCGCGCATCGAGCAGGTGATCTGCAATCTGCTGGATAACGCGCTCAAGTACACGCCGGCCGGCGGCCGTATCGACATCTCGGTCCGCGCCCAGGGGCGCGAAGCCGTGCTGCAAGTGCGCGATACCGGCGTCGGAATGGCACCGGAGCTGATCGGGCGCATCTTCGACCTCTTCGTGCAGGGTGAGCGCAGTCTGGCGCGCGAGCAGGGCGGTCTCGGCATCGGGCTCACCATGGCCAGGCGGCTGGTCGAGCTCCACGACGGAACGATCCGCGTGACGAGCGATGGACCCGGGAAGGGCGCGACCTTCACCGTCACGCTCCGGGCGATCGAGCGGCCGGAGCGGCTCACGGCGACCAAGGCCCTGCCGATGCAGGGGGCACGTGCGCTGCGCATCCTGATCATCGAAGACAATGCGGATGCGCGCGAAAGTCTGGCCGCACTGCTGCGTTACGACGGTCACGAGGTTGCGGTCGCTGACACCGGTGTGCGCGGTATCGAGACGGCGGCTGCGCATGCACCGCACATCGCGCTGATCGACATCGGCTTGCCGGACGTGGACGGCTACGAAGTGGCGCGGCGTCTCAGGCGCGATACCGCGACGCGCCACACGCGGCTCATCGCCTTGACCGGATATGGCACGCGGGAAGATCGACGCGCGGCGCTGGCTGCGGGCTTCCACGAGCATCTTGCGAAGCCGGTCGAGCTCGACACCCTCAATGCACTGTTTTCCAGATTCGCGGCGCAGGTTTCGCCGAGCGCCGCATGACCAGCGATGTGAAGCCAAGGAGATTGGGAATGCCAGCGATCCTGCGTAGCTCGAGAATCGTTCTGCTCGTCGCCGCCGCGATTCTGCCGGTGAGCACTTCGGCTCAGCAGTGGCCGTCGAAACCCGTGCGCATCGTCATTCCGTGGGCGCCCGGCGGCAGCACCGACATTGTCGGCCGCCTGCTCGCGGCGGACATGACGCAGCGGCTCAAGCAGCAGGTCATCATCGACAACCGGCCGGGCGGGGGCTCGATCCCGGGCCTGCATCTCGCCGCCGCCATGCCGCCCGACGGTTACAACTTCATGATGACGTCCACTGCGTACGGCCACCTCATCAATCCCAAGCTGGCGAAGGGCATCGATTATGCGAAATCGTTCGATCCGGTCGCGCTGATCGGTTTCGGCGACAGCGTGCTGTGCGTGCACCCGACGCTGCCGGTGAATTCGGTGAAGGAGCTGATCGCGCTCGCGAAAAAACGCCCGGGCGAGCTCAACTATTCCTCGTCGGGCATCGGGGGCTTCCCGCACATGAACACCGAGCTGTTCAAGCTCATGACGGGCACGAACATCGTCCATGTGCCGTTCACGGGCGGCGGCCCGGCCGCGGCGGACACGATGGCGGGCAACACGCAGATCAATCTCGGCTCGGTGCCCTCGCTCATCGGCTATATCCGCAGCGGCAGGTTGAAGCCGCTCGGCACCGGCGGCAAGAAGCGCAATGCGCAATTGCCGAACGTGCCGACGATGACTGAAGCTGGCGTGCCCGGCTACGTGACTTATATCTGGTGGGCGATCTTCGCGCCGCTCAAGACCTCGCCCGAGACGATCAAGTCGATGCACGGGGCCATCATGACTTCGCTCGAAGGCCGCGACATGCAGCAGAAGCTGGAGGCGCAGGGCGTCGAAATCCAGAAGGCGACGCCGGCGGACCTCGGCAAGCTCATGGTGGACGAGACCAACCGCTGGCAGGACGTTATCCGCCGCGCCGGGATCAAAGGCGAATAGCGACGCGCGCAGGCGGCGGCGGGCCGGTCATTGGCCCGCTACTTGCTCAGCTCAGGAGGTAACTCCAACGTGAGGGGTGCCTTATGCTGAACTACGCCATTCTGTTCTTCGTTCTCGCGTTGATTGCCGGCGCGCTCGGCTACTTCGGGCTCGCGGCGATCGCCAGCCAGATCGCGTGGATCCTGCTGATCATCGCGGTCGTGTTCCTGATCGTTCACATGTTCACCGGACGCAGGCCGCCGAGCACACCTGTAGTCTGACGTCGCTCAACACGATCGGCCGGCGGTGCCGGAGCTTCGCTCCAGCGCTCGCCGGCCGTCGCACGTACCGTTTCGGCAATCAGCGCGCGCGGTGCTCCAGAAGGTGCTCGACGAAGGCGCGCGCCGCCGGCGAGAGGATGCGCTCGCGGTGCGTGATGATGTCGATGTCGCGGCTCACCACCGGTTGCGCGAGCTTGATCACGCGCACGCGCGCGGTCGAGAGATGCGTGATCGCATGTGACGGCGCTACCGCGATGCCCAGCCCGGCCTCCACCATCGCGACGGTCGTGAGCCAGTAGGCCGTTTCGAACACCGGCAGGAACCGCTTGCCGGTGGCTTTCTCGTACGTGCGCTCGATCGTCTCGCGCGTGCTGCTCTCGCGCGAGGGCGCGACGATCGGGTATTCGGCGAGCGAGCGCCACGCCGCCGTGCGCTTGCGCGCGATGGGCCAGCTTTCCAGAGCGAGCGCGATCAGGCGGTCCTTGACATAGGGCGTCGCTTCGAGGTCCGGATCGGGCTTTGGCAGCGCGCCGATCGCGATCTCCACCTCCCCGCTTTTCAACTTCGCGAGCGACGGGCCGCTCGCCGCGTCCTTGAGCGTCACCTCGACGTGCGGATAGCGTTT
>Ga0196978_1000652_pt1 | contig 17146 bp, 12 predicted proteins | sample S3v_2013CmetaG_FD_155491 | JGI IMG/M metagenome (GOLD analysis project Ga0196978, IMG submission 155491) | Soil microbial communities from Anza Borrego desert, Southern California, United States - S3+v_20-13C | ecosystem: Environmental > Terrestrial > Soil > Desert | place: USA: California... | reverse complement strand
GAGAATGGCCGCGACCCTCCGACCACGTCCCGGTGCGCGCGACGTTCTCTGCCGATGTTGCGTAGATGCGGCGGCGGCGCGCTTGCCGATCGCAGCGTCGTCTCGCGACGTTCTTCCTGCGCGGACGGCGCAGGCTGGCCAGCGAAAGGTGTCAGGCGAATCCAACGGCGCTGCACCGGGCTGTCAGGTTAGCGCTAGCCCGGCGTCAGAGCGTCGCGAGGACTTCGCTGGCATCGCGCCGATCGGCGTCGTCGGACCGTTCCAGCGCTGCGCAGACCATGCTACCGCCGCGCCGCCGCTGCGGACCAGCGCTTCGGTGGCATCGAGCAGCGGGCGGTAGACCTCCCCCACACCGTAGCGATCCACGCACTGGCCATGGGCGATCCGGGTCTGCGCCGACGGCGGGCCCGCGAGTCGTTGCAGGAAATGGTCGAGCAGGGTGGTCTTGCCGATGCCCGGTTCGCCGGTCACGAAGACGAGCTGGCGCCGTCCTTCGCCGGCGAGGCCGTAGCGGCGCTCGAGCTCGGCGATGGCGCCGGCGCGACCGACGAAGAGGTTCGCGTCGTCTTCGGCCGGTGATGCCGCCGTCGCCGGTCCGATCCAGCGAAAGCCGCGGCGATGCACCGTGGCGATGAAGCGCGGGTTCCTGGGGTCGTCGCCGAGAGCCTGGCGCAGCTCGCTGATGGCGATGTTCAGGACCTTGTCGATGACGTGCGTATCAGGCCAGACGGCGTCGAGGAGCTCCTCCTTGGTCACCAGGCGCTCGGGGCACTCCATCAGGCAGCGAAGGACCTTGAAGGCCTTTGGCGGCAGCTCGAAACGCTCGCCGTCACGCCAGATGCATTCGGCAACCAGATCGACGCGGGGCGGACTGACAGGGCTGGCGACCGGCACGAGCACGCCTTAGCCCTGCGTCGCGGGCTGACTCAAGCCCGTGCGATGCGACGAAGCACCGGTCCGCGAGCGAACTTTACCCTTTCTTTACGACTTTCCAGCATCGCCCCACGTACATTCCTGGCCATGTCGAGCCGTCCACGGCCGCACTGGCGCCGCTTCGGGCCGACGTCGCCGTTCGTCGCGCACGTAACGGGCGGCGATGCGGCCGGCCCCGGGGTCGTGCACGGCCCCGCAGAGCACGTGATCGCGGTCATTCGACGGGCTTCATCGGCGTCCAGGAGCTGCGCGATTCTGCGCGTATGACGGCGATGACCGACGACTCCGGAACTGCGGCAATCGGCCTGCCGCACCCGGCCGGGCCCGGCAAAGACGAGCCCGGCCGCGGATTGGGATGAATTCATCTTTACAGGGAGACAACTCTATGTCCGTGTTACGACCGATCCTTCTTGCCTTCGCTGTCGCATCTTTCTGGCTGCCGGCAACCCCGGCATCAGCAGATTGCCCTTCGACTCCCGACGGGACCTGCAAGTCGTCCCTGGTGGCGAGCTTCTCCTACACGCGATCACCCAACGACGATCGAAAGGACACGCTGTCTTTCAAGATGAGCAAGGGCGCGTCGACTTCGCTCGACGAGTTCGGCGACCCCACCAGCACCACCGCCTACTCCCTCTGCATCTACCACGACGGCAACCTGGCGGGCGTGATGGACGTGTTCGCCGATGGCGACTGCAGTGACGGGTCGTGCTGGGAAGCGAAGCCGAAGGGCCCGGCGCTCAAGGACAAGACGGGCGCTCCCGACGGTATCCAGTCGATCAAGCTCCTCTCACCGCTCGACGATGACGACAAGACCAAGATCGGTGTCGGCGGCAAGGGTGCGAACCTTCCCACCATCAGCGTGCCGTTTGCCGAGCCGGTCGCCGTCCAACTGCGCAACGACCACGGGAGCTGCTGGTCGGCAGTGTTTTCGGGTCCGGAACAGGTCGAGCAGGACCTCGAAAAGGGACAGGTGAAGCTGCAGGCCAGGCTTGCCTCCTTCCCGAATTGTTCCGATGGAATTCACAACGGAGTCGAGACCGACGTCGACTGCGGCGGCGGTTGCCCAGCATGCGAGTACTCCAAGATGTGCAACTTCGACGAAGAGTGCGTCGGCGGTCTGTGTCGATTCGGAACCTGTGCGGCGACCTGCACGGACGGGGTCCTGAACGGTGAGGAAACCGACGTCGATTGCGGCCATTCCTGCGGCGACAATTGCGACATCGGGGACACCTGCATCAGCGGCTGGGATTGCCTGGCAAACCTCAAATGTCGGAACGACGTTTGCAACGGATACCGCGTGTTCGTCACCTCGACCGCGTACGACAGCAATCTCGGCGGACTCGCCGGCGCCGACGCGAAATGCGCCACTCGAGCCTCGAGTGCCGGACTGGGCGGGACCTGGGTGGCCTGGCTGTCGACGACCACGGTCAACGCCATCGACCGCATCAACGATTACGTGTACGTCAACATGCTCGACCAGACCGTGTTCGCCAACAAAGGGCAGCTCACCACCAACGGCGCCATCAGCAATCCCATTCAGTACGACGAGAATGCGGCTCTCAGCGTTGCCAACGTATGGACGGCCACCTCGCGGTACGGCCAGAAGGCGCCGATCGTGACGTGCCAGGATTGGGCGGGGTATTCGGGATCGGGCTCGACGGGGACTTCAAGCCGCAAGGACTCAGGCTGGAGCGCGGCGGGCAGCCTCCCCTGCGGTGGCAACTTCGGTCGATTGTACTGCTTCGAGCAGTAGGCTCGGCGGTTCGCGTCGGCCGGACGTCCAAGTGCCGCTCGAGGAACACGGCGCTCTCGAACATCATGCCGCGGACCATCGACGTGTCGACGTGATGGTCAGCGGTATCGACGGAAGCCTCCGCCAATGGAACGGTCGCGCGGCGTCATCCGAAGACTAGATCAAGGCGTCTCGATCTAGTCTTTAGGATTGGCTCGGCGATCTGGCGAGCCGCAGAACCCAGGGCGTCTATCCAGCACAGAGGCTACTAGGAACCGACCGTTTGGTAGTGTGGTGACTTTGGGCAGGGCTGGATCGGCGTCACTGCCCGCGGCAAGGTTGATATACTGTCCGATCGCAGAACCTGTGGCCGCGTACAACTGTGCGCTCACCTCGGCCTTGTCGCCGTTGCCCTCATCTTCCCAAACGATGATGCTTGTGCCGTCCGGATTGGCAGCGACGTCCGGCACGCGCTGCACGCCAGTTGTCGCAGAATTGACTTGTGCCTCAACGCCGAGCGCGCCGTCAGCACCGATCACCCTCGTGAAGACGCCTGGGCCATCGCCATCTACAAGACGTACTGGAATTCCGCCGCTTTCGTGGACAGCCAGAGGCTAGCTGCGGTTCGAAGAATTGCTCACCGAGGTAGAACCTGACCCCACCGAACGCGACTTCGCCGAGGCGCAGGGGCTACTCGACAAGATCGACCGCGCCGTGCCGTGATCTGCGCTGCCAGGCCGGTAGGGTCGCATCCAGCCAACGAGTTGACTCAACCCTGCCGGGGACGTTGGCTGCCAGCTTCGAAACGCGAACGCCGCACGTGTCTCAGGAGGAATTCCAATGCGAAGACTTCTGCTGGCAGCCCTACTTCTGATCGGTGTCGCACACACGGCATGGGCTGGAGGCACTGAGAACGTCTCCACGCTGGGCAGCGACACGTCCAGCCGCCAGAACACCCTGACCCCATGCCGCACCATCGGCCATGCCGTCGGGCAGCTCTTCCCCGGCGGTGTCATGACCTCGTCGGCGGGTCTGAACGTACCCTACGACGTAAGTCTGCCTTGCCCCATGAAGAAGATGTACGCTGGAACACCGTCGATCCTGGGTGGATTGACGCGTGCGCTTCGTTACCCAGCGATTCCTCATGAATGGTGCATCTCGGAGATCGCGGCGACTCCCGGCAGGCAGGCCGGTTGCAGACTGCTCGGGTGATCTACGCAGGGGATCCGCGATCGTCGGGGGCCGGCGGGAAGCGAGTCACATTGAAGGAGAGTACGCCAAATGGATGACCAGAGTAACGACCGCTTGGATGAGGAAGTGCTGGAGTTCTGGACCCCGGAGCGAATGCGGGCTGCAAAGCCGCTCTCTCTTTTAGACTTGCCTCCACCGCAGAGTCACCAATTCCGTTCCCTGGCCGTGATTAACTACGACGGCACATCGACCGTCAACTCCTTGACGGAGACCTCTTCTTCAGACCCCTGGAAGTTCATTCCATCTTCCGATGAGCAGCACTACCTGGATGCGGTGCGTGCGAGGACGTCCGGGAAACTAGAGGGCTCCAGCTTGTCATTCCAACCGCCGTTCGCCCGGCGCAAGGTTCCCGACGTCCACGTCTACCCCTACAACGCCATTGGCCGATTCTACTATGAGCAGGACGGTGAACACCGCTGCGGTACCGGAGCAATCGTCGCCTCCAATGTCATTCTGACAAATGCCCGGTGTGTATGGGATCGGAAGAACGGCAGATTCTCCCGCAACATGGCGTTCAGGCCGTGCTATCCGGATTCACTGGACGTGTTTTATTCGGCCGGGGAGACGCTGATTTTCATCCCGGATGAATGGCAGAAGTATTTGAAGGACGAGAAGCTCGTCAAGGAGCAGCGACTGGACTGGCACTACGATGTCGCCTTGGTCTGCGTCCGGGGCAATATGCTTCGGAAATACCAGAAACTGTATCTCCCCGTGAACTCGCAATGTGTCGCTGGTCCGTACCGCAGCATCGGCTATCCGAAATCCTACTCAACAGGCGGACCATTCGATGGCGATCACATGTGGGAGTGCATTGGTGCGGAGGTCAGCGGCCATGGCCTGCTCCTGATGCGCAGTGACATGTACGAGAACGCCGTGGGGTCTCCCTGGTTGGCCGCCAATGACGAGGATCAAGCACAGCGCTGCATCGTCGGTCTCACCAACGCCGGGACGCCTGCGTTCCATGTGGGCGAGCCGAAACCCGGTCCCGTATGCGGCTCCCCACGCTTTCCCGATTCGTTAGCGTCAAGCTACGAAAGAGCTGCCAGTTTCACCACCACCTGGGAGTCGGAGCTGCCCAACGGCGGCAAAGGAATCGTCTCAGTCCTGGCCGACAGTGATGGCCGCCTTCACGCCGGATCGAACGGATATGTGTACCGGTTGGATCAGGCGACTGGCGCGGTCTTGGCCCAAAACCACTTTCCCCGACGTGGAAGTTACGAAGTCCGTCTTGCAGCCGGAAACAACACTCTCTTTCTTGGGATCCGTGGTCACGTGATCAGTGTCAATCCGGACGATCTCGGCGAGAACTGGGAGGTGTTCCTGGCTCGTAGCATGGCGGGTACCGTATCGGTACATACTGTACATACTGTGGATGAAACGCACCTTTACGCCGGAGTAGACGGACGGGTGTACAAACTGGACAAGCATGGCGCCGAAGAAGCACAAAATCTGCTGAGCGAAGACACTTCGTTGTGGTCGTCCATTGAAGTACGGTTTGCCTCTGGCGACTCCGGATTCCCCTATCTTTATGCTGGCTGCAACGGTTGGGTTTGGTGTCTCAATGCCAAGACCTTGAAATCCATCTGGGCGAAACAAGTGGGGGTTTTCCACGTTGGTTTCGTGGAGGTGCTGCTTCGTGGGGATTCTCTGTACGCCGGATCGATGGGCCGGGTATATAAGCTGAATCGAAAGCAAGGCGCGGAGGACGCTTCCAATTCTCTTTCCGGTTTGGGCTATCATGAGGTCCGGATGGCGACTGATGGAAACTATCTCTATGTCGGTACGAATTCGCACGGCATAGCCCTCTCACTCGACGACCTGAAAACGGCCTGGCAATTGAAACTGCCGGGGGGCAGCAACATCGTTTCGGTGCTCTGTCAGGAGGGCCGGGTCTTTTTCGGCTCCGGAGGGTACGCATACCAGGTGGATCTGGGTGGGAACCTTCTGAGTCAGAATACAATGGACGGTGAAAGCGGCGAGGTTCGCCTGGCCGCGGTACAGCCCAGGCGGGACCGGATATTGACGCCCAAGGCACTCCCTGGAGTCGTCGTAGACCCGCAACATGACAAGCCCGAAGTCCGGGCGCCTTCTCCGCTGCTTCCATCTGCGGGTAGACTGCGACTGTTCGTAGGTACCAGGGGCGGCGTCTACGGCATCTCGGCAAATACAAAAGTGGAGGTGTAGGCGTACACCGGGTTGCGACGTCGGCGCCGATGGGGTCGTCCTTAAGCGGGCTGTAGGTCAGGATGTGGACCTCTCCTGCTGCCCTCCGTGATGGCGGCGCAGCGGGGAATGCTCGAGTCTGGGGCACCAAGGACCCAGGGCTTGCCCGTAGTGGGAATTGGCTTGTAGATCGTTCGCGTAGCTCCTGACTCCCCACAAAAACTCTCGCAGCTGCTCTCGGTGGCCCGGCATCACCCGCGCACCTCCGGGGATAAGGGGTCCCGCGCGCCGCTGCTCCGTGCCCTGAATTGCACAGCCTGCGCGATATCTTCCTTCGCTACGTGGTCATGCAGGGCCAAGTGCGCGATTGTCTGCGCCACGGCCGCGCAGCGCTCAATCGCACGGGCAGAGATCAGAATTTTGCGCGCAGCATCCTCAAGCCGCTCCTGCGCGCCCACGGCCAGAGGCAGCACGCCAGTGCGGGCCCGGTGCGCTTGAGCTGCGAGCACACGCTCGCGCACTACAATCGACGTTTCGCCCGGCGGTCCACGCCGCAGTTCGGTGAAATCGACGCTCGGCACGTCCACGTGCAGATCGATGCGATCGAGCAGCGGCCCCGAAAGCCGCCCGCGATACCGCATCACGGCGCCGTCGCTGCAGCGGCACTCGCGCACGCCGGTGCGCCAGTATCCGCAAGGGCAGGGGTTCATCGCGGCCACCAGCAGGAACCGCGCGGGGAAGGTCACCTTCCCGCCGGCGCGGCTGATGGTGAGGCGCTTGTCTTCCAGCGGTTCGCGAAGCTGATTGAGAACCTGTGGCGAGAACTCGGGCAGCTCATCGAGAAAGAGGACGCCGTTGTGCGACAGGCTGATCTCTCCCGGGCATGGCGAAGATCCCCCACCGACCAGCCCTGCACCCGAGGTCGTATGGTGCGGCGCACGGAACGGTCGCCGCACGATCAGCGGCGTATGGGCCGACATTCCTGCCACGCTGTAGACCGACGTCGTCTCGATCGCCTCCGCCACGGTCAGCGGCGGGAGCAGCGTGGGCAGGCGCCGCGCCAGCATCGTCTTGCCGGCTCCGGGCGGACCGCACATCAGGATCGGGTGATTGCCGGCAGCAGCGATCTCCAGGGCGAGTCTCGGCATCGCAAGGCCGCGCACGTCCGCCAGGTCGAGGTCGCTGGCCTCCTCGCGCGCGCCGTCCAGCAGCTGGCGCGGGTCGGTCCGCACGGGCAAGTCGCGGTATCCCTCGTTTGCCAGGCGCAGCGCCTCGGCAAGGTCGCGCGCGGGCAGGATGTCGACGCTTCCTGCAACCGAAGCCTCGGCCGCATTGCCGGAGGGAACGACCATTCGCTCGCGCTTCTTGCGCCCGGCCGCGATCGCGGCCGGAAGGCTGCCGCTGACCGGCCGCAGGCTGCCGTCCAGGCCGAGCTCGCCGATGAAGACCGCCCGCTTGACCGCATCCTGCGGGCACAGCCCCTGCGCTGCCAGGATCGCCATCGCGATGGCCAGGTCGAAGGCCGATCCGGCCTTGCGCCGCCATGCCGGTGACAGGTTGACCACGCATCTGCCGTTCGGGAACGAATCAGTCGATGCCCGGATTGCCGCACGGACTCGCTCGGCCCCTTCACGCACTGCGGCATCGGGAAGGCCCACGATGATGAACTGCGGCAGCGTGTTGGCGGTGATCCGAGCCTCGACGCGCACCAGGAAGCTGTCGACGCCGTGGTGCGCGGCCGTCGTGGTCATGGCGTACACACCGCTCCCTCGCCCGGACAGGGGCGTCGGCGCAATGCCAGCTGCGTAATTACGGGGCTTTGTCTGTGGTAATAACTGCGCGCTTCAGGGCATATTCGCCCGTCACGTCAATGCGCGCGGCCGCGGGGGCTGCGCCAATCCGTTATCAGGGGAGATTCATGGCGTTCCATTCGATGGGGAAATCTTTGTCCGTTGCCGCCTTCGCGGCGGCGTATGTGTTCGTCTCGGCTCCGGCCCATGCGGCCGAGCCCGGTGTGGTTTGTGCCCAGGCCGTTGCCAAGTCCGTGGCCAAGTGTGCCAAGAAGGCGGCCACCACTCATGCAAAATGCTTCAAGGCCACCGGCGCGGCCTGCCTCGATAACAACGAGAGCCTGGTCAAGACCGCCGGTACAGCCGGCAAGATCATTCGGGCCAAGTGTGCTTCCAATGCCGAGGTGATCGCGGCCGGCTACGGCCCGAGCACCTACATCGATCTGGGCACGCACTTCGGCGACACCTGTCTCGTGCAGGGCAAAGTCCTCGTCGATCGCGCCTTCGGCGCTGGCGGCGACAACTACGCCGCCGCCGACGACGATGAGAAGAAGTGCATCTCGGGCGCGCTCAAGGAGGCCTCCAAGGTCTTCACTTCGGCGCTCGGAATTCACGCAAAGTGCGTCGGCGCCAGCTGCGATACCGCAACGACCAACGCCGCGATCGACGAGGTCGCCGGCGAGGCCGAGGCCAAGATCGGCGACAAGTGCGATCTGAACGCCGCCATCGGCGTCACGCCGACCGCGTTCATCGACGGTGTCGTCGAGCAGGTCCCCTCGGCCGTGGCCGCTCCCTGCGACCCGCTCGACACCGATCGCTGCGCCTTCCCCTTTCCGAACGACTACTACACGGTCTCGGGCGCCGGCAGCGACAGCGGACGTCAGGTCGCGCTCGGCCGCACCACGCTGCCGGCCAACGATTCGGACAAGGACGTCATTACGACCAAGTGGAACGCGGCCGACGGGTGGAGCATCGGCCCGATGCTGCTCATGAACGACGCCAGCATCGATCTGGCCGTGACCGGCGCCGCGCCGATCACCGACATGGCGCAGTCGCTCGAGGCCGATGCGCCGGTCGTGCTGATCGACGCCGAGAGCGGAGAGAAGCAGCTGATCTGGGTCGAGCGCGATCTGCGCGGCGCCACTGCCGCCGATCAGCCGATCATCATCCGCGTCGGGCGCAACCTGAAGAACTCGCATCGCTACATCGTGGCGATGCGCAACATGAAGAACAGCGCGGGGACGGTGCTGAGCCCCAGCTCCGGCTTTGCAATCTACCGCGACGCGACGCCGACGGACCTGCTGCCCGTCGAGCTTCGCCGCCCGCACATGGAAGAGATGTTCACCAGGCTGGGCGATGCCGGCATTGCCCGCAACGACCTGTACCTGGCGTGGGACTTCACCACCCAGAGCGAAGACAGCACCGCAGGCAAGCTCCTGGCGATGCGTGACGACTCGTTCGCGGCGCTCGGCACGGCAGCGCCGTCGTTCACCGTCAATACGGTGACCGAGGGCGAGAACGCCCAGGTCTTCCGCCGCATCGACGGCACCTTCCAGGTGCCGCTGTACATCAACAACGCGCTGCTGGACACGAACAACGTGGTCGGCTCGACGCTGAAGGTCGACGGCAACGGCCGTCCCGTCAGCGACGGCACCTACACGGCCAGCTTCCGCTGCATCGTCCCGAATGCGGCCAACAACGCCGGCACGGCGGTGCCGGCGCGCCCGTCGCTGTACGGACACGGCCTGCTCGGCAGCCACACCGAGGTGACGGCGGGCAACGTGCGCAGCATGTCCAACGAGCACAACTTCGTGTTCTGCGCGACGGACTGGACCGGCTTTGCAGACGACGATGCCAACACCGCCATTTCGGTGGTCGGCAACTTCACGCACTTCCCGACCTTCATCGATCGCCAGCACCAGGGTCTTCTGAACTTCATGTACCTTGGGCGGCTGCTGATCCACGCCAACGGCTTCTCCAGCCACACGGCGTTCCAGGTGGGCGGGCAGTCGATGATCGACACCAGCGAGCTGTTCTACGACGGCAACAGCCAGGGCGGCATCCTCGGCGGCGTGCTGGCGGCGTTCTCGCAGGACGCCACGCGCTTCTCGCTCGGCGTGCCCGGCATCAACTACAGCACGCTCCTGCACCGCAGCGTCGACTTCATCATCTTCGACGACCTGCAGCAGGACGCCTACCCCAGCTCGACCGACCGCAACCTGCTGCTGTCGGCCGCGCAGGTCATCTGGGATCGCATCGACCCCAGCGGCCACGTTACGCACACGCTGGCGGACACCTACCCGAACACGCCGGCCAAGAAGATCCTGTACCAGGTCGCCTTCGGCGATCATCAGGTCGCGCCGGTCACCATCGAGGTGGCGGCCCGCAGCAACGGCGCCAACATCCACACGCCCGTGGTGGACCCTCTCAAGCCGCTGCCGGATGTGACGCCCTACTATGACGTCACGCCGATCCCGGCCTACCCGTTCGACGGCTCGGCCGTGGTGATCTGGGACAGCGGCAATCCCGCACCTCCTATCGGCAACGTTCCGCCCGAGGAGATCTCGCCCTCGGATCCGGAGTACGCGGATCTGGAAGCGTGCGTCAGCGACGACTCGGGAGATCCTCACTCCTGTCCGCGCAGCGATCCCGATGCGCGCATCCAGAAGTCGGAGTTCCTCAAGACCGGCGGTGCGGTCGTCGACGTGTGCGGCGGGCAGCCCTGTAAGGCACAATAGCGATCCACTGCAATTTGCAGCGAAAGCGCGGCCCGCTTCCCGAAAGGGGAGCGGGCCGTTTTCGTTCTGGTCGCGCGCGTCGCAAGCGGTTCCCCGCTGTTGGCGCTGCGCGTATGAACTCCGGTCACATACGTTACTTACACGTACGTCGTCAGTGACGGCTTTCGCACTCGCACCTAACGCATCGCGCCATGCATCCCGTGCACGTAGCATGTCTTGTTCTACGGCCGACGGCGGCATAACAGAGGGTACTCGCCCGATCATTTCAGGGGAGCATTCCGTTACGTCCCAGGGGTTCGATTCGAAAAGAGGAGGGTACCCGACCATGCAAAAGGACCGATCGAGGTTGCACGCCGCCGTTCTCGCTCTGGCGGCTGCCGCCGTCCTGCCTGCCAGCACCGCGCTGGCCCAAATGGAACTCGTCGTAGACCTCGTCGTCAACGGCGGCAACAGCTACAACTGGCAGCGCGTCGCGCTCCCCGGAACCGTCTGCGGCAACGGCTCGCAGTACAAGTTCTGGTATTACGACTCTCCGACCTCCAACAACATGGTGGTCATGTTCGAGGGCGGCGGTGCCTGCTGGGACTATGACACCTGCAGCGGCCGCGCCGGCGTGCTCGGCGCCTCCAACGCCAATGGGCTGCCCGACAACTACATCGACGGCATGGCGCCGCGCTACGTGTCGCCGATCGTCAACGGCGCCGATCCCGGACTGCCGTTCCGCTCCAAGCGCAACATCGCCACCAACGGCTGGGACATGGTCTACATGCCCTACTGCACCGGCGACGTGCATACCGGCAATTCCACGGCGACCTACGTGGATCAGACCGGCGCCAACCCGCCTCTGGTCTGGCGTCACGCCGGCTACAATAACACGGTGGCGGCGGCCAATTTCCTGCGCGGCCGCTTCCCCAGCATCGGCAAGCTGCTGGTGACCGGCTTCAGCGCCGGCGGCGTGGGCACGGCGACGCAGTACTTCGTCATGCGCCGCACGCTTCGTCCGACCGTCAAGGGCTACTCACTGAACGATTCGGGCCCGCTCTTCCCGGCGCCGAACTCGACGTACAAGAGCTGGCTGCTGCATCGCAAGATCGAGGTGTCGTGGAACCTGGCGTCGGTCTATCCGACGTTCCCGGCCAGTTTCACGCCTAGCGACGTCGGCACCGCCACACGCGCGATCGCTACCGAGTTCCCCACCGACCAGCACGCCTACACCGGCTACATGAGCGACTACAACTTCTCGCGCTTCTCCTACGAGAGGTTCTACCCGGGCATCACCCAGGCCGGCGTTCTGGCCAACTGGCGCGCCGACATGAACAATCTGGTCAACACGATGAATCTGTATGCCAACTTCAGCTACCACATCCCGTGGCATCGCCCGCTGAACGACAGCCACTGCTCGGCGATCATCACGTTCGTCGGCAGCCATGCGTGCTCGTCGATTCGCAAGAAGTACTGGTACGAGTACATCCTCGAGCCGTGGCAGAGCTGGAAGTGCACGGGCACTTTCAAGCCGTTCGAGACCTTCTTCGACCAGTGGGTCATCAACGGCACGCGCAGCCGCATCAAGGAGACCGAGAACTACTACAACAACGAGGACCCCGGCATGGCCACCCTCAATACGCTCGTCAGCGCCGCGCTCTGACGATGATATCGGCAGGGGCCTCCCGCGGGGCCCCTGCCACCTCCTTTCGATTCCTTCCTTAGAATCATGACGACTTCCTCGATCGTGCGGTGCGGCGTCGCGGCCGTCGTCGCAGCGGCGCTCTTCGTCGCAGCGCACTCGCACGGGCAGCCAGCATCGCCCGATGGTGCTGCGCCGGCGTCGCCCGCCGCAACACCTGCCAGCCCTTCGGATGCCTTGCAGCCGTCGCTGCCATCATCGCCGCCGCCCGTGGCTCCGCTCGGAGGGTCGCTGGTTCCCAAGGTCGAACCCCTTGCTCCCACCGCGTTCACACTCGCCGACCGCTATCTGGACGCTGCGCGCCGCGGCGATCTGAAGATGCTGCGCCTGTGCCTGGACAAGGGCGTCGACCTCCATGCCAGGGACAGCTTCGGCCGAACGGCACTGCTGCTGGCAGTCATGGACGGACGAAACCTGGAGATGGCTCGCTTCCTCAAAGACCGCGGGCTGGGTGTGGACGAGCCCGACAATCAGGGCCGATCTCCATTGGCCTACTCGGCGGGCCACGGCGACGTCGCCATCGTCTCGTGGCTGATCGAACAGGGCGCCGACGTGAAACGCCGCGACTGGCAAGGCCAGACGCCGCTCTTCAACGCAGCCCTGGGCGGCGACCCGGCTACGGTGGAAAGACTGCTGGCCGCGGGCGCCGACATCGACGTGCGTGACAACTTCGACGACACGCCGCTGATCGGTGCCTGCATCAAGGGCAAGGAAGAGGTTGCGCGGCTGCTCTACGAGCGCGGAGCCGATCCTACGTTGAAAGACCAGGAGGGACGCACCGCGCGGGAAAGGGCCGTCGAAGGTGCGGCGTTCTGCCGGACGATGCCGTCGGTCAAGGCGGGAAGCTAGACGTCGATCACGCCCGGGCCGGCCACCGGCCGCGCGGCTTTCCAATCACTGCAGCGCGCCACACGGCGCGACGACTTGCAGGCCTTTGTAGGGCGTATCCAGTACGCCGCAGCGCTGGATCGCAATGCCGCGCAGCCCGGCCGTCGGTCGCAGTGGCGAACGTGACGCCCTCGGCGTCCTCGACGCTCGCTTCAGTCCTGCGCGAACTCCGCCTGCTCGCGCTGCCATTCCTCACGGATCCTTGCACGCTCGCGCGAGTGCTCCAGGGAACTGGCGCGCTCCGAAGGCAGCGAGGCGAGCTTGGAGGTATGCAGCTTGATCGAGAGATCGAGCAGGCCGTTGAACTGATCCGAGAGCTTGTCCCCGAAGCGGCGTTTCAAATACTCGGCGAACTCGAGGAAGTCCGAGGACAGGCGCTCGCGATAGTCGAAGTAGGCGTCGACCTCTTCGGGACTGGCGTCGCCGGAAATCACGCGACCGTACTCTTCGTTGCGACGCGCCTTCTCCTTCTCGCGAGCCTCGATGATTTCCGGGTCCTTGGTGGGCGAGCCAATCTGCCAGTACAGGTTGTCCGGCATCACCAGCTGCACCTCGCGAAGATCGAGGTCGCCGTAGAGCCAGCCTTCGATGTAGGGAACCGGGTCCTGCGAAGCAGTCGCCTGTTGCTGTGCGGATCTGCCCGCGCTGGAGGGAGCGGAAAGTCGAGGCCCTGGGCGCTGGGGCGTCGCGGCGGGCACGCTCGCTACGGATTCAGAAGAGTAGCCGGCGCGTGTCGCCTGGTCGCCGGGTGCGCGGTCTCGTTGCATCAGTGCCAGCACCAGAGCCAGCGCGGCCAGACCGGAGACGACACCGATCCACACCGCAGGCCGAATCGATCGCTGTTCCATTCCCGGAAGCTACCTCAGCCGAAAAGGTCAGGCCAGAGTGCGGCGGGCCTCAAAGATCGACGAGGGCGCCGAACCCGCCGTACGCCATGCGCCGGAAGTCGAAGGGCATCGTCTTCATGTCCGGCGGCGTCATGCGCGGATCCTTCATCACTTTGGCATTGACGCGGTCGCGGTGCGCTCGCGACTTGAAGACGATGAATGCGAATACGACCGTCTCGCCTGGTTTGATCTTTGCAAGACGACCGAAGGGCACCAAACCCTGCACGTCCAGATCGTCGCCGGCGCATTCCATGTACTGCACCGCACCATGCTGGAGCCAGATCTTGCCTGCCTTGCGCGCCATGCGGCGATAGGCCGGCACGTTCTTCTTCGGCATGGGCAGGACGAAACCATCGACGTAGCGGGGCATGCAACTTCTCCTATGCGCCGCGGCTCAGCCGCCGCTTTCTTGCAGGCGGCGCAGCAGGAAGCGGCGTTCCGGCTCCTGGCGTGCCAGTTCGAGCGCGCGGCGGTAGCCGTCGCGTGCTTCTTCCATGCGATCGACCCGGCGGCACAGGTCGGCCCGCGCAGCGTGCGCGAACTGGTAGTCGAGCAGCTCACCGCGGGCCAGGATCGGGTCGATCCTGGCGATGCCGGCCTCCGGGCCGTCGCGCATCGCGATGGCCACGGCATGGTTGAGCTCGACCACGGGCGAGGCCGCCGCCCGGGCAAGCAGGTCGTAGAGCGCCACGATGCGCTGCCAGTCGGTCCGCTCCGCCGCCGGCGCGCGCGCGTGCTCTGCGGCAATTCCTGCCTGCAGCGCGTAGGCTCCCACTTCGGGCGCGGCCATGGCGCGACCCGCGAGTGCCAGGCCTTCCTCGATCTGTGCGCGGTTCCATAGCGAACGGTCCTGATCGGCGAGCAGGATGACCTCGCCATCGGCGGTGCTGCGGGCGCTGCGGCGCGACTCGTGCAGAAGCATCAGGGCAAGAAGTCCCATCGCCTCCGGCTCCGGCAGCAGCTCGAGCAGCAGCCGGCACAGCCGGATCGCTTCGGCCGACAGATCGGGGCGCGTCAGCGATTCGCCGGAGGATGCGGAATAGCCTTCGTTGAAGACCAGGTAGATGACCTGCAGCACGGCATCGAGGCGGTCGGGCAGCTCCTCGCGCGAAGGCACCTTGTAGGGAATGCGAGCGTCGCGGATCTTGGCCTTGGCGCGCACGATGCGCTGCGCGACGGTGGGCGCGGCGCTCAGGAAGGCCCGCGCGATCTCCTCGGTGGTCAGTCCGCAAACCTCACGCAGCGTCAGCGCGACTTGGGCCGCGGGTGCAAGGGCAGGGTGGCAGCACGTGAAAACCAGTCGCAGGCGATCGTCTTCGAGCTCGAGCCCGTCATCGTGCGAGGGTGCGTCCTGTGCCTGCGCGTGGATGCGATCGGCGAGCTCGCCCAGGTTGGCCTGGAAACGGGCGCGTCTTCGCAGGGTGTCGATGGCCTTGAAGCGGCCGGTCGAGACCAGCCAGGCGCGCGGATTGTCCGGCTCGCCGTCCCTCGGCCAACGCTCGGCGGCGGCGATGAAGGCGTCGTGCAAAGCCTCCTCGGCAAGGTCGAAGTCGCCGATGAGCCGGATCAAGGTTGCAAGAACGCGGCGCGATTCGGTGCGGTAGACCTCGTCGATGCGCTGCCGCGCCCGCTCGGAGGCGTCGTGCGCGGTCTGCCCGATCACCTCTCCTGGCTCGTCGTCCGAACGCCTGCGGTCCACGCCCCTTGATGCCCCGGACGCGATGCGTGGTCATCTGCACGGTCGACAAGCCGGAGGTTTTTTCGCAAAGGGTGTCGATCCGACGATGCCGGCCTCGACCATGGTCGGGCCGCATGGGCGGTGACCGCATCGAGCTGGTGCAAAGGAGATCCTGATGAGCTCAGTACGGGTCCTGGTGGGTACGCGCAAGGGTGCTTTCATCCTCAGCGCCGACGGCAAGCGGCAGAAGTGGGACGTCTCGGGCCCGCACTTCGGCGGCTGGGAGATCTTTCACGTCAAGGGTTCGCCGGTCGATCCGCAGCGCATCTATGCGTCGCAGACCAGCAGCTGGTTCGGGCAGGTCATCCAGCGCTCCGATGACGGCGGCGCGACGTGGGAGCCGGCCGGCAACGAGTTCAAGTACGACGGCGTGCCCGGCACGCATCAGTGGTACGACGGCACTCCGCATCCGTGGGAGTTCGCTCGTGTCTGGCACATCGAGCCATCGCTGTCCGATCCCGACATCGTCTATGCGGGTGTCGAGGATGCCGCGCTTTTCCGCAGCACGGACGGCGGCGCCAGCTGGAGCGAGATGTCCGGGCTTCGCAAGCACGGCTCGGGACCGCACTGGCAGCCGGGCGCCGGCGGCATGTGCCTGCACACGATCATCCTGGATCCGATCAACCGCTCGCGCATGTACATCGCGATCTCCTCGGCAGGCGCCTTTCGCACCGACGACGGCGGCGAGAGCTGGAAGCCCATCAACAGCGGCCTGGTCTCTGAAGGCATTCCCGATCCCAAGGCCGAGGTCGGCCACTGCGTGCATCACGTCGCCATGCATCCTTCGCGTCCGAGCGTGCTGTTCATGCAGAAGCACTGGGACGTGATGCGCAGCGACGATGGCGGTGATTCCTGGCGCGAGGTCAGTGGCAACCTGCCTTCGGATTTCGGCTTCCCGATCGACATCCACGCGCACGAGCCCGAGACCATCTACGTGGTGCCGATCAAGAGCGACTCCGAGCACTATCCGCCCGACGGCAAGCTGCGCGTCTATCGCAGCCGCACCGGCGGCAACGAGTGGGAGGCGCTGACCCGGGGGCTGCCGCAGCAGGACTGCTACGTGAACGTACTGCGCGATGCGATGGCCGTGGACTCGCTCGACCAGTGCGGAATCTACTTCGGCACCACCGGCGGTCAGGTCTACGGCTCGCCCGATGGCGGAGACAGCTGGGCACCCATCGTTCGTGATCTGCCTGCGGTGCTTTCGGTCGAGGTCCAGACGCTGCCATGATCCGCGTGACGCTGCCCCCGCATCTTCGCAAGCTCGCGCGCGTGGACGGCGAGGTGACGCTGGAGATCGTCGGAGAGGTCAGCCAGCGGTCGATCCTGGATGCGCTCGAAG